>Ga0163109_10003391_pt1 | contig 12202 bp, 12 predicted proteins | sample CRUFie1St13metaG_FD_108704 | JGI IMG/M metagenome (GOLD analysis project Ga0163109, IMG submission 108704) | Marine microbial communities from the Costa Rica Dome - CRUD Field 142mm St13 metaG | ecosystem: Environmental > Aquatic > Marine > Oceanic > Photic zone | place: Costa Rica: the Eastern... | reverse complement strand
TTTTTGAAAATTAGTTTGATTTGTTGATGTCATTATATATCAAATGTAGTAGCTTTTAAATATTAAAATCTAAAAATCATATTTTTTTATTTTTATATAAATTAAATTTTTTTTATAAAAAAAAAAAAAAATGATTTTTCAAATATTGATTTCAAATTTGTTAAATTTAAGTATGAGTTCAAGAAGTATATTTAAAAAATATAATTATAATTATTTGAAGAATAATACTACCCTTTTTGAAAATAGTTTATATTTCCCAAAAGGATGTAAAATAGATACTTTTAATGAAGAAATGAATGAAAATTTATTATTTTTTATTCAAACAGTTATTTTTTGTAGAGATGAAGACATGATTTTTTATGATAAAAAAGAATTAGATACTTTAGAGGAAAAAGATATTGAAAAATTAGATAATTTAGTTTTAAGATGTGCCAAAGAATTAATTTATAATCGTATAAGAAGTTTTTATAATTATATAACAGATGAAAGTATTTTACATTTATCTATTGTTGCAGTTGAATTGGCTTTTAAAATAATTTTAGGATATGACCATAGTAACATTGATGATAGTTTACATATATGTAATGAATGGCTAGATGGAGATAATTATGACCTTAAATTATTAAATAAATTTGAAATAGATTTATTAAAATTTTCAAATTTTCATATTGCACCAAAAGTACGTAAAAGAGTTGGTGATTTATTATAAACTTTGATTTATAATTTATTATTTTTTATTATAATATTTTTATTAATTTTTTATCAAAAAATCAATTATTCACTAGCTGTTGCTGATGCTTCAGCACTCTTCTTTTTCCTACGAACAACCTTCTTTCGAACTACCTTCTTCTTCTTCTTAGAAGTAGTTTTAGGTTCTGAAGCTTCCTCTGTATCTTGTACGGGTTCATCTGTAGTAGATGTTTGTACAGTATCAGGGTTTGCCTTAGCAGTCCAAGAAGCACGTTCTTCATCAGTCATTCCTCGCCAGACCTCTCCACACTTCTTCATTACTTCTTGTGGCTTAAGGTCAGGATGCTCTTTCTTAATCTCAACACGTCCACCGTTGTTAGACCAGAACATATATCCTGTAATCTTTCGTGGCTTACGTGATGCAAGACGACTATCTCGTTCCTCAGTTGGGAGAGAACCAGTCTTATCAGAACCTCTAAGTTCCTTAACATTAAAAGTCTTTAATTCCTTCTTTGGCCAATCGTATTTATTGTGAAGAAATTCAATAATTTCTACCTTTTTCATACGACTAATTGGTTTAGAAGGTGTTTTGACCTCAGTTTTAGTAAATTCTAGTGTAATTTCTTCCTCACCATCAATAGTTGATGTGAGAGCTTCTACATCTTCATCAATATACTCGTCACCCTGCTTCAAACGAAACGTATGAGCGACAGCGTTTTTAAGTTCTTCATAAATCTTTTGACGAAAGTCCTTAATAGACATTTCTTCTTCAGTATCTACAGAAATATTAATAAAATTCATGCTAAGCATATTTAATCTTAGGCAAAAAAAATCCAGAAAAAATAATTTTCATTTTTTTTTTTATTTCCAAAAAAAATTATTAAACAATTCTAATGCCCCTATTTCTTTTTCAAAACCATATTGACGTACACTAGTATATCCTCTCTCTTCATTATCAATACTATAACGTCCAATACGCATAAATCTATCCCAAAATCCTCCACTAGCATCTGTATCTATACCAATTGTAATTAAATTATTAAAATCAATCTTTTTTTGATAAATTATCAAATTCTTAAATTCATACATTAAACGATTAATAAGAATATATGATAAACCATTTTTTTGATGTTCTTCTTCAATATAAATAGTAATATACCATTCGTATATAGTATTGTCATTTTTCATTAATGAAACAGAACCTATCTCTTCATTAATTTGATTGAGTAATTTAATTTCAAGTTTTTCTAATGTATTATCATAATTAGAACTTAAACGTAGATTATTTTTTTTCATATAATTCATAGATTTATTTATTTGTTTATACATATTTAGTCATTATATATAAAAACCCAATGTAAAATAATTCATTTTTTTATTAAATTCAATTTAATAAAAAATTAAAAAATCAAATATTATATCAATATATGGAATTATTAAATACAAGAATGTTTAAATGGAAAAAAAATATAGCAACAGGTTTAGGGAAACACATGGATTTTATTTTATTAAACGATAAATATTTTATTTTACAAAAACCATTTAATGAAATAAAGACTGTATTTATTCATACCAGATTACGCCATAGATTAATAATTTATTTTATTGATAAAATTTTACCTAAATTAGTAAATCCTGTTAATGTAATTATAGCAGGTGAAGATTATACATTTCCTAATAATACTGATAAAAGGATGCGAAAAGTTAATTATAGAATTAAAGATTTTAAAAGATTAGGACTTCATAAAAAAGTAAGAAAACTTTTTATTGAAAATTTAGATGAAAATATAAGGAATGCATTTCCTATACCGTTAGGAATAAATCCAAAGGAATGCCCAACTAATATAAATTATTTTTTACAATTTGAAAATATAGATGTAAATAAACCATTAAAATTTACTAATTTTAATAGAATGAGAAATGGTAAAGGACAATGGAGAGAAAGAGGTAAAGTTATGAAATTATGTCATACTAAAAATTGGAAAAAATATTTTGTTAATACTGGAAATATAAATAATCATAAATCATATTTAAAAGAATTAAGTAATTACTCATTCACATTGTGTGTACATGGTGGTGGGTTAGATGTCAACCCAAAATTATGGGAGTCAATTTTATTGGGTGTAATACCAATAATAAAAGAGAATAAACCTTATACAAATATTTTTAGAAAATTAGATTTTCCAGTTGTTATTATTCAAAAATGGAATAAAAATACTATAAATGAAGAAAAATTGAAAAAATGGCATAAAAAATATTATAATTATTTTCTTGATAATACCAAAAGAAAAAATATGTTAGAAGCACTAAAATTAGACTTTTGGATTAATTATGTTATGAATTAAATTAAAAATATTTATCAAACTTATTAAAAAAAAACGAACCAACACCCATATTAATAGAAGCTACGTATGCTCTTGGAAATGCACCTCTCATTATTAATCCTTTATGCTCTTTAATTTCTTTAATTATTGAATATCTTATGGGGTATGAACTTGATTGATATTTTGTCTTCATAAAATCTAATGGTTGTGTTATAATAGAGGAAATAAAACCTGTAGTAGAATTACATATAAACCGTTCTAAATCATTCCTATTTTTTGTTAAATTATTAGACAAACATATTGATGAACAAAACAAAGAATTTCTTAAAATGGGCCATTCTATTCCATTTAAACTATTTTTTATTAAATTCTTATTATCATAAATTTTAAAAATTTGTTTTGTTTTTATAACTTCAAATGGACTTTCTACCAAAGTTTGTAATGCTCCAGTAATTAATCCAGAATATATATAAATTTTTTTTTCATTATTTTCATATTTACTTAAATAATTTATTGAAGTCCCTTGTACCCCCCAAAAAGTCAATCTTGAAGGGAAAATATTCATTAATTTTGGCATAATTCCAACATAAACAGTAGGTAAACCTTTTGTTTTAATATTATTATATAAATATTTTAATAATGGGTCGATTTTTTTATTCTTAAGAATTGCTTCTTGATTTTTAACTTTATAGAAATCAAAAGGATGTGAAAAAAAACTTTCGAATATTCCCGAGATACCTCCCAAAATATATTTTTTATCAATCATATTTATTTATATTTATTTTTTATTTAAGTAAATATATTATTTTAAAATATATGAATATATTTAAAAGGTGTTTTTCAACAATAAAAGAAATAAATAAATATTCAAATAGAATAAATAAAAAAATAACTATTAGAAATTTAATAGACTTCAAAAATATAAATGAAAATCATAGAAAACAATTATTGAATGAAGATTTAAAAAGTAGATTAAGTGAAAAAATAATTGAAATTGAAAATTTTCCTTATGGAATATCTATGATGCCTTCTATACAAAAAGTTAATGAATGGTATATAAAATCATTTAATGAATTAAACAAAGCAAATTTAATAGAAAATAATGATTATTGTAAAATTTTAGAAAATATTTATGATAGACATTCATCAACATTAATTACTGTAGCAAATGGAATTAATGAATATAAAACTTTTTTGAAAGAATTATATGGACAAGATTTTGACTTACATTATTATTTAAAAAATAATAATAGGGGTAAAAATATAAATAATTATTTAAATGATTTTTATACAAATAGAATTTCAATACGATTATTAATATCACATTTTTTAGAATTATCTAATCAAAATAAAAATGATATTTATTATAATGGAATTATTAGTATTAAAGAACCTCTAATAAATGTCTTAAATGAAGCGGTTGAAGTTACTAGTATTATATGTGAAAGAAATTATGAAGAGGTACCTGACGTTAAAATAGAAATAAAAGGAGATATTCCACAATTTCCATTTATAAGAAATAATATGTATTATATTTTTATTGAAATATTAAAAAATAGTATGAAAAGTACATTAGATAAATATAACATTACTGGATATTTAGAAGATATTAATATATTAATTTGTAATAATGATGATAATATTACAATGAAAATATCTGACAAAGGTAATGGAATAAAATATTATAATTTAAAACATGTTTGGAGTTATTTTTATTCTACAGCGAAAATTCAAAGATTAAATTTAAATTATGATGAAATTAAAGATTTTGATAAAACAACACCTTTAGCTGGTTTTGGTTATGGATTACCGATTACAAAATTATCAGTTGAATATTTTAATGACGACATATTTATTAATTCAATTGAAGACCTGGGTACAGATGTGTTATTACATTTTCAAAAAAATATAATATAATATATATGAATGATTTTAAATATTGCTTTAAAATAATTTTATTAGGGGATTCAAACTGTGGCAAAACTTCTTTTACAAATGCTCTTATATCTGATAAGGTATTAGATTATAATCATCCAACTATTGGTGTTGAATTTGTTTCTCAAATATTAAATTTAAAAGATAATACCAATGTTAAAATAATGATTTGGGACACTGCTGGACAAGAAAGATATAGAACCATTACGAGAATGTATTATAAAAATATTGTTGGTGTATTCTTATTCTTTGATTTAACAAATAAATCTACTTTTTTAAATTTAAAATATTGGTATAATGAAATTAAAAAAAATTTAGAAGATACAAATGGTATTGTATATATAATTGGTAATAAATTAGATTTAGTAAATGATAGAGTAGTTACTAATGAAGATATTTTAAATTTTTTAGAAGGTTTAGATGATAAAAATACAATTAAATATAAAGAAATAAGTGTTAAATCAACAGATTTATCTGAATTAAGATTAATTTTTACAGAAATTGCAGAAGAAATAAATTTAAAAGTTATCGAAGGTAAAATAAATATCGAAAAAAATAATGAAGTATTAAATTTAAAATTTAAACCAGCGAATGAGAAAAAAAAAGGATGTTGTTCTAAATAAATGTATATAATTATATATGTTGAAAAGTGATAAAATTTTCGAAGCTGTAAAAGAATTGAAAAAAGATTTATCATTAAATAGGCGTAAAGGTTCCTTCAGGGAATATGGTTCTTTTTATCATCCGCGTAAAAAATATGTAAGTGATATTGATATTCATTATCTTCTTAATGTTGAAAATATAAGTTCTGAAGAAAATTATGTAAAAGAAATCATAAAAAAAATATCAACATATAAAAAAATCAAATTATTCAATATCTATGTTGGACATCACGAAATTTATTATAAAAAAAAAATTAATGAAAAAGATTTGAAAAAATTAAATAAAGAAGGATTTATAAAAGATTGTAAATATAAATCACTTATTAATTTACTCAATAAGTATAAAAATAATTCAAATCCTTTATTAAAACATTTATTAGATGATGATTTATCAGTAAAATGGACATTAAAAGATTTAGAGAAAGGAATTGTAAAAATAAAAGGAAAAGAATTTGAATTGAAAAAATGTTTAGAAGAAGACAATTTTCTTTGGTTAGACCTTATTTTTTGTTATAAAAAAAAATATATACCAATGGAATTTATTATAATGCCTAAAAAAACATTTACTGATAAGGAAGAAAAAAAGAAAATATATAATGGATGCAAACTTGCATTAATAGAATATTGTTGTAAAAAATATTATAATTTCTTAAAAAGAATTAAAGCTTGTTATGGATATAATATAAAGACTAATAATTATACTGAATTTATGAAAGAACAATATGAAGAATTACATCAATATTTTGAAACAATTGATAAAAAGATTTCTATTTATCATTTAAAAATTGGTGATTTAAAGATGAATGAAAAAAGCGAAAAATTACCAAAATTAGAAAAAAAATTCAATAATATATTCAAAGAAACAGCAAATATGTATTATAAAATAGGAAAAGAAAATGGACTTATTTATTAGGTTTAATTATTTCGTTTAATTCAGTATTCCAACTATTACATTCTGGACATTTATGATAAGCAGGATGATATTTTGTTTCACTCTTCTTTTCACAATCATTACAATAAATATTACTTTTCCATTTATCCATCCATTCATCTTCATACCGAGTATTATTTACATATGCCTCAATAGCATTCCACATAAAAATAGGTTTGAAAGCAGTTTTTTTACAAGTTGGACAAGTATAATTTTCTTGGAACCATGAATTAATACATTGTGGATGATAAATATGACCACAATCTAAAATTCTAGGATTTTGTTGTGCATCCCAACAATTTTCCAAACAAATCATACAATTACTATTTCTTTGATTTATTTTACAAGGATGATTATCATAATATCTTTTATCCCAACATATATTACATTTATCACAATGTATAAGTAAATCTTTTCTACTAATACGACATATACCACATTTATCACAATGATGTATATCTCTATTAGCTTTATGTTCCCATAAAGCACATTCTCCACAATAATATCTATGTTTTTTTTTAAAACATTCTGGATTTATACATTTATCATTTTTTGGTTGATAAACATTACAAAATAAACATTTCATTAATTTTACTTTATTTCTATCCATTTCATGTAATTCTTCTTCATTATGACAATGATGACAATCATATGGTTTATTACATTCTGAACATACTGGTATTAACCATCTTATATAATGTTTACAGTTCATGTATATTTCATATATTTTATTATAAATTATTAAACAAAAGAATTCATTTTTTTATTTTTTTTTAATATTCTATTATTAATTTAAATATTCCGTAATGTCTTTAATTTCTTCAGGTATTTCTCCTGTTAATTCATTACCAACTAAACTTAATCGACTTAAATTGACAAGTTTTCCAATTTCTTTTGGTATTTCTCCTGTTAATTTATTTTTATTTAAATTTATATCACGTAAATTGTTAAGTTTTCCAATTTCTTTTGGTATTTCCCCTTTTATATTATTTAAACTTAAATCTAATTTTTTTAAATTAGTTAAATATTCAATTTCCTTAGGTATTTCTCCTGTTATACAATTACTTTTTAAGCGAAGAAACTGCAAATTATGATTATTACCTATCTCTTTTGGTATTTCTCCTGAAAGACAATTATAGGATAAATTTAATTCACATAAATTAATCAATTTTCCTATTTCTCTTGGTATTTCTCCGTATAATTCATTATCAGATAAATTTAATTCTTTTATTTTAATAAGTTTACCTACTTCTTTAGGTATTTCTCCTCTTAATTTATTTTTAGATAAATCTAAATTACATAAATTAGAAAGTTTTCCAATCTCTCTAGGAATACTTCCACGTAAATTATTTATAGAAAGATATATTCTTTCCAGAAATTTTAGATAGCCAATTTCTTTACATATATATCCTCTTAAGTTATTTTCAACTAAATGAATTCTAGTAAGACATTTTTTTTTTTTAATGTTTGAATATTTTAATCCATACCATTTTTTCGTAAAATTTCTGTATCTATATTGCCAAAAAATTTTATTAAATCCCACATTATGATCAATTTCAGGTTTGTTTTTATTAAGCCAATTATGTTTAAATATCCAATTATCACCTTTAGTTAAATTGTAGAATTTTTCCAGAATTTCTCTTTCTGTATATTCTAAGGCTTCTATACATAAGTTTACTTCATATTTATTTTTTTTTATTATTTTACATAATTTGTTATTATTATTAGCTAATTTTTTGTTATTTAAATATAAATTTATACGACCTTCATATTCTAAATCATATAATATTCTTTCATATAATTCATTTATTGTTTTGTTAGCTTCAATAGAAAGTGTATAAATTGGTTTACGTGAACCTATGGCTTCAATATTAAATATTATTTCATTATTCATACTTTTTATTCAAATTTATTATCTAAATTTTTTAAAATCATTTTTTTTTTATTATGAGACATCAAAGTCTTAAAAAATAAAGATATTTAAAAAAAAATCTGTAATATATTAGAGATATGATAAGAATAGGAAATTATTATCATAAATATGAACAGATAGGGAAAGGAGCTTATTCGACTGTTTACAAGGCTTATCATAATGATTTATCTAAAATTTTTGCGGTGAAAGAGATAAATATTTCTATACATAAAAAAAATATAGAAAGATTCAGAGAGGAAATTTTTTTGATGAATAAATTTGACCATCAAAATATTCTTAAATTATATGAAACAATTGAAGACGATAATTATATTTATTTGATATTAGAGTATTGTGAAAATGGAGATTTAAAAAACTTTTTGAATAAGAGACCGATGAAGGAAAAGAATGTTAGAAGGTTTATGAAACAAATAGTTTCAGGTTTACAATATTTAAATAATAAAAATGTATATCATCGTGATTTAAAACCACAAAATATTCTTTTAACAAAAGATTATACGATAAAGATAAGTGATTTTGGATTGGCTAAAACATGTGAAAGTGATACTTTATTAGATACAATTTGTGGTAGTCCTATGTATATGGCTCCAGAAATTATGAAATATAAAAAATATGATACGAAGGCTGATTTATGGTCTCTTGGAGTTATTTTCTATCAAATGTTAACTGGTAAAACACCTTATACCGCTCGTTCACATTCTGAATTAATGAATAATATTGAAAATCAAGAAATTGTATTTCCAAAATGTATACGTGTTACAAAAGAAGGATTGGATTTATTATTAAAATTATTGCAAAAAAAATCAGATGAAAGGATGACTTGGGAAGAATTATTTAAGCATACATGGCTAAACGATGAAAATATTGAACATTTATTCCAAACAACACAGGTAAATAATTTATATAATAATAAATGTAATGATATATATAATAATACAGTAAATAATACAGTTGATATTGATAACGATGATGAAATATTTTCTATTGAGATAGAAAATGAAGATTTTGATAATACAGCAAGTTTTAATAAAACCAATGAAATTACGAAGAATAATTTTAATAATTATTTGGAAGATACAAAATTTGACCCTGTAAAAATCAGTATAATAAATAATGAAGAAGATTCAGAAGATTCATCTCTTTTTTTAAGTGAATCATTTGATTATAATAAAAGTGAATACGTCATATTATCTAAACCTGCCACGAGTTATTCTGAATATAGTGAAGAACAAAAATTGATAGATAATAGAGCAAGGACGAGAAGTATGAGTTTAATTGATAGTATTTATCATTATATTTATCAATCGTCAAATATTGTTAAAAATTATTTAAATTATGATGATTTATCACAAAATAGCAAGAAAAATGAAGATAATTAAAAAAATTGAAATTAAATTATTTAAAGTTTTTATTAGATATATTTAGTATGAAGGATAATTTTATATTCACAGTTGATATTAAAGCTTTTAACGACAGTGTTGTGCCAAAAGATTTACCCATAAAGAAGAAAAAAAAGAAAAAACGTTGTAAAATTTGTAGAAAAAAGAAAACAGTTTTATTAGATTTATTTTTATGTAAGTATTGTTCAAATACTTATTGTATGAGTTGTAAGTGTCCTTCTATACATAATTGTGATAATATAGATGTATATAAGGAAGAAGAAAAAAAGAAACTTGAAAAGAAATTATTTAGTGCTGATAGTAATTTCAAGAAAATTGAAAGTATTTAATTATTATTACTTTCTTCTAATTTTTTTATAATCTTATCAATAGCACTATCAATCTTATTTAATGCTTTATTCCTAGTTTCATTATTAAAATTATCACTATGAATAATGCTTAATTTATAATCATTTAATTTTTCTTTTTGTAATTTTAATTTAATAATATTTTTATTAATTTCCGTTGGTGACATTAGATTATTATTTAAAATTTGTATAGTTTTTGTTTTGTTATTATTATTTTTATTTTTATTAGAATTTTTATTAGAATTTTCATTAGAATTTTTATTAGAATTTTTATTAGAATTTTTATTTTTATTTTTATTTTTTTTTAGTAAATCTAATGAGGAATTTTTATTAATAAAATCTTTTATGATTGAATTATTATAGATTGTTGTATAAATTTTAATTAAATAATTTAATTGAATATATAATAAACCAGAATATAAATTAAAAATACCTGAAATAATTTTTGTTAATTTATCGTTTGTTAGTTTTTTTGTCAAATAATCTTTTATATCAAAACCATTTTCATCTGAATAAGGTAATAAAAAGGTATCAATTTTTCTAAATCTTCCCTTTACCATATCAACAGAACCCACATCATGAGATTGATTATCAGAAAAGATAGCATTGAAAATATTAAATGTTGTATTGGTATCCTTTGCCTGTTTATCTTCTTCACATAATATATTTTGCAATTCTTGCAAACTAGATTTTTTTTCTTTAATTTTTTTTGTTATTCTTTTTTTGTAAGGACTACTTTTATCTAATTCTTTATCTACTTCATTTTTTATTTCCTTCAATTCATTAAATTTTTTCTTTATATACGAATGATTTTCATAATTATATAAAGTATATTGATAAACTTTTAAATTATCCAAATATTTCTTCAAACTTTTACTTTTACCTTCATCTATATATTTAATCTTAGAAGTTAATACATCAAAATTTTTCATTACATTATCTTCTTTACTTTTTTGTTTTCCTTTATTTTTATTGCCTTTTTTATTTTGTGTTTTTTTTCCTTCTTTTTCACCTTGTTTCGTTTTTTTTGAAAGTTTTTGTAATTTTTTAAATGGCATATCTTCACCACCTCCTTTTTTTTTTCCTTTACCTTTTTTCTTTTTACCTTTCTTTTGTGATTGATCTTTTTTCTTATGTCCTAATTTTTTTGAATATTCATGAAATGATTTATATAAAGCATCAATGTCTGTAATATTTTTAAAAAAATTAAAATTTCCTTTTTGCTCACTAATATTTTGGGTAACTTCTAATATCAATAGAAAAAATAAATAAATATCTTTTTCAGCTTTTAATATATTTTGATAATCTTTAAATACAACATCACCATTTTCTTTAAAAATAAAATTTTTAATTGTTATTTTATCTGTAAATTTTTCCAAGTCATCTTTTATTTCATTTAAACTTATATCATGGTTAAGAATATTTTTCAATGGTTTACATATATTTTCATCTTGTCCTTTTTTGTCAAATTCAATTTGAAAAGTATTCTTAGGTTCTATTTTTTTATCAATAAAAATTTGAGCAATTCTATTAAATATTAAGGTATTGATATCTTCCCTGTTTTCATTTCTTTTTTTTGTTGAAAATTTATTAAAATTTAAATTTTTTAATTCTTTCCAAACTAACGGTTTGCCAAACTTTGAAAAAACAGTTTGATCAATTTGTTTTATTAAATCTGTTTGATAATTATAAATATTCATTAAATTATTAATTAAATCAATTATATATTGCTTCAGTTGCTTTAAAAAGTCCTTAATATTGTATTTATAATTATTATTCATTTTATTTAAACCGATACTATTTATATCCCTCAAATATCTATATATTTCTTCATTATCAATACCTTCTTCAGTTCTCCGATAAATTTCTTGATTTTCATTTATACTTCCTACTTGTCTTAATGATTCCAAAAATTTAGTATGATTTTTTTTATTGCTTCCTAAATTTTGGATATTGATAACTTCTAATATAAAATTATCC
>Ga0163109_10003390_pt1 | contig 12202 bp, 15 predicted proteins | sample CRUFie1St13metaG_FD_108704 | JGI IMG/M metagenome (GOLD analysis project Ga0163109, IMG submission 108704) | Marine microbial communities from the Costa Rica Dome - CRUD Field 142mm St13 metaG | ecosystem: Environmental > Aquatic > Marine > Oceanic > Photic zone | place: Costa Rica: the Eastern... | reverse complement strand
TCTTTGTCAATAAGACTAAGAGTCACAACGCCATCAGCGTCAGACTGAAACTTGACATCATTGATATCGTACACAGCAGATGCTTTCTGCATTGCAAGGATATCTTCCTGAGTCAATGAGAACTCCATGTCAGCACCAGGAAAACGAACATCTTTCTCAGGTGCTGCTTTCAAAGTAATCTCTGGATTGGAGAAGTAATACTTTGCACTACGACTACCAGATTTGATAGTCACGTACTCATTGTTGCTGAATACAAGAACAGGATTAACAAAAAGAGATACACCAGTAAGGAACTGGTTGAGATCATAGATCCCAAAAGATTGCGGGAACGACTCCACAGCATTGAACTGGGCGACCACGTTCTCGCCAACACTAATGGTCTTCAATTTGTTACCTTCACGGATCAAAATTGAACTATTGATGGTGGAGAAATTCTTCAACACCGACATAGTTTCAGGTGAAATAGTAACGTTGCTCATCGATTATAAGGTTCTGTGTTAGAGGGTTTGTAATGGTCGTCAAAGTGGAGCAGAAGCATGGCGTAGTGAATAACCTTCAGAAGGTCTTTCTTGTTTTTGCCATCTTTCGATCCGTAGCGACTGCCATACTTGAGGATGTTTGCTTGGCAGAATGCAGAAGCAAGATCCTTTGCTGCCATCAGATCAATAGTCTGGATATCTCGAAATCCAGGTTCTGCAGCAGTGTAGTGACTACGGTAAGTGCTGCTTACATATTCCTGAATGTCTTTTAAAATTTCTTGTTCGTCATAACGAAATTGGTGATTAGTCACTGGTTCTTCACTCATACTTTAGTCTTCCCAAATATGTTGGAGATCATCATGATAGCACTGTTTTATCGTGCCGTCAAGTCTTCGGACAAATAGTTTCATGTTATGTCCACCGATAATGCGAACAGTCTCGCCGTTTTTTAACGTAGCGAGACTGCCAACATAACCATGAAACTCAAGCTTCGATTTCTTTTGCTTTGTCATCGATTGCTTCGTAGAAGGACATGAAAGATTCTTTTGTTTCATCATCAAAACGGTTAGTACAAACTTCAATTGCTTTGGAACGCTTACCGAAAATACTGTAAGCACGAATGATGTGGACGAGACGACGAGTGGAAATGATCTCATCAACACCACCTTCTTTGAAGGTACGGCGAATCTGGTCTGCCCAGAAAGCAAGTTTCTGACAGAACTCGGAGTCATCCATACCCAGTTCAGAACAGACACCCTCAAGGATACGCTGTTCAATGGTAGGAGTTGGATACGCTTGCTCAAAGGTGAGAGCAAAACGCTCAAGGAATGCTTCGTTCAGCACGTTGGTGCCAATAAAGCGACCATCATCAGAACCCTTACCCTTGGTGTTGGCAGTAGCAACAATGGTGAAACCAGGAGCAGGTTGGACGTAACGACCAGTCTTCTTCAGGAAGATACCTTTACCTTCCAGGATGCTTTGCAGACACAGGATCTTGTTAGATGCAAGATCAATCTCATCTAGAAGCAGCACAGCTCCCCTCTCCAAAGCATCGATGACTGGTCCGTTATGCCAAACAGTGTTGCCATCAACAAGACGGAAACCACCAATAAGATCATCCTCGTCTGTTTCAATAGTGATGTTCACACGAATGATCTCTCTATTTAGAACAGCACATGCCTGTTCAACAGAAAGAGTCTTACCGTTACCTGACATACCAGTGATAAACACAGGGTAGAAGATACCAGAGTTGATGATCTTCTTTACATCAGAAAAGTTTCCGAAAGGGACAAAGGTGGAATCTTTTTGAGGAACAAGATTGAGTTGTTCCTGAGCAGGAGCAGCAGAAGGTGCTTGATAGGTCTGCTCCAATTGCTCGGCAGTCAAAGACCAGCGACCGTGACCGACCTTGTATTGCTCAAGACGCTTGCAAATTGTGGGGTAGGAAACACCCTCACGATCGGCAGCAGCACGAACTGCATCTGCACCAAAGTCATTGCCATAGTTCTCGGAGAAGAACTTGTGGAGTTGGATCATGTCGATGTTGGAAGTGCGGGGCATAGTTGGTTTTGTGTCGATGTGAATAGTATAAGGGAAGAGTGGGTAGAGTCAGGGGCAGAGTGGACAGTTAATCAACTGACCAGTTCTGCGAAGGAAGAAAGAATCTTCTTGTTAGTTCTCTTGGTTTTCATCATTGCACGGAATGCTTTAGCAACATCCTTATCGGATGCTTCTTCGCTCACATTGAACTCAGCATTCTCTTCTAGTTTAGCATGAGACATGGCATACAAACTGTCATAACCGAGACTATTAATTTCATATGCTTTGTTTTTACGCCACAGTTTCATTGCAGCAATGAACTCAGGAGTATCACCAAAGCGATTCATGTTCAAAGAACCACGAAGGAGATGCCCAAAGTCAGAACCAGCCAGGATACGGAATCCAATCAGGTTAACTTCTGGGAAGCAATCCTTGACATTTTTAAGAAGAACAGTAGTCACATAACCCTGATAACTATCATCAAAGTTCTTGTAGACGTTACCAGTCTTGCGACAACGAAGAGCATTACGAGGACCAACCATGTTGTTGCCAAGATAGTTGAGGTCACTGTTGTACTTGCGAGACAGATCAACTTTATATGAAATGCCTGCACTTTCGCCATCAGACAAGACTACAGCATTGACTTTCTCAACATCATACTTCTTTTTGAACTGGGGAATGATCTCGTGGAGACAAATGATTGCCTCATTGAGAGGAGTTCCAGACAGTTCCAAACCACAAGGAACAATGAAATCACTCCAGTTACGACGGTCAGTGTTGTATGCCAGACGATAGAGATTACGGCAGTCAACCTCAAATTTTTTAGTTGTGGTGTCGGAAGTCAGCAGGTTGAGAAGACTGAACCTTTTGTGAAGGTCGAGATGACCATCTACAGGCACACACTTAGGAGCAACAGGTGCTTCAGGATCAACTTCATCATCATCTTTCCACAGAATCGAGTCATGCCACTCGTACGTAAAAGCGTACACGTCAAAGGGAATTTGAACCTTACGGCAGAACCACGCCAGATTGAGAAGTTGCTCAACTGTAGGTTGCATACAGTTACTCATCGAACCAGACCAATCAAGAATGAAAATCAACCCGTGGTTTTTACCTTCAGGAATAACAGACACTTTCTTGAAAAGGTCGTCATTGTACTTATAAGTATGTAGCATTTTGGTGTCAAGAACACCAGTTCGTGCAGTAGATGCCCTGGAGTAAGCAGCAGCAGACTTCCTCATCTCAAACTCTTTGACGAGGTAGTTAACTTCCTTTTGACAATCTTTGCGATACTGATTGTAACGAGCATCTGCTCTCTCAAAAGGATCACCAAAGTGCTTAACACGCTCTTCATAGAAAGTGTTATAGCTCTTATTGATGTGATCGTGAAGAGCACTGTTAGGAACAACTACCCGATCAAGATTGATCTTGGGAATTTCAACATAATCAGTTTCACTGATCCAGTTGTCCATCTTGGCAAGTTCTTCGAGTGACTCATCGAAAGCACGTTGAGTTTCAGAAACCTCTTCGTCAGGACCAGCACCTTCTTTACTGTAAGAAGGAGTATCAAGATCTGCAGCATCTTGACTACGATCAGAACGATGATCTTGATCAGGATCACTGTCAGTGAACCACTCCCTGCTCTCACCATCTTCACCTTCTTCCTGCTGTTCTCCTTCTTTCTGAACAGAAGGTGCAGATTCCTGATCTTTAAATTTTGTTTTCAGATGCTTAACAACTTCTTCAGCAATGAAGAGTACATCAGCAAACGTCTCAGCAGACTCGACATCGGAAACAATGCTCTTCTCCCACTCATCAAGGAAAGGAATGCGAGCATGGGTTCCGATCTTGAAGTGCAAGTTGAGGCGATCAATGAAAGACATGTCTTCCAGATCAACATCAGCGATACCGAAAAAGTCTTCTTCGTTCAGTTCTTGATATCCCTTATAGAAAGTCTTTGCAAGACCAGCGTACTTACGCTTCATCAGTTTTTCAATACGTGCATCTTCAATCACGTTGACGTAATCGGGAGGCACAGGAACGCTTGTAGAACGCCTCCAGTCGTCTGCTGGGGTGAAGAGAGCATGACCCACTTCATGACCCACCAGGAGGTCGTATACAGTGCCAGAGGCATCCCAGATAGGAAGACATAGAACACGGTTCACAACGTCAAAAGATGCTGTGGAAACTTTCTTGTGCTCAATGACAAGGTTCTCAGTTGCCAGCAGACGGGCGAGAGTACCTTTGACTTGATGATCGACGTGCATGTTCTTCGTTTGAACTGAAAGTATTATAAGCCATAAAAAAGGAGGGTCTTACCCCTCCTCGCCCAGTTCATTAACTGTCTCCTTCATGACACTGAAGTTCTTGACCTTCTGGCACTTCCAGGTCGCATGGAACTTGTCGTCCATAGACTCTTTGTGACTAATGACGAAAACATTAGTGCTGTTATCAAAGTTTCGGAGGATCCAACCAAGATCAGATGAACCTTCTGTGTCTAGAGATCCATCGAAGATCTCGTCTAGAATAAGTAGGTTAGTATCCACAGAACTCTTAAGTTTAGCAACAGCCCTCCAAGTAAGCAGAAGAGCAATATCAATACGAGATTTTTCTCCCTCACTGAAAGACTCGTAAGAGAAAACATCTCTATGTCTAGATTTAATAGTCTCTTCAAAATTTTCATTGAGTGTAAAATTAACGTAGAAATCCATGTTTGATAGATACTCGTTGATGAGTTTGTTCATCACTGGTAAGTATCTCTTGATAATTCTAGTCTTGATGCCGTTGTCCTTAAGAAGCATTGCTGCTGCTTGTAGACATTCTCGTTCTTGTTTTACGTGGATAAGTTGTTCTCTGGCATCCGTTAATGCAGACTCATATTCTTCAAGTTTAGAATACGCTTCTGTTTCTTTCCCCTTAGTTTGAGTAAGAGATTGGACTTCTTGCTGGGTCTCATCAATTTGGCGCTGAATCCTGCTAATTGTAGTGTTAGCAAAAGAAATCTTAGAGCTGTAATCATTAATACTGGTAGTCAATTCAGTAAATGTTTTATTCCTCTCCTCTTCCTGAGAGATAGCACTTTCGATTTCTTCAAATCCTTTATTGAGTTCTTTAATAGCACTCATGATTGAAGAGAGTCGATCGTCCTTGACATGCTCATCAATTGATTGCCCGCATGTAGGGCAACTTTCATTCTCAGTAAAGAACTTATGTTCCTTTTCGTGAGTTGAATATTTCTGTTGAATTTTACCTTTGAAGGTATTGAGTTTCTTTAATTTTTCTGCTGCTCCTGCATAATCGGAGACTTCGTTACTGAGATAGTTGATTTCCTTAGTGAACTCTTCGATGTTGCTGCTTTGAATTTTTTGCTCGGCAGACAGTTCGGTAATTTTGTTCTCTTTAGATACAACCAAATCTTCGGTCTTCTTTTGGAGATCATCAATAAAACTCTTTTGCATTTCAATTTTTTGGTCGAGAGTATCAATCTGATAATCTCTGTCTTTCATCTCTTCAGTAACATACTTAACCTTTTCTTTGAGGTTTACATTCATCGTAGAAAAAATTTGAATGTCAAGAATGTCTTCAATAATTTCTCTACGTGATGCCAAAGGCAATCTCATAAAAGGAATGAAGTTAGAAGATCCTAGAACCACAATCTGAGTAAAAGATTTATAGTTCATTTTGAGAATGTTTTGCTCCAACTGCTTCTGTTGATCCAAAGCAGATGATTCTTGATTCCAAAGTTGATTATTACAGTAAATTTCAAACTTTGCAGGTTTGATACCACGAACGATCTTGTAATCATTTTTGCCAATAGAGAACTCAGTCTCAGCAAGGCAATCTTTCTCGTTGATACTATTGACTAGTTTAGGTTTATTGATCTTACGATACGGTTTACCAAACAACGAGAAAGTTAGAGCATCAAGGATGGTAGATTTACCAGCACCATTTTTTCCAACAATCAGATTAGTTTTGTTTTTAGTCAAATCAACTTCAATAAACTGATTGCCCGTAGACAAAAAGTTTTTCCATCGAATTTTTTTAAAAGTAATCATTTAGTCTTCAAGGTCCTTTGGTGGTACTAGAAAATCATCTACGCCAATAATAGCGTACTTTTGGTCCCTATCCTCACATGCTGTGACAATTACTTCTTCGTCTACCTCAATAATTTGAAGTTCAGGATGATCAGTAACTTCAGACATCTGCATGTAATAACGTTCTACGTCATCCTCACACTCAAAAATAGGAATGATCTGCTCGCCCTCATCACTGATGATTGAGAATACGCCTTGATCATCTCCTTGTAGTGTGAGTATAAACATTAGACAGTTTCGCAACTTTCAATATATAGGGTTCGCATAATAGACTTGAGTTCGGTTTTACTCACCTTCATTTCAACCTCATCAATGTATTCATTGAGTAGTGAAAGTGTGTCAGTAACCTCAAGGTTAATGTCAACATCTTTAGTATCATTTTCAACCAAAGTCTCAATGATCTTTAGATCTAGGACAGGTGCATTATGCAGGTCATCTACAAGTTTATCAAACTTATGAAAGTCTGTTTTTTCTTCGACAACCAACTTAACGTAAGTGTTCTTAAAAGCATCAACATCGATGTCCACAGGTTGGGTATCATCGTAGTAGATTTTTTTAAAAATTTCATATGGATTTTTGACAAATCCTAAAGTGTTTTTTGTGGGTTCGTAAAGATGAAATCCACGAACTTCCTTGTAGTCATTCCAGAACATCTGGTAGGGGTTACCCAAGTATGTGATGTTACCAATGCTTGACTTGTGGTGGAAATGACCAGAGAAAACCTGGCGGAACTTGAAGAAAACATCTGGTTCCATACCACCTTCATGAATCATACCTGGAGTAACTTCAAACCCATTAAGTTCCAGGTGACCCATAGCAATATGTGCTTTAGTCTGATCAATCATCGCCATGGTTTTGTCGTGGTTTTCGACATTGATCCACGGCAACATGAGAATCTTTTCTCCTTCAATTTCAACTTCAGTAGGTTCAGTATAGACAGTGATATTGTCATAATCCTCAAGGAGGAGTTCTGGTGAGTTGATTTCGTTAGTGTTCTTGTAGTACACACAGTGGTTACCCACAATCATATGCACATGGATTTCCATTTCAGAAAGACGATCAAAGTAGTTCTTACGAATACGTGACCAAACATTATAATCGATTGTCTTTCGATTGTCAAATGTATCTCCAAGATCAATAACTGTTTTGATCTTGTACTTCTCTAGAGTAGGAAAGAAAACATCGTCATAAAATTTTTGAAAAAATTCCCAGAACTGAATACTACCTTTACGACCATCTAGATGTTGATCTGTAATTAGTGCAACTGTCATGTTGGTTGATGATCCGCCATGCCGTCATGGTTGCCGTCGCTTGGTAGTGCGCCGTATTTAAGATACTCAATTGCTTGAATAGATCCTTCCAACCTTTCAAGATCATCAACAATTCTACCAAACTTTTCAGCAGCATCTCTTAATTGATTCTGTTCTGCTATTAGTTGTTCCTTTCTTTTTTTGAAACGATCAAGTAATTGATCATAATTTTCAGTTTCTTTTGTCACAGTTTACCTCCTACAATACCGTTGTTTATGGTTCTAGTGTAATCTTTAAGACTACCATCTTGTAAACACTTAAGATGCCAACGTGTCATTTCCAGAATTCCTTCATAGGTGCCACCAGTAAGGAAATGAGCACCATAGATAGGTTCTTTTACGACGCTAGTATAAAGACCAAATCGTGTCTTCTTTATATAGAAAGCATCATCAATCCATTCTACATCCTCAGGGATCTCTTTCTCGATCGTCGGATTCGGACCCAGACTCTCCAGAATCGACTGCTTCTTCACTTCCGTCTTGTTTTCCATTTTTATTAAATCCAAAAGGTCCCACTTTGTTCTTGACTCGATCTTTCATAACAGCACCAGTTAGTGCTTCCATAACTTTAAGAACGTCTTCTGCTTTTGTAGTAACACCTAAACGTTCTGATACAAAGTTATACTTTTGAAAGAATTCATCTGAGACTAGTTTGTAGTCTTCTACTGTAATTGGTTCGTCTTTCATCGGTGCATCTTGGTTTCAATGTTTTCTTTGATACTGTTGTTATCAGCATAACTAGAGTTCATTCCCATCATGCCAGATCCATAGTCGTCGGTATGCATAACTTGATCATAACCAGACTTTTCTAAGATCTTATTCTTGATCTCTAGTTGCTTCTTCTCCTTTTGGATCCTACGCAGGAAAGCATACCAGATAATCTGAGTAAAATAAGCAAATGGATTTTGAGATTTCTCAGGATTGAAGTTGTCAATGTACTGGAGGCAGTTCTCAATGCCGTCACAGATCATATCCTCACGGAACATGTAGTTGACAAAATTTGGTTTGTATGATAGATGTGTAGCAATCTTTAAGAAGCACTCCCCAATGTAATTCGGAACCTTTGGACGAGGAGTACCATCCGCTTCTGCTTTCTTCACCAAAGTCTTGTGCTCGATGAGTGCTGCAAGAAACTCTTTGTTATTAACGTAATACTCTTTGTTTTTTGTCCTTGGCATGATGCATTGGTTTGTTTCTAATCACACATACATTATAGCGTATTGCTGATTAAAAGTCAAGAGGGGTTGACAAATCCTCAGAAACCCAGTAGAATAACTCTGTCAGGGTTAAACACAAATACTAGCTTTTATTAAATAGATCTTCTAGGTATTCTTTAGTTTCTTTGACAGATCCTAAGTAACCCATTCTATTACTAAATTGTTTTGGTTTGACGTTGGTTGTATCTGGATCAATAAAGTCTTCTTTATTAAGGTTTTTCAGATAAAAGACCTCGATTTTTTTATCAAGTTCACTCATAGTAATTACTTGATCCATCTTAATAACATACATTTCATCATAACTGGATTTGATCCAGTCTTTTAATACAAATGCTTCTTGTTGATTTCTTCCTTTAACAGTCTCTACAATTCTAGGATGATCTATTAAGATGGAATCTTCATCTGGTAAAGTACATACCTTTGCGATAATTTCTTCACCAGATGCTAACTTGATTGTAGAGTAAAACTCTTTTAATTCTTCCATGTCATTTTAGGTCTATTTTTATTGTTTCATATTTAAAATTCTCTTCCTCATAAATTTTGATTCTTTCAACTAAATGGTTTAATGTATAGTTCTGACGATTACCTATAGTAATGTCATCAGCAATATCGTAAAGAGTAGCAAGTTCTTTACCCTCTTTCTTTCTCAGCACCCTACCGATAGATTGTAGGTTTCTTACTCTGGACTTTGAAGGTGATGCGAAGATAATGTTATGAAGACTCTTAATATTAATACCTGTGGAGAACGTACCATAAGAAGCAATAATGATTGCGTTATCCTGCTCCTCTGTAATGGTGCGTACTTCTTCTCGGTCTTCGGTGTCAGTAGAACCATGAACAAAGAATACTTCTCTGTCTGCTCCTACAACTGTATTTATCATATCATATAGTGGTTCCCCGTGCTTCTCCACATAATTGAAAAGCACAAGAGTATTTCCTTCTAGATCACATACTAAATTTTTAATGAGATTGTTTCGTTTTTGGTTAGTTACAATGTACTCCATCTCAGAATGATAGTCCTCAAAATACTGAGGGTCATGTTTACAAACAAGGATTTTAATTCTAAAGTTAGATAGGTGTCCCTGTTTGATTAGGGTATCTGTCTTAGTAACGCTCTCACAAGCACCGAAGAGACCCTCTAAGACCCACTTATGAGTCTTGCTACCATCTAGGGTCCCTGTAAACCCAAAGCGGTATTTGGCGTTGTGTAACTTGGTCATGATACCAGTAAGACTCTTAGACTTAAACAGGTGTGCTTCATCACCAATGACACAATCAATGTCATCAAAGTAACGCTTAGGAAACTTGTAGATAGATTGCCATGTAGAAATAATTACAGGTTTGTCAGTAGACTTATCTTTACCAGAATAGATTGTATGTACATGGTCATCAGTGTACCAACCATAGTCTTGAAAATCCTTAGTCATTTGTTCTACCAACGATGTGGTGGGAACGATGATAAGGATTTTTTTATTAGTTGCTACGTAGTAACGAACAAGACTGTAAATCATTAGAGACTTACCAGATCCTGTAGGAGACAAAAATAAACCACGGTTATTCTTCAGTGCTTTGTACACTGTAGCGTACTGGTAATCTCTCGGTTTGTATTTGGTAATCTTATCCATGAAAACTTTTACGCCACCAGGATTGATAAACTGGTTGTCATCTTCTACATCACCATACCAATCATTCTTGACATACTGAAGAGCGTACTGTCTTTCTTTACACCATTCCTTTAAGTGTGGTAGAAGACCACCATACAGTTCTCCAGTACCAGGAGAGTATAGATGAATAGTACCATCCCAATAACGATATCTAGGATTCTTTTTTAGAAATTTTGCTTCTGGAACTTCAAAAGCAAAGTAGTCAGACAACTCACGATGCACATGAGGTTCTGCTTGGATCTGAAAATAGACCTCATTCTTTTTACGGATTACCAGTCTCGACATTACTTGTCACCATTAATAAATTTTTCCCATTCAATCGCATTCTTTACATGATAATTACGCTGGGCAATCATCCTTAGAACTTGATCGAGATAATACAAGATTTGATCGATGTACTTAATCTTGCCTTCTATGTTGATAATGTCTTCATCTGATTCCATGTAGACTTTCATTTTTTCTGCAGTTTTGATAGACGATCCAAAGGGTTTCTCTGCATACACCTTTGCTTCCGCTTCGCCACTGTAGTATTCTCTTTTCTCTCTAACTAATTTGCGTACTTCAAATTCTAGAGAGGTTTTGATTTGTGTGAGATCTGTGTAGTAGTTGAGATACTTGTTGTGCTGGAAAGGAATCTCCAAGGACAACTTTGCTAAGTCTTCTGAGTAAGATTTGTTTTTAAATTCAAAGTCAATTTCAGTATCTTTTGACCACTCCTGCTTGATGTGCTCAAAAGTTTTAACAAGGTTTTCAAATTTCATACTTTAAAGTTTTGATCACGTATTGTAAAGTTGGTAAACTTAAATGTAACTGTAGCAGTAATGTAATCTACGTCTGTAACAGTTGCATCAAAGTCTAGTTGCGTCAATGATACTGGGAATAGATTTTCAAAATCAATAATGTGATTGACATTGAAGTTGGATGTAAGGATCATTAAACGACCACCAGAGTATTGTGGGTCTAGCGTAGGCATGTGCTCTTCCGAAGCACCGTTTGCCCTGATCCAGTTGTGAATTGTTTTGTAATTAATTAACTGTTCGTCAATAATAAAAGAAACTGTAAAATCCCCGTACGAAACACCACCACCAGCAATGATATCGAAACTACGGAATCTCGTGGGAACCTCTGTCGATGGCACTGTGATGTCGGGGAGATTAGCAGTTTGACAAAAGAAGTCCACAGCAGGGAACAACTCAAGATCCAACTTAAACCCTAAGGGTGCGAGATGGTTCCTGTTTTCTAGTTGCTCTTTATACCATTCTGCGGACATGTCAGCTTCCCAAGCTACTAACTATTTAGCGGTATCGTAAAGTCTCTAGATACTCAAGAACGTTGTCTCTAACCCACATTAATTCATGGTAACACTCTTGGTTGTGAGCACATCCTCTCAATTTTGAATCTGGTTTATGGACACTTTCTATAAAAAGATCTAGTCCTCGGTTCCATTTGTCTTTGTTTGTCATTTTGCTCCGTGGTTGTATTCAATTACGATTTTTTCGTGTGTTGTAAATTTATCACTACAAACGTAATGAGATGCTTTACCGTCTAGCAATTTTTCAATATTACTCACCTGTTGTAGAGCAATTATTTTGTTAGTTGCTATACGCCACTTTTCTTCGTTTTCTTTTCTGGGATCGCTCATTTTTGCATTGCCTTCAACGTTGAGATTTCTGCCTGAAGTTCAAGAATCTGTCTTTTCAGTTCATCAACTTCTTCTTTATGATGCTTCTTTTGATACTTGACATGATTAAGAATTAGAAAATCATTCATTAGGGCATCCTCCAATATGGTTTAACCATTTATCAATTGCTTCTTGAGTAGGAACTTCAATTCTTACCCTATCACCGTTTTGCTCAAATTCCTCATTCATATCGATATATGTTTGAGGAGTAATCCTAAT
>Ga0163109_10003389_pt1 | contig 12205 bp, 8 predicted proteins | sample CRUFie1St13metaG_FD_108704 | JGI IMG/M metagenome (GOLD analysis project Ga0163109, IMG submission 108704) | Marine microbial communities from the Costa Rica Dome - CRUD Field 142mm St13 metaG | ecosystem: Environmental > Aquatic > Marine > Oceanic > Photic zone | place: Costa Rica: the Eastern... | reverse complement strand
CTCACCTTGAATTGCACCCGCTTGGGTTTGAACAATTGCTCCGGGGCGGGTATTGCTGCAGCCGCCTAAAATACTGCCAGTGACCAAGGCCCCGGCGCTTATGATGAAATCTCGCCGTCGCACGCGGCCTCTCCCTATCCTCAATCAGCTTGGGGCTGTACCTGTTCCAATTTACTGCCCCATAGTGGGCTCGAAAGACTTATGAGCACCAGCACTAGGAGCATACAGAACGCACTGATCACAATGGCTTGTTGAGGCCCAAATAGATCCGCTAGGTAACCACAAAAGAGGGTGCCGATTGGCCCCGCACCCATAAATGAAAACGCATAAAAGCTCATTACGCGTGCGCGCTGGGCCGGCGGCGCCAATTGCTGCATGAGGGTGCGCGACATTGGCATGGCAATACCACCGCAAACGCCCCAAACAAAGACTAAGAACATAAATAGCGGCTGGTTACTCACCAGCCCGGTGGTCAGTAGTACGATCGAGCCCAAACCCTGAGCCATAACCAACGCGCGTCCCGCCCGGGCGACAAAGCCAAGCTTTAATAAAGCCAATATACTAACGACCAGCCCAAGGGAATTAAGCGCATTCAACACGGCTAAATCTGCAGAGCTGCCAGCAAACACTTCGCGCATAACCAGCGGAAAACCGACAATGAACGCGCCCATGAAAAAGCAGCCCATGGCTATATTCTGCAACATCACCGTGCGCATAAGCGGGTTAGAGATCACGGTGCGAGCACCATCCAGCAAGCTCGTGAGCACATCTTCCTGCGGGGCTTCTGAGTCTGGCCTAGGCGTTACTTCACGCAGTTGTGTATAGGCCCAAACACCCAGCAGCAATACCACGCTTTGCACGACTAAGATAATTTCAGCGCCTAACGTATCGGCCAGTCCGGCAAATGAGTAACCCAAAATCTGGAAGCCGAACTGACACAAGCTGGCCTGGATTACCGCGCGCTGCACGTCCGTGCCAGCCACATGATTGAGTAGACCGTCGCGAGCTGGGGTTAGAAAGGCAGACGCACAACCCATCAGGAGCGCATAACCGATCATTACGGCAAAGCTCAATGCCTGCACATAGACCGCTAGGGCTAGGAATAGTGGCATGAGGCCTGCAAACAGCTGCGACCAGGCGGCCTGACGCCGCTGACCAATTCGGTCCGCCAACACACCGGCTATAAGAATAAACAGCATACCCGGCAGCAATAACGACATCTGCGCCAAGCCGACACGCTCGGCCGGCTCTCGCAAAACCATAGTGACCAGCCACGCGAACACCACGGACTGCATGCCGAAGGCACCGTACCAGGCAGAAATCGCCGTCAAATAGGCTGTTTTAGGTTGCAACATTGAATGCGCCAGCAAGACCAAGCGCGACAGTCTATGAGAACAACCGATGCCGCGCGAGGTCTATTTATTCAGCCGCGCTGTGCATGACCGGTCTAGGTGGACAGGGCGTTGCGCAACGGCTGTTCGCGATCACTTACGCAGTAAGCATAAATCCTTGATAGTCGTTCGCCACGACCTCATCACATTTCTTACGATACTCGCCGACGCCGCCTACGTAGGGCATAAAGATTCGCGGTTTACCTGGAATATTAGCTCCTAGGTACCATGAGTTGCACGAGGGTGCGGTAAACATGGTGCCCTCAGCGACCTCGTTAACATGGGCAACCCACTCTTCTTCGGCATCTAGGGTGGGTTCAATAAGCTGCAGCTGATGATCTCGCATATGCTCGATGCATTCGGTAATCCAATCCACGTGCTGCTCTATGGACACGAGCATGTTGCTCAGTACCGAGGGTGATCCTGGCCCAGTCACAGTGAACAGATTCGGGAATCCATTCACCTGCAAACCAAGGTAGGTACGCGGCCCCGCCTCCCAATGATCAACTAAGCGTTCGCCACTGCGTCCACGAATGTCTATTTTCTGCAGCGCCCCCGTCATGGCATCAAAGCCTGTGGCGTACACTAGGGTATCGAATTCGTAATGCCCTTGCTCGGTCTGCACGCCATTTGCAGTGATTGTGTCTATTCCGCCTTTACGCAGATCGACCAAACTCACGTTGTCGCGGTTGTAGGTTTCATAATAGTTAGTGTCGATGACCGGACGCTTACAACCCATGGGGTAGTCACGCGGCATCAGCGCCTCTGCCGTTGCTGGGTTATCGATCATGCGGCTTATCTGCTGGCGATACATATCGCAGGCCAGCTCATTGGCTTCAGGGTCAAGGGCCACATCGGCAAAACGACGGATTGCGACAAAGCCTTCTTCTTCGACTAATGCTGCACGCTCGGTTGCGGTTGTTTGCAAAATTTCTTCAGTAGGTTCGACGTTGTCTGCCCCGCCAAAGCCAAATCCGTATCCAACGATGCCGACTTGGGACTCGCGCTGCTGTTGTCTAATTTCGTCGTAGTTCTCAATAGCCTGTTGACGGAATTCGTCACTGAGCGGCCGATTGTGCGCGGGCATGGTGTAGTTCGGGGTGCGCTGAAAGACCGTGAGGTGCTCTGCTTGTTCGGCGATTACGGGTATTGCCTGAATTGCAGAAGAGCCGGTACCGATGATTCCTACCCGACGGGTAGAGAAATCCACGCCTTCAGCAGGCCAATTACCGGTGTGGAATACATCACCTGCAAAGTTATCAGCACCATTGATCTGTGGAGTATTAGGTACCGAAAGGCAACCCGTGGCCATCACACAAAAGCGCGCTGCGTACTCCTTGCCTGAGTCGGTTGTCACGTGCCAACGCTGCTCGTCATCACGGAAATGCGCCGATGTAACGCGGGTTGAAAATTCTATATCGCTACGCAGATCAAAACGTTCGGCAATATGGTTGGCGTAATCGAGTATTTCCGGTTGCGCCGCCATCACTTCAGTCCACTGCCACTCCTGCTGCAACTCCGAAGAAAAGCTGAAAGAGTATTCGATACTCGGCACGTCGCAACGTGCGCCCGGATAGCGGTTCCAATACCAAGTACCACCTACGTCTTTGCCAGCCTCAAGCACGCGCGCGGACAAACCAGCCTGACGCAATTTGTGCAGCAAGTACATGCCAGAGAAGCCAGCACCGACCACCACGACATCAAACTCATTTTGCGATGGTTTCATGCTTTCCCCTATTCATCTATTCACTCGTTTCGATCATCTGACAGTGCGCATGCCCCCGCGACTGCAACACTCATCCCCTGTCATCTGATTCTGCCAAAACCTCGAAGCTTTGCCCAGTTCGCTATCGGCGACTGCCAAATGGGCTTGCCGAGGCGTTACCACTACCACTACTCTGTGCGCTCTTAAGCGATTCAGCAAATATGACAGACTCCGCCACACCGACGCCGCCGGGTAAACCACGCTCAACTCTCTCTGCATTTATGCGTTTCTTACGTCTGCGGACCCATGAACAGTCTTTCCTTAACAGTACTGGATTGGCTCGCTCATTCCGTGAAAACCGCCCGGTGGACAAAAACGGTGAACCACTGCCCTGGCTAAATTACAGCCTAATCCGACTACTAGATGAGCGCCTAAACAAAAGCCTTAGGGTTTTCGAGTACGGGAGTGGTTTCTCAACTCTGTATTTCGCGGCACGCACCGCATCAGTAACCAGTGTTGAGCATGTGCCGGCATGGGTGCAGGAACTGCAACCGTATTTACCTAACAACGTTACCCTGACCAGTGCTATGCCAGGAGCCGAGTACATTCAAGCGCCGAACCACCAGCCTCCTTTTGACCTCATCTTGGTTGACGGACTGGACCGCGTGGCTTGTGTGGAGGCTTCTCTTAACGCACTAATGCCTGACGGTGTGATCATCTTAGACGACACCCACCGCAGCGAATATCAGACCCTGCTCGCCAAGTTACGTGATCAGGGGTATAAAACCCTGACGTTTTTCGGCCCCAAGCCCACCTCGATCATCGAGGCTCAGTCGACGATCATTTATCGAGCAGATAATGCACTAGGTATCTGAGTGCAGTAGCAGAAGCACTTATAGCCCGTGCGCCTATGAACTTGGGACTCCGCGAATTGCAGCAATGCGATCGGCGGTAATCGGATGTGAAGCGAGATACTCTAACAACTTACGGTGCACCGTCTCAGAGGCATCGCTATGTTCCGTGTCGCCGGACTCAGCATCAAACTCTCCTTCATGGCTGCGCTCTAATTCCTCTAGCGCCTGGGCAAATACTTCAGGGTCTATGCCAAGGCGTTGCAGTTCGGCAACCGCAAAGGCGTCGGCTTGACGCTCGAATTCTCGTGTATACGCTGACTGGCCAATGGCAAACGGCAGTGTCAGCGCCAATTCACCGACGCCACCGATGTCGCCGGTAATAAAGGTTAGCAGTACTGCCCAGCCAGCACTCTGCAGCAAAGTTTGTTCCACGTGGCGCATACGCGCATGCCCTAGTTCGTGCAGAAATACTGCCAAGAGCTGCTGATCGTTCTGCAGCAACTCTACAATGGCATCGGTAAATACTACCGTGGTGCCACTGAGGGTGAGTGCATTCGGCCCAACAAACGAACGTGCTCGCCGAAAGTGCACATCAACAGCAGGTGCATCAGTGCGCTCATGCTCAGAAAAATATGAGCGCAACTGCTGCTGACGCGACTCGGTCAGTTCAGATTCCTGCAATAAAGGGGTTAAATTTGTCATGGTTGACTGGGCCATTTGCGCACTCACGGTCAAGGGCAACTGGTGGGCGATAGACGCCGTAATACGCGGAATGCCGTAGAGCCCAAACAACACCAATGTCGCCAGAGTGAACATTACCGCCACCGCGACACCGCTGAAATTTGCCTCTAAACGCGAGACCCAGAAAGACAGACCGCGGTCACCCCTGAACTGCGCAAGGGCGTCTAAGGCCGCATGATCCTCACTAATGAAGTAGTCGTCTGCGCCCCAAGACACTCTACGCGGCACCGACCCTAGGGCAGCTTCAACCCGGATATCTTCTGTGCCCATGACCTGTTCACCGCCAGACCAAGAGACGCAAACAGAACGAGCATCCGCAGTCAGTTGCGCAGTTTGTCCCGCGCTGGTTATGCCGTCGAAATAAGTTCCTTGGAATTGCATTGCGCTTTAAATGCCTATGCCAAGATCAAAGGCTTCACCGATCTCGTCCCCTAGCGCATTCTCTTGGTCGCGTTGCGCCGCGACGAAGCCATCCAGATCCACTGCTTCAACCCACAGATGCTCCTGCATATAGCGCGCTACCCTGACCGCTGCCCACGGGTAATAGAGCCCCAGCGTCATGATGGTAAAAATGGTGTTCGGCAGTACGATCGCAAATAAGCCAGTAATGGTAACGTCTGTTTGCAAACGATTACCCTTGATATGAACGTTGTTGAAAACGGCAGCAAAATAGGTGCTTTGGAACGCCGCATAAATCAATACGTACAAGGCTAAATATCCAGCACCGGCAATAATTAGTGCGACAACCGATTCGCTCAACATAAGAGCAATGCCTGACAGGAGTAATCCGCCACCGACGCTGACACCAAATACAGCAAAAAGTACTCTATAAAAATCTTTGGCCGCCGCAGAAGTCGTCGCTGTGGTCTGGCCATAAGCGTAATGATTGTAGAGGTAATGATTCTGTTTATGCCAAGCATAGGGCATACCCAAACCAAGAGTAACCAAGCCGAATAGTGGCCACAGTAGGACGGTCTTGTAGGCATCGAACAATTCGCCGTTGAAACCGAAACGAACTCCGCGCCAACTACTCATGATCGCGTTGAAGCGGATTGCCCGCATCACCACATATGGCATCACTAACATCAGCACAATGAACAAGATAAAAGACCATGTTGCGGCGAAATAACTGACTAAGGTGTATATAACAAGAAACACCACAGCGATTATCCGGCCCTTGAGTATCGCGATTGGGCTGGCCAAGTAGTCAAAACGATCGCCGGCCAGCTCGGTATTGCCATAGAAATAGCGCTTAGTTCGAACTTTCGCCCAGGCGGAATAGATCCCCAGGGTCAGTATTGTCAGAACTAGATTAACGATCCAAATTCGGAAAAACTCGCTGCCCTGTCCATGAAAGTGAAAGCGAACAGTTTGCGCCTCGGCTGCTTCTGTAGCCAACTCACTGATTTCCGACATAGTTTCCTCGTTGCTCAAGCTCCCTTACCTGGATCACTGTACCTTAGATCAACAAGGCTAGGAAATTAACGGGGTTGGACGATGCCAATCTACAAAGTTGCCGGTGCCGCCATTGCTTACACCATGACTGTTATGCGGCTAATTCAGTGCTTATGCCGCTAACCTTGCTGGATTGCTCTTTTGGCATAGTCATAGCCTCCGTCAGCGCCTGCCGGAACCGGGCAATGTTTTGCTCTTTCACTGGGCCATACCCTTTAATCTGATCCGGTAGCCGCACCATCCATAGACGTTGTGATGGCGAGAGTCCTTCGTAGTTCGCAATAAGATGGTGAATCAAAGACTCGTATTCACCAAGCAACGCCCGTTCAGTTTTTCTCTCTTGAAAGTACCCGAAGGGGTCAAATGGCGTGCCTCTGAGGAATCTGAACTTAGCAAGAGCTGCAAAACCAAGGCGCATCCAAGATCCAAACTCAATCTTCTCCGGGCGTCCGTTCGGACCTGTCCGCGACAGCAGTGGTGGCGCAAGGTGAAACTTCAACTTGAAATCCCCCGCAAATTGCTCAGCCAATTGCGAGCGAAATTCCGCCGATGAGTAGAGCCGTGCCACTTCGTACTCATCTTTATATGCCATCAACTTATACAAACCGGCGGCGTAGCCTTTTATTACCGCCTCCTCTGCACCCAGCGCTTCGCGCAAATGTGCAACTTTTGCCTCGTACACAGCGCCATAACGTGGCGACTGGTACCGGGTTAGCTCGGACTTAAATCGTTCTAGGAGTGCATCAAGTGACAAGTGATCAGCATTGACCGATGCCGAGGGAGCACTGGGCGACGTAATGTCATCTATTGCGCTTCGATTAGCGACGGCAACGCGACCCCATTGAAATGCACGTTTGTTCATATCTACATCGATGCCGTTTAACGCAATCGCGCCAAATATCGCTGCTTCGCCGATAGGGATCAGTCCAAGCTGATAGGCATACCCCACTAGGAAAAGATTGGCTGCTATGGCATCGCCGAACAGTTTTTCACAGATCGCCGTGGCATTGATTCGAGCAAGCTTTTGCTCTCCAAACGCCTGAGTAAGCTCATCTGTAATATTGGCTGCGGAGATGATTTGCGTGTTGTCCAAAGTGAACTGAGCAGTTTGCACCTCAACTGTATTGAGCACACAGTGGGTCTTCTCGACCGATGCTCTCTGTGCATTGGCCATGGCCGCCACCATATCGCAACCCACAAGCACATGCGCACCACCGTCGGCGATTCGATTGTTAACGATCGGTACGTCTTTCGGGGCGACTCTGATATGAGTAACAACCGCGCCGTTTTTTTGTGACAGCCCGGTAAAATCCAGACTCGTAGCATTGCTGTGCTCAAGATGTGCTGCCGTCGCCAAGATAGCGCCAATGGTCAGCACTCCGGTACCGCCAATCCCCGCAACCAGTATCGAATACACCGCGTCCAATTCCTCGCGCTGGGGTGCAGCCAATTGACTGAACAGAACCGTTTCGTGCTGACCCAGGTCACCTAACGCTTTGGATTTGAACGAACCGCCAACCACCGATACAAAACTTGGGCAAAATCCGTTTGCACAGGAATAGTCCATATTGCAGGTGGATTGGCTGATCTGCCGCTTGGTGCCGAAGAACGTTGCCTTCGGCTCAATAGAAATACAGTTGGATTGCACTGAGCAATCGCCGCAGCCCTCACAAACGCGATGGTTAATAAACAATCGGCGATTCGGCGCCTCCATAAGACCGCGCTTGCGGCGACGCCGCTTTTCGGCGGCACAGGTCTGTTCATAGATGATCACTGAAACGCCTGCCACGTCGCGTAATCTGGTCTGCACCTGCGCCAGGTACTTGCGGTCGTGCACTCCTACACCAAGGGCATTTAACTCGACTTGATCGTAGCGGCTCACATCGTCTGTGACGATGACCGCTTCCTTGACACCCTCTGCAAGCACTTGTCGTGCGATCATCTGCGGCGTCGGTGCACCCTCGGTGGGTTGCCCGCCAGTCATGGCAACCGCATCGTTAAACAATATCTTGTAGGTGATATTGATATTGCTCACTACCGCCTGACGTATGGCTAGGGTGCCCGAGTGTTGGTAGGTGCCGTCGCCTAAGTTCTGGAAAATGTGCGGTCGATCAGAAAACCGATGCAGCCCCACCCACTGAACGCCCTCGCCGCCCATATGCGTTACCGTTTCAGTATTACGCCCTTTACCGACGGCGAGGACATGACAGCCGATGCCTGCGCCGGCCACACTGCCCTCAGGAATGCGTGTGGACGTGTTGTGTGGACAACCTGAACAAAAGAATGGCTCTCGTATGGCGCCGGTTTGCACCTCTATAGGTCGCGTGTTCTCTTGTTTGACCTGCCTTGCGATGTAGTCGCCCAAGGGCTCCTGCGCCAACCAAGTCGCCAACGCAGAAATAACCTGCTTGGGTGTAAACACAAAGACTTCTGGTAAGAGTTGTTCACCTGAGGGACCGAGCTTGCCATAGATCATGGGCCGACGATCGCTGGGCCAATTATAAAGTTGCTCTTTGATTTGCTTCTCGAGCTGAGGGCGCTTTTCCTCTATTACCAATATGGATTCAAGGCCTTGAGCAAACTCTCGAATACCACGTGGCTCAAGTGGCCAGGTCATGCCGACCTTGTACAAGCTAATGCCGTTATCCACTAGCATCTGCTGGGTAATGCCTAGCATGCGCAACGCTTCCATAAGATCAGCATGAGCTTTGCCGGCGGACACGATGCCGAGTTTACGATGCTTCGACCTAATTACCTCTCGGTCAATCTTGTTTGCGTATACGAAGGCGTGGGCCGCTGGCGCCCGTTCTTCGATCATGCGGTTTTCATAAAGCTGCCTTTGGGATGGCCACTTCAGTTCAACATCGTAGTTAAAGCCATGGGCAGGACGATCAATCTCCGGCGTGACAAATGTCGGCAGCTCTGGGACACAAATGGTTGCCCCACTCTCCACAGTATCCGTTATCGTTTTGAACCCAACCCATAAGCCACAAAATCTGGATAACGCAATGCCAGCCAGACCGAGCCACAGATACTCTTCAACCGAGGATGGAAAAAGCACAGGCATAATCGCCGCTTCAAAAATTTGATCGGTCTCATGGGCAAACATCGACGATTCTGCAGAGTGATCGTCGCCAGCGACTGCCAAAACACCACCGTGTTGCGCGGTGCCCTGAATATTTGCCTGACGAAATACATCGCCGGTACGATCAACACCGTGTCCTTTGCCGTACCACATGCCGAAAACACCATCACGGGTGGCATCGGCGCGATAGTAATCAATGAGCTGAGTGCCCCATATCGCCGTCGCCGCCAGATCTTCGTTAATGCCTGGCTCAAAATGGATGTCATGGGACTGCAGAAGGTTTTGCTGACGCCACAATTCCTGATCTAAGGCACCCAGCGGGGAGCCTCGATAACCGGAAATAAACCCCGCCGTATTGAGCCCATCGCGTTGATCAAGCGCCCGTTGCATAAGCGGCAATCTCACCAGCGCTTGGATGCCAGTGATCATAAGTTGGGTTTTGGTCAGATCGTATTTGTCTGCCAGTGTATAAGGTCTCAGCAATTGTGATTCCTCCCTGCAACTGAGCCTAGAAATATACGGTCCGATTCATGCATTTACTTATCAAATTAGGCTATATTTAAATTAAAAATTAGCTTTATTTGCTATTTATTAATTAAAATATGGTTTCTTGAGCTAATTTGGTGGATTTTATTGAATACCAATTTGAACCTCGACAACATCGATATTGAGCTGCTTCGCCTGATACAAGAAGACGCAGAAATTCCCCACTTGGAGCTTGCGGCGCGGGTTAATCTCTCACCCTCACCTTGCTCTAGGCGTCTACGTCTATTGCGGGAATCCGGGGTCATTGACCGTACTGTGAGCCTGATAAATAGCGAGTTGCTGGGATTCAAGGTGCATGTGTTTGTACAGGTCTCAATGGACCGGCAGGACAAAGCGAATCTGGATCTGTTTGAGGAAAATGCGCAGCGTTGGCCGGAGGTAAAGTCGTGCTACTTAATGACGGGCGACTACGATTACCTACTGCAGCTGGACCTCTTGGATCTGGACAGCCTCAAAGTTTTTTTAGAAGAGAAACTTACCGAGCAACCGGGCATCTCTAACATCAAGTCGAGCTTTTCACTGAAAAAGGTAGTCGACCGCGTCGGCGTAGACTTCGATCTCGTTAGGGCGCCTTAAGGATTCACCTTTTCATTGCAGCAGATACGGTGCGGCCCTGCCATCAAGGCTCCGAGAGCGGCTACTCAGGTAGGCGATTTGCAGGAAATTTAAATTTAATCGCCTTATGCTCAGTTCAATGTTTATTCGGGCTGGCAAGTATCAGTGAGTAAATCCAAACCCCTAGACCTTACTCTGCAAGCAAACCCCGCACCGAACGATGCCAAAAGAGTGAGCTGGATCACTACTGTTGGCTATGGCTCAGGTGATTTTGGCTTCAACCTATATTTCGCGGGTCTGAACTTATATCTACTCTATTACTACACTGATATTCTGAATATCGATCCAGCTGTCGCTGGACTGATCATCATGCTGCCGGTCATCTGGGACGGAATCTCTGACCCGCTGATGGGGTGGATCGTTACCCGAACACGCTCTCGCTTCGGTAAATTCCGGCCCTATATTTTGTTTGGCGCCCCGTTTATGGGGCTCAGTTTTGTTGGCATGTTTGCCGCGCCCATCTGGTTCCCAGATCATGTGGTGGTCGCTTGTCTGGTTACGCATACCATCTTCAGAACAGCCTATACCGTGGCCTCAGTGCCCTACTCTTCACTGGCCGCGGCCTTAACCCACGATAGTCAGGAACGCGGCACTATGGCTGGTATCCGAATGATAGCGGCTATGATCGGCGGCATTGTCACTGCCGCGACCATGCTTGAGTTGGCGCGCTATTTTGGCAACGGCGACATGCGCCAAGGCTTTGTACAAGTCGCTATCGTCTATGGGCTACTGTCTTCGGCGATGATGGTCATCATCTTCCTGACCACTTCCCAGGAAGTCAGTTTAGTTAGCAGCAAGACTGTAACGAGTCGGCAAACCCTGTCTTTTCTGCGTCACAACCGCGCTTTTTGGATTTTATGCGGTGCCTCGCTAGTGGGAGTTATCGGGTCTGCCATAGGCGGGAAATCCATCGTTTACTACATCAACTATTATGCAGGGCATCCGGAAAGCGTTTCTGACGTCATGTCTATCGGCATTTTAGGCGCAGGCATCGGTATTCCAATATGGACCGTGGTAGCAAGATATCTCTCTAAAAGATGGGTATGGGTAATCGGCGCGAGCGGCGCTTCGCTGTTAAATCTGGCGCTATTCCTATTCGATGTAAAAGACGTAAGCACATTATCTGCGCTGGCTTTTTGCAATGGACTCATTGGCGGCGCAGTGGCGGTTATGTTCTGGTCAATGTTGCCGGATACGGTGGAATATGGTCAGTGGCGGAGCGGCGTGCGTGACGATGGCATCGTATTCGGACTGAGCCAATTGATCAGCAAGGCGGGCTCTGGCCTCGGAGTGGGCATGATCGGCTTACTGCTGAGTGCCATTGGTTATACCGCCGGCATCGAACAATCCGCAGCAACGTTGCAAGGTATTCGCGCGTCGGCATTTTTAATTCCCGCAGCTGCCAGCGCACTTTCAGTTTTGGTTATTCTGTTCTATCCACTCGACGCACAACTTCATGCCCGAATCGTGCGTGGGTTAGCGCGCCGGAACCTGTCGACCACAAACAATTAGGACTCGATGAGTTTGGCAAAAGCAGCGCCATACTCGTTGGCAAAAAAAAGCCCTTGCGGCGTTTACCGCAAGGGCTTTAATACAATTGTGGCGTCCCCTAGGGGTTTCGAACCCCTGTTGCCGGGATGAAAACCCGGAGTCCTAGGCCTCTAGACGAAGGGGACGCAGGATCTTAAGCGACGGCTGTAATCAGCTGATTCACAACAGACGATCAAGAAGCCGCGCATTCTATGAATGGCCATGCGTACAGTCAAGCCCAGCCACCGGTTTCTTGCCACCCGCAGGAAAATATTCACGCTTG
>Ga0163109_10003388_pt1 | contig 12205 bp, 14 predicted proteins | sample CRUFie1St13metaG_FD_108704 | JGI IMG/M metagenome (GOLD analysis project Ga0163109, IMG submission 108704) | Marine microbial communities from the Costa Rica Dome - CRUD Field 142mm St13 metaG | ecosystem: Environmental > Aquatic > Marine > Oceanic > Photic zone | place: Costa Rica: the Eastern... | reverse complement strand
GGGATACCGCCGCTTCGGCTCCTACGGGGTCGCTCAGTTGGAGGTACACAGCCCCAAATTGACAAACGGCATGGGGCGGCCGCTGTAGAGCGTCTCGTCGGTGACTCGGGAAAACTCGCCTCCTGTCTCGTTAAAACGTCCGCGGGAGTAGAAGAAAGCGGCGCAGTTATCTCGCGCGGCTTAACTTGGCTCAGCCCTGATAGCAGCCTTGAACTGCTGTCCGGCTAACTCAAATTCACCCGTACTCTGATAGACCAACGCAAATGCTTCGAATACCTCGACATTCTGCAGATCAGTTTCCTGTGCGAGCTCGAGATTGCGCTTGGCATTATCCCAGTCGCCAACACCAAGATATTGCCGCGCCAAGGCGACGCGCCTGTCGAGCGTTGCATCAGGATCGGCAGTCATTTGCGTGCCGCCGTTGTACCCCATCACGCAACCCGACAAGAACGAGACCGTTATCAAGGCCGCTGCGAACTGCCACGCCAACGGACGAGCCCCCAACCGAACCCATGTCAATTGTGTGTCATGCCTGTCCGATGCCTTCACAAAACACCACCTAGCGGGCTTCACTAGATCCCACCAAGGTATGGTCACTGCGTCCAGCCCGGTGTCTTTCGGATCGTCGCGTCCGATCTACCACCTCGCCTACCAGCTGTCCGCAGGCCGCATCAATATCATCGCCGCGGGTTGTGCGAACGGTGACAACAAACCCAGCGTCGGTCAGCACCTGCCAGAAACGGCTGACAGCGTTGCCACTAGGGCGCTTATATCCTGAATTTGGGAAGTCATTAAAAGGAATCAGGTTGATCTTGCATGGGTAGTCTTGCAGCAACGCCGCAAGCTCTTTGGCCTGGTCCACGCTGTCGTTCACGCCAGCCAAAAGGGTGTACTCAATCGTCACCACCCGTTTCTTATCCGTCTGCGCATCAAGATACGCTTTTGCCGAGGCCAGTAAACGCGCGATGGGGTATTTGCGGTTGATCGGAACAATTTGGTCGCGCAAAGCATCATTCGGCGCATGCAACGAGACAGCGAGGCTGACATCAGCCCATTCAGCCAAGCGATCCAAGTTCGGCACAACACCTGACGTCGACAAGGTCACTTTTCGCTTAGAGAGCCCGTAGGCGAGGTCATCGCACATCAAGCTCATTGCCGACACCACATTGTCGAAGTTCAGCAATGGCTCGCCCATGCCCATCATGACCACATTGGTGACAACTCGCCCTTTACCGGACTGCCAAGCGTCATAGGAGTTGATGGCCAGCCACACTTGGCCAATGATTTCAGCCGCAGTCAAATCGCGCTGAAAACCCTGCTTGCCAGTCGAACAAAATGTGCAATCCAGACTGCAGCCGACCTGGGAAGACACGCATAGCGTCGCCCGATCGCCTTCAGGAATTAGTACGGCCTCCACCAAACTCCCCCCTTCTACCGCAATGGCCCATTTTCGAGTGCCATCCCGGGAGTCATGCTGTTCGGCTATTTCGGGCGGGAGAACGTCTGCGATCTCTGCGAGCCGGGCCCGCAAGGGTTGGCTGAGATCTGTCATGAGTGCGAAATCGCGCACGCCTCGATGATGAATCCATTTCATCACCTGCTGAGACCTGAAGCGCTTTTCACCCAGATCTAAAAAGAAGTCCTCAAGCTGTGACCGAGTCATCCCCAATAGGTTGACCCGGCTTGAGGCCGGTGTCGTGACAATGATCTGATCCGGCTCGGTCATGGCTGGGCGGCCGGCTCAGAATTAGCGTGAGCAGATCTCGCTGGAAGCGAAAAAGTAAGCAATTTCGCGCTCTGCAGAGCTCGGCGAGTCAGAACCATGTACAGCGTTGGCGTCGATAGATTGAGCGAAATCGGCCCGGATAGTGCCCGCGTCGGCTTCCTGCGGATTAGTGGCGCCCATCAATTCTCTGTTGCGAGCAATCGCGCCCTCTCCTTCGAGCACCTGTACCACGACAGACCCGGATGTCATAAACGCGACAAGATCGGGATAGAAGGCGCGCTCCTTGTGCTCGGCGTAGAATCCCCCGGCGACAGCGTCGGACAGATGCAGCATTTTTGCGGCCACAACCGTCAAACCCGCTTCTTCGAAGCGGCTAATGATTTGACCAATCACATTTTTCCCTACCGCATCCGGCTTGATAATCGATAAGGTGCGTTCCACAGCCATGTCTGTCTCCGATATTGACTAGAAAAAACCAAGGCACGTGCCCTGCGGGCGCGGAGTATAAGGCGTTTTTGACCACGGTGTCATGGCAACAATGCCGCGCTGGGTTCGAGCCACTTGAGCTATCTGAGCAAGTCCCTCAATGACGTTCCGAAGCGTGGTTGATGGTGTAGTAAGGGATTTCGACGACAAGATTGCTATCACCCACCTGCGCCTGACAGGATAAGCGCGATTCTGGCTCCAGTCCCCACGCTTTATCCAGATAGTCCTCCTCTAGCTCGTCGGCTTCGCTCAATGATGCAAAACCCTCGCGAACGATGACGTGACAAGTTGTGCAGGCGCAGGACATTTCGCAGGCATGCTCAATATCGATGTCATTGCGCAACAAAGCCTCGCAAATACTTTCGCCCACATCGGCCTCAATTACGGCGCCTTCGGGACACATCTCGTGATGGGGTAGTACAACTATTTCTGTCACGGTGCGTCTTCCTCCGCCTCGAGATCTGTGAGCGCCACACCTTGCAGCGCAACCTGAATGCTCCGGTCCATGCGACGCGCCGCAAATACTTCGCTGGCATGACCTAAATGCTCAGTCGACTCACGGATTTGGTCGGGATCATGACTGTCTATAGCGGCCTGAAGGGACTCTATCTTACCCTGCAATTCAGCCAACTCGCTGTCAGATAGCAGATCCCCATCTGCCGCCAGCGCACCATGAATCCCGGCGATCAATGCTTCAGCTTCTACCCGCGCCTCGCCGAGCTTTCTCGCCAACATGTCTTCACCGGCATTTTCATAACCGGCCTTCAGCATGTCAGTAATCTGCCGTTCGTCCAGACCGAAGGCGGGCTTCACCACCACTTCAGCACGCGCACCGGTTTCTTGCTCCATCGCCGCGACCTCAAGAATACCGTCAGCATCCACCCTGAAGGTCACCTCGATTCTGGCAGCCCCCGCGACCATAGGCGGGATGCCAGCAAGTTCAAATTGTGCGAGCGAGCGGCAGTCTTCAACGCGCTCGCGTTCGCCCTGAACAACATGAATCACCAATCCCGTCTGGCCATCGCGGGCCGTCGTAAATTCCTGGGCCCGGGCAACCGGTATGGTGCTGTTGCGTTCAATCACACGCTCGACCAGTCCACCATAGGTTTCCAACCCGAGCGAGAGTGGGATCACATCCAGCAGGAGCGCCTGATCCTCTCCGCGGTTGCCCACCAGCACATCCGCTTGTTTGGCAGCGCCCATCGCCACAACTTCATCGGGGTCGAGACTGCAAAGAGGAGTCAACTGGAAACAATCCGCCACCGCTTTCTGTACCGCCGGCGTCCGCGTAGACCCGCCGACCAATACCACCCGGTCAACGGTGTCAGTGCCTGCATCGCGCAACGTCTGTCGGCACGCTTGCAAGGTTTGCTCAACAAACGGCGCAATCAACGTCTCGAGCAACTCGCGGGTGACCGTAACCTCAGTCAGTCCGTCCCCTAATTGAGAAAGTGATTTTGTGACGCTCTCACTGGTCGTCAGTCCCTCTTTCATGCTGCGGGCCAGTCGCAATGCGACGCGACGCTGTGTCGACGAGGGATTAGCGAACCCCGCTTCACGCAACACATGATCTGCCAGCGCTCGATCGAAATCATCGCCTCCCAGCGCGCTATTGCCTCCCGTCGCCAATACTTCGAACAACCCCTCGCGCATCTTGAGTATTGAAATATCAAAGGTCCCGCCGCCAAGGTCATAGACCGCAAGAAGTGAAGATTCCTCTGACTGTTCATCTAATCCATAGGCTACAGCCGCCGCAGTCGGCTCATTCAACAGGCGCAACACCTTGATACCGGCTAGCTCAGCTGCGTGTCGCGTCGCCTGTCGCTGTGCGTCGTCAAAATAGGCGGGTACTGTGATCACCGCACCCGCGATGGGCCCATCCAATATCGGCTCGGCCCGCTCCTTTAGCGCCGCTAAAATAGCCGCTGAAACCTCTACCGGTGTTTTTGGTCCCATGCTGGTCTCAAAGGCCAGCCCCTCGCCCGGGGCAAGCGTCACGTAAGGATCATCCTTAAATTCTTGCCGCGATCGACCCAGCATTCTCTTAGCTGAAGCGATCGGGCCGGACGCGCCGCGCTGAGCCGCCTCGAGGGCTAGCCGCCCAACCAGTGTTTCGCTCACCCCGTAGTGCACGACGGAGGGCAATGCAGTCTCACCTGATTCGTCTGCCATCACGGATAGCTGCTCACCATCAAAGTGAGCGATCAGGCTGTTAGTCGTACCGAGATCAATTCCGACACCAATTTGGTGCTCGCGCCGCGGTTCACTGACGGCGCCGGGTTCAGCAATTTGCAGCAATGCCATCTTCAGTACTCCACGGGGCGCGCGGCGTCCAACAGCTTCGACAGAAAACACATTTCCTGCCAGGCTCGAGCAGCTTCAGACCAATCGGACTCGGCAATTGCGCTCGCGCAACGATCGCGACTAGCGTGATAATGCCCGGTGATTTCCTCGGCGAGCGCTACCCGCTCAGCCGTCTCGCCCACCGGCATATCCTCAAGTCGCTCCCTAAGCATGATTTGGGTCATCAAGAAATCGGCGCCGACCCCCTCGCGCTCCGCAGCCTCAAGATCAACGCCAGCACTCTTGAGCAAGTACTCCGCTCGCGTGACCTCATTAAGCAAGGTGCGGTATCCACTATTGACGTCTGCGCAGAACTGCGCAGCCACCCGCTGCTCCACGGCTGGCTTGCCAGCGTAGCGGTCAGGATGAAATTGAGATAACAACACGTGATACGCACGCTCGAGTGCCGCCTCATCGAGAAACATGCCTGGCTCGATGTTGAATAGCGAAAAGTAGTCGCGTGCGGGCGCGCCCGAATTGGCGTTCACGATCAGACCGTGAAACTTTCGCCGCAGCCGCACTCCCCGGCAACATTGGGGTTCCGGAACTCCAACCCTTCGTTAAGCCCCTCCCGGGCGTAGTCGACGATCGTGCCATCGAGATAAACCAGACTCTTGGGATCAACGAAGACCGTGACGCCATCCGATTCGAACGCCGTATCCTCAGGCTCCGGTTGGTCGACAAATTCGAGCACGTAAGCCAGACCCGAGCACCCTGAGGTTTTCACCGCGATACGGATGCCTTCGCCCTTGCCGCGGCTCTGCAGCTGGCGGCCAACGTGCTCTGCGGCCTCGGATGTCAAACTAATGGCCATTCAGCCGTCCTGCTTGTCCCGGTAGTTCTTAACCGCTGCCTTGATGGCGTCCTCAGCCAAAACCGAACAGTGGATCTTTACCGGTGGCAAAGAGAGCTCCTGGGCGATCTCTGTGTTTTTGATCGACGCAGCCTCATCTAGGTTCTTACCCTTCACCCACTCGGTGAGCAACGAACTCGAGGCGATCGCGGAACCACATCCATAGGTCTTGAATTTGGCGTCTTCGATCACGCCCTCATCGTTGACTTGGATCTGCAAACGCATGACGTCGCCGCAAGCAGGTGCACCCACCATACCAGTACCCACACTGTCATCGGCGTCATCTAGCTTGCCCACATTGCGAGGATTCTCATAGTGGTCAATTACTTTATCGCTATAAGCCATGGTGTTCTCCCAAAAGCATTTTCGGCAACGTCAGTGCGCCGCCCATTCAATCGTGTTCAGGTCAACGCCGTCCTGATACATATCCCACAACGGCGACAACTCGCGGAGCTTCTCTACTGCATTGCGTACACATTTTGCGGCGTGATCTACCTCGGCCTCGGTCGTGAAACGTCCAAAGCTGAACCGCAATGAGCTGTGCGCCAGCTCATCGTTGAGCCCCAGAGCTCTTAAAACGTAGGACGGCTCCAGACTTGCAGAGGTGCAAGCCGAACCGCTTGAGATGGCGAGGTCGCGGAGCGACATAATCAGCGACTCGCCCTCAACGAAAGCAAAGCTGACATTCAGCGCACCCGGCAGTCTCTGGTCGCGATCGCCATTAATGTGAACCTCCGGAATGTCGCTGATGGCATCCCAAAACCGGTGTCGAAGCGCTGCCAAGCGGTCGGCTTCCGCCTGCATTTCGTCACGGGCAATGCGCGCCGCCTCGCCAAACCCCACCAGCTGATGGGTAGCCAGCGTGCCTGATCGCATGCCGCGCTCGTGGCCACCGCCATGCATCTGCGCTTCCAACCTGACCCGCGGCTTGCGGCGGACATACAGCGCGCCGACACCCTTGGGGCCATACATTTTGTGGGCCGACATGGATAGCAAATCGACTTTCATTGCTTCCATATCGAGGGCGACCTTGCCCGCACCCTGTGCCGCATCGACATGCAGTAACACGCCAGAATCACGACAAATCTCACCAATACCCGCGACGTCGTTGACCACCCCAATCTCGTTGTTGGCGTGCATCACGCTCACCAAGATGGTGTCGTCTCGCAACGCCGCCTTGATCATGTCGGGTGTTGTCAAGCCTTGCTCGTCAGGGTCGAGGTAAGTCACCTCGTAACCCTCTCTCTCCAACTGACGGCAGGTATCCAGCACAGCCTTGTGCTCGATCTTGGATGTCACGATGTGCTTACCCTTCTTGTGATAGAAGTGAGCAACACCCTTGATGGCGAGATTGTCTGATTCCGTCGCACCCGAGGTCCAAACGATTTCACGCGGATCCGCGTTGATCAGCTCGGCGACTTGGTTGCGCGCATTTTCCACTGCTTCCTCAGCCTTCCAACCAAATACATGGGATCGGGAAGCCGGGTTGCCAAATACGCCTTCATTGGACAGACAGGCAGACATTACCTCGACAACTCTTGGATCGACAGGCGTGGTCGACAGGTAATCCAGATAGATCGGCGTTTGTACAGTCACCGGTGCATTCATTGGCTATTCATCTCTCCCGTAAAACGTATTTCCCACCGTCAGCCCAGTGTCGACGGGGGACGTTATCTCAGCGACAGGGTCTGCAATACTCCGTCACTCTGCTGTGTAGATCCTCGGCGACCCCTGCCCTCCATCAAATCGCCCAGACTGATCTGACTGAGAAAATCGTGGATCTGCCCCGAGAGGTCCTCCCATAAGTGATGAGTCAGACAGGTCTCTCCATGATGGCAGTTGCCTTTGCCCTGGCAGTTCGTCACATCAACTGACTCATCGACTGCGTCGATAATTTCAGCGACAAATATCTCCCCGCCGCTTCGAGCGAGGCGGTATCCACCACCTGGTCCGCGGGCGCTGGTTACCAATTCCTCTCTCCGGAGCTTGGCAAACAGCTGCTCGAGATAGGACAGGGAAATTTCCTGCCGCCCCGAGATATCCGCTAGCGATACCGGCCGCTTGCCACCATTGATAGCCAAGTCGAGCATGGCGGTGACGGCGTAGCGCCCACGAGTCGTTAATTTCATGGCGGATATTCTCTTATTCCCGACTATTTTAGTCAAGAATAAGCCGGGCTGGCATTACTGGTCAGATTTTCGCGCTTTTTTCTGCGTTTCGCTGAGAATGCCACGCAGAATATTCAGCTCCATCTCATCGAGCCTGACACGGTTGTAAAGCCTTCTGAGCCTGCGCATTAACTGCCGCGGCGCTTCGGGCTTCAGAAATTCAATATCTACCAATGTAGATTCGAGATGCTCATAGAAACGATCCATGTCCTCAGTGGTGGCAAAAGGCGTATCCCATTGCGCGTCTTCGGCGAGATTGGTCGCCTCTCCCAGCTCCGCCATGCGCAGCTCGTACGCCACAATCTGCACCGCCATGGCGAGATTCAGGCTCGCGTAACTCTCGTGCGTAGGAATATGACAATGTAGGTGACAGTGCTGGAGCTCCTCGTTGAGCAGGCCCCTGTCCTCTCGACCAAATAACACGGCGACCCGTTCATTCGAGGAATGCGAAGCAATCCGTTCAGCGCAACGACGCGCGTCCTGAACCGGCCAAGGAATACGCCGCTCTCGCGCACTGGTACCGACCACAAACTGACAGTCAGCAATGGCCTCCTCCAGCGCATCGACGATGCGGGCATTCTCCATGACGTCGGCTGCCGAAGCGGCCCGCCAGGTCGCCTCGGACGCAGGAAATTCCAAGGGCGAGACCAGCGTCAAACGATGCAAACCCATGTTTTTCATCGCTCGCGCCACACCACCAATATTGCCGCTATGCGTTGTGTGCACCAGCACAATGTCGATGTTGTCAGGATTCATCAGACCAGAGCCTCGAAGGGGCGCGCAGTTTATCAAAACCGTATCCGCTTCTCCCCCGCCCTGTTATGATGCGCCGCCCTCACGCACCGGACACAGCAATGGAACCCACTGCATCCATGGCATTGCGCGTCGCCCGCAAAGCGGGAGACCTTATTGTGCGCGCGTCTGACGATATGGACCGCGTAGGGTATCAGGCTAAAGCCGCTGCAGACTTTGTCACTGAAGTCGATATCGCGGCCGAAAAAGAGATCCTGTACCACCTTGGCAAAACCTATCCCGAACATCGTTTTGAATGTGAGGAGAGTGGACTGTCAGGCAATGAAGAATCTGAGTACACCTGGGTCATTGATCCACTCGACGGCACCAGCAACTTTTTGCGGGGGATTCCTCACTACGCAGTCAGTATCGCCTGTCTCCATCGGGGCAAAGTAGAGCACGCCGTTGTCTACGATCCGATCCGGCGCGAGGAATTCATTGCCTCGCGAGGCCGTGGTGCGCAACTCAACGGGCATCGCATCCGGGTGGGTGAGCGCAAGGAGCTCAAGGAATCGCTGATCGGTACAGGCACCCCGTTCCTAGGACACTGCGACGACCAGCTCGACTGGTACACGACATCGCTTGGCAATGTTGCCGGTCGCTGCATGGGTGTACGCAGAGCAGGCTCTGCGGCGTTGGATTTAGCCTACGTCGCGGCGGGACGCCTCGACGCATTTTGGGAAATGGGTCTGAACCGATGGGATATTGCAGCCGGTGCGTTGCTGGTGCGAGAAGCCGGTGGCCTCATCACCGATCTGGCGGGAGGTGAAGGTTGGTACGAGAGTGGCGACGTAGTGTGCGGTAACGGCAAGCTGATGCGTCAGCTATTGCCCCTGGTCAAAGCCCCGGCTCACTGAATCGAGCAAGACGCTGGGTGGACCGAACTACCTCTCACGGCATTAAGCCTTCCTGATCCGCACCTTCCTTCTTGGGAATCATGACATCTTCTTTGTCGACCCCTAGTTGCAGCAGGGTCGTAGCGGCCACATACATCGACGAGTAGGTTCCCACCGCCACGCCGACCAGCAGCGCCACCGCGAAACCAAAGATCATCTCCCCACCAAACAGGGCGAGCGCTGCCAGTACCAGTAATGTTGTCAGCGATGTGACCAGCGTACGACCCAGTGTTTCGGTCAGCGATATATCAATCACCTCGCTCGGGCTTGCACGCCTGACTTTACGGAGATTCTCGCGAATACGGTCGGAGACAACGATCGTATCGTTTAGCGAATAGCCCACCACCGCCAACAACGCGGCCAGCACAGTGAGATCGAACTCCAATCCGGTCAGCGAAAAGAAACCGAGGGTGAATACTACATCGTGAGCCAGGGCAATCACGGCGCCTAGCGCAAATTTGATCTGGAACCGAAAAGCGACATAGAGCATCACCAGCCCCAATGCCGTCAGCATAGCGATGCCACCATCGTCGCGAAGCTCAGCGCCCACCTGCGGACCGACAAATTCGATTCTGCGCAACTCAATACTCATAACGGTGGCCGCTCGCAGTTTGTCGACCATCAGCACGCCCTGCTGGTCAGAATAGCCATCGGGCAAACGGACCAAAACATCGCGATCCGTTCCGAAGCTGACCACAACCGCACCCTCGTAACCCTCCTGATCAAGAGTCGCACGAATGGCGCTCAAATCGGCGCTGTCACTGTACTCGACCTCAACCAAAGTGCCGCCAGTAAAATCGAGGCCCCAGTTGAGCTGCGTTAAACTCAAGGAAGCAATGGCCGCCAGCATGGCAATAGCTGATAGCGCCACGGCAAGCCAGCGCCACTTCATAAATGGGATAGCATTCATGATGCTGCTCCCGCGGGTTGTGTACCACCGTGGCCCACGCCACCGATGGACAGGCTCTTCACGCGACGCCCGCCATAAATCAAGTTAATCAGCGCTCGGGTCCCCATGATTGAGGAGAACATAGAGGTCAGGATGCCCACCGACAGCGTGACGGCGAAGCCCTTTATAGGGCCAGTGCCAATCGCATACAAAATTATCGCAACGATCAGCGTTGTAATATTGGCATCTAGAATGGTCTCTATAGCGCGATCAAAGCCATTGGATATCGCCGTTTGAGGCGGGGCACCACCCCGAATCTCCTCCCGGATACGCGCAAAAATCAGGACGTTGGCGTCGACTGCCATACCCACAGTCAGCACAATGCCGGCGATACCGGGGAGTGTCAGCGTTGCGCCAAGGAGCGACATGACTCCAACCAGCAGAACAAGATTACCGGCCAGAGCCACCACCGCGGCAATGCCAAATACGCGGTAATAGAGCATCATAAAGATCACAACCAACGCCAAGCCTACCTGTACGGATTTCATTCCCAGACGAATGTTCTCGGCACCGAGAGAGGGCCCTACCGTTCGCTCTTCCACAAAGGTAATCGGTGCTGCCAAGGCACCCGCCCTGAGCATCAGAGCCAGCTCGGACGCCTCTGCCGGGTTATCGAGGCCGGTGATCTGAAACTGCGCACCCAGGGCAGATTGAATAACGGGGGCAGTCAGCAGTTTTTTCTCATCGTACGGAATACGGATGACCTGCTCTTCACCATTTTCATCCTGCTCATAACGCGTTCGATTCTTACGCTCGATGAATAGCACACCCATGCGGCGTTTGATGTTGGCCCGGGTCGCACGCGACATGAGCATCCCACCTTCACCGTCGAGACTGATCGTCACGTTAGGCTGGCCGTTCTGATCAAAACCGGCCTGCGCGTTAGAGACGCTCTCCCCGGTGATGATAAGATTGCGCTCAAGCCACTCGGTCATGCCACCTCGGTCAGGGCTCCGATATTCAAAGCGCTGACGCTGTGAAACCGGCGCATTTGCCTCGGCCACCAGCCGAAACTCTAGGTTCGCGACCTTGCCCAGAATCCGCTTTGCCTCAGCCGTATCCTGAATACCGGGTAGCTCGACGACGATCCTGTTACTGCCCTGGCGCTGCACCAAAGGCTCGGACACACCAAGCTCATTTACACGATTACGAATCGTTGTGAGGTTCTGCGCCACCGCGTAATCCACAACCTCTTTCATGGTTTGCTCAGTGACTTCCGCGTAAAGCGACCAGGTCTCTTTTTCATCTACACGATCAAGGAATAATTCGGGGTAGAGATCGACCACCTCACGGCGGGCGGCCTCTCGATCCTCCTCGGTACGAAACTGCATAGCGACCTTTTGCGCATCAAGACTGATGCGGCCGCGAATGCGTTCCTCTCGCAAGCGTTTCTGAATACCGGTCTCGTATTGCGTCAGCTTACGTTCTGTGGCCGCGTCGACGTCGACTTCGAGTTTAAAGTGGACACCGCCACTCAAATCGAGACCGAGCTTCATGGGTGTAGCACCCCCTTCCAACAGCCACTCAGGTGTTGTGGGTGCGAGATTGAGCGCCACGATAAAACTGTCGCCCAGCTCACGAGCAAGGATGCCCTGCGCGCGCAGTTGCTCTTCACGGTCGTTCAATCGGAACAAGGCCGATTTGCCCTCGTTCTGAAGCTCTTCCCCAAAAAAGCCAATGCCCGCCTCGCTCAGCGCCGTTTCGGCACGGCTCATAATGCGGTCATCGATCTGCAGTGAGCTGCTGGCACCTGCAATTTGCAAGGCCGGATCGGGCGCGTACAGATTGGGCGCCGCGTAATAGAAGCCACACAGCGCAACAGTCAGTATCAGCAGATTTTTCCAGAGAGGATAACGGTTGTTCATCAGTCAGTTATTGGCAGCGCTTTCCAGGCCCCCGAGGTTTCAAACAGGCGCGGAGTGTAACGAGTCAGCCGTGCCAACACCATGTCATCATTACCCAAGCCAAACGCGGGCATTCCGGAATAGGCGC
>Ga0163109_10003387_pt1 | contig 12206 bp, 8 predicted proteins | sample CRUFie1St13metaG_FD_108704 | JGI IMG/M metagenome (GOLD analysis project Ga0163109, IMG submission 108704) | Marine microbial communities from the Costa Rica Dome - CRUD Field 142mm St13 metaG | ecosystem: Environmental > Aquatic > Marine > Oceanic > Photic zone | place: Costa Rica: the Eastern... | reverse complement strand
TGCATTAGATACGGGTAAGAGGAGTTGTGGTACTTTGTTGACCCGTGATGTTTGTGATGACTTGAAGTAAGGCTTTGGCAGTGAGGGAGTGATAGAGGGAAGAAAACAAAAAAAAGAAAAGTGTTTGTTCATGGGTTGAACAGCACGGGCTCTTAGATGAACCGCGTACTTGGGTAATAGGCTTCTGTATGAAAATGCCAAAGTCTAGCGGTGAGACCGCTTTTCTGAAAAACTTGACTGGTACTCAGCTGGCACAGCCTACACAGCTCACAGAGACGTCCTCAATGGACTCGCAGTTTGGAAAAAAGTTTACGATGTTTCCAAATAAATCCTTTAACTCCTTTCGCAACGCGAATTGCGGTTCCCTTTTTCTCGAATTTGGGCATAACCGCCGGGAGAAGCGTGACTTGGAGCGCGCTCAATCTGTCGCAGTGATGCCGGCCCCGATGGGGAGCGCGTGACTTGGAAACAAGGAACCACCTGGGAAGCGTGATGCCCGCCAGAGGATCTCACTCCTCTGCCCGTGACCCGCGGTCGGGTCCCACGGCGAGCCCTAGACAAAAAAACAGAGACGCTGTCGACCTTGACGCAAAAAGCACCTCGCCAACGAAAACACCGGAACCCCATCCCCCTGTCAATCAGCAACGAGATATGACGACCGTCACGCCCTGCGCTGCGAAGGCCAGCCTCGCGCCTTGCCCGCTGTGCCCTCAGGGGTCACTCCCCGCTTCCGCTGCGCACGAGGCCTACTCTCCAAAGGGAGAGCAGAAGCAGCTTGGCGGGACCTCCGCTTACGTGGTAGGCGACGCCCGCTTCGGCAGCGCGATTGTCGTGGCACACGACGTTTTCGGCGGCGATTGGGGGCTGCACAAGCAAGTTTGCGACATGCTTGCTGAAGGCGGGCACCTGGTTGTCATGCCTTATTTCTTCACCAGCGCCCCTTACTCCATAGAGCCGTTCTACGCAGGGAACATTGTCCCGCAGGGCAAAGAGTGGCTCTCCGAGTTCGACTGGGCCCACTGCTCCAAAATCCTGGAGCCCGTGCACACCTTTCTCGACGAGGCGGGAATCACCCGCGTGGGCGCGATAGGGTACTGCTGGGGAGCGTGGGTCGTGGCCAAAATGACCCAGGACCCCTCAAAGTGCCACGCTGGCGTCTGGGCCCACCCGAGTTGCCAGGTCGACAGGGAGCTTTACGGCGGAGTATCGGAGAAGGAGCTCGCGGCAGCAATCCGATCCCCAACTCTGGTCCTGCCCAGCAGGCACGAACCGGCGTTCTACTCGGACGGATCCCTGGAGGGCGTCGCGGCCGGCAACGGCGTTGCCTGGGAAACGGTCAAGTTCGGAGATCAGAGCCACGGGTGGATGACCCGCTCCGCCGGGTGGCTTGGCAAGTACTACGAAGCTGGGAGCGACCAGATAAAGGCTGCGGTTGGGGTCCAGAGGGCCGTCAACGCCTCCCTCGGATTCTACGCCAAGCACCTGCCCTACTAAGCACCTTTTGAAATGTTTGATCTCACCTCGCTTCCGACGAACGCCCCTGGCCGACGCGCAAACGCACACACACACGCACACAAGAAAAAGAAAAGGGGAAAAAATGCGTCGTATCTTACAAAAGCGGCGGCTGGGGTCACCCCGACTCCTCGTCCACCTTGCGCTTTTTCCACTTGTGAGCAGCGGCCAGCAGGGCCTGCAGCGGAGCCGCCCCCGCCTCATCTGGGAACAGGTAGTCAAAGTACTCCTCCATCCCGACCTCCTCGCCGGTATGCTCGTCCCGCACGGGCCTCCGCCTCTTGACCTGCCTGGGCATCTTTTCCTGAACCGCAGCCACGTCATCGCTAGACCCGTTCTCCTGCTCAAAGGACTTCCAGGCCTCGAGCACCATGACGCACTCTTCCTTGGCCTCCAGGTTCGGGTCCCTGAAGTACTTGTAGGCCCTGCGGTAGATCTCCCTGGCGCGCTGCTGCATGTCGTAGGTCGCGCCCTCCTCCTCGCTGCCGCCGCCAACCTCCTCCTCCTCCCCCTCCTCCCGCGGCTGCAGCCTGTGGAGCGGCACGGCCTCGAACCTCGCGAACGAAATCCAGACCTTGACGTGCTTCGTTCTCTCCATCAGCCTCTCGTACAGGTCCCTGGCCCTCTCCCTCTCACCCTCGCCGATCTCGAAGTCGATGTACATCTTCCACAGGTTCTCCGGCTTGTCGAGCATCTGTTGCTGCACCGCGAGCTCGAAGATCGCCCTGGTCCTCTCCGTCTCCCCGAGGTTCCTCTCCAGGTCAGCGAACTTGCACCAAGCGTCGCAGCTCGAGGGCATGACCTCGAGATATTTCTCGTACAGCGCCCGACACCGGTCCACGTTGCCCAGCTGCATCTCCATCTCGATGTACGAATCAAAGATCTTCTTCTTGGGCGCCATCCCTATCGCCCGGCCATAGGTCTTCCTCGCCCCGCCCAGGTTCCTCTGCCTCACCTCGAACTGCGCAGCCAAGATCCACACCTTGGAGAAGGAGAAGGTCCTGTGCGGGATGAACTTGAGGCACTGCTGGTAGACCTCCCTGGTCCTGCCAGCGTCCTCCGCCTCCAGCTCCTCGTAAAGCGCGTAGTTGATCCACAGGTAGATGTACCGCCGCCAGAACCTCTTCTCCTGCGCAGGGGGCACATTCGAGATCGCCCTCTCGTAGAGCTCCCGCACCTGGTCGTGCGTCCCGCTCCCCTCCTCCAGTCTCAAGTAGTCAAACCAAGTGTCGTAGGCCGAGGGGTTGGCTTTCAGGTCCTCCTCATACTGGAACCTCTTCTTTCTCGAGATCACATCCTCGATCTCGTTCCTGTCCCCATGCTTCTTCTCAAACCTGACGTAGTCCGAGTAGAGCTCCTCGGCCTGCTTCCTGGGGACATTGTCCAGCGCGTACTTGTAGATTGCCCTGGCGCGGTCGAACTCCTTGCAAAACTCCTCAAACTGGGCAAACTTCTGGAAAAGGTCAATGGTGTTGGCGTCGAGCCCGAGCTCCCTGACCGCGGTCTCGTACACCTGCCTTGCCCTCTCCCTCTCCCCGAGCTTGCCCTCGAACTTGGCATAATTCACCCAAGCCTTCACCGTAGGGTGGCACCTAACGTATCGCTCGTAAACCCCCCTGGCCCTGTCGACCTCGTCATACCGCAGCTCCATTTTGATGTAGGCTCGCCACCCTTGGTGGTCGGGCTCCCACTTCATCCACCGCTCGAAGACCTGGCGAGCCCCCGCGACGTTGCCCAGCATCTCCTCCATGTGGCTGTACTTGTACCTGGTTGTGGGAGTTTGGGAGAATGTCCAGAGGTCAAAATTACTGTCGCTCCAGGAGGCCGAGCTCGGCCGTCCGCGCAGTCAGTACGACCAAAGTTTGCCTGTCGCACCCGTCCCTTATTGAAGGACAAACAGAGAACTCATCCTTCCTTACACTTTGGGTGCTTTGTTTTGCGTTTGGCGTTTGGCGGCTGACTGCTGGCGGACGGCAGAACTACAAGAGAGAGAAAGAGAGAGAGAGAAGGGGAGGGGGGACTCACCACAGCTGATCTATCCGAGGGAGGAGCGTGCACGCCCTGTCCCACACGTTCCTTGCGTGGTTCACATTCTTGTGCCGCATTTCCATCTCGGCGTACTTGAGCCAAAGCGTGACGTTCCTGTGCGACACCTCGAGCGCCCTCTCGTACACGGACCTCGCCCTCGCCAAGTCGTTCTGCGAGTCCTCCCATTTCGCGTACTTGCACCATGCGCTGATGTTCCATCTCACCTTCCGCACTAAGTCCTCGAACTCCTTCCGCTTCCCCAAGCGATACTCGTCGAGCTCCTCCTGGTCCACGATCTTTTGCCGCGGGGCGGCCCTGTAATCATCTTCCTGGCGATCCTTGGCCTCACGTATAAGCTGCTCGGCGGTGATCTGCTCAGCGGTAATGGGAGGAGAGACGTGAGTGGGTGAGTCAGAATGGGGTCAGGGTCGAGCGGGGGCAAGGCACGGAGGCGTCCTCGTCCTCGTCGTCGTCGTCTTCGCCTTCGGTTTGGCGAAAATGACTCACCTGCCTGTCTGCGGCCTGCTTGCTCTTCACCCGCGTCGCCCGCGGCAGCTTCGCTTGGCCCATGCGGTCCGCCATGGCGCCGGGTCCCGTCGCGCGCGAGAGCGCCCCCCACCCCTTCCCCGTCGAAGGGCGCCGTCAGGTCACTGGGAGTCCCGGGCCCTGGGCCGGCGGGATCCAGATGATCCAGATGCGTTTTGATGATTGGAGTGGGCGGAACGGAGGGGGGACGGGCCAAGGTGGTGCATCAGGTAAGAATAGAGATGATATTTGATGATTACAATGCGTACAGCAGCTCGAGGTACACGATCCCGAAGACGACGGAGAGGCACATGATGGGGAAACCCACTCGAAAGAAATCCTTGAAGGTGATGTGGTGGCCCTCCCTGTCGGCCACGCCAGCGACCACGATGTTGGCACTCGCACCGATGAGAGACCCGTTGCCGCCGAGGCAGGCCCCTAGGCACAGTGACCAGGCGAGGGGCTCGAGGTTGAGGCCGAGGTCGGACTCCGACAGCTGCTTGATGACCGGTACCATGGTGGCGGTGTAGGGAATCTTGTCCAGGAATGCCGAGACCACCGCGCTGACCGAGGTGAGGAGGAAGATGGCAAACCCCGTCCTGCTCTCCTCATCGACGGCGCCGATGATGGACGTGAGCAGGTTGCCGATCTCCCTGATCAGGCCAACTTCTCCCATGGCCTCGATCATGGCGAACAGGGCGGCGAAGAACAGGAGCGTCTCCCACTCCACCATCTCGAGGTCGGCGTGGATGTGGTGCGGAGACGAGAACACCATCAGGATCACCGCGCCAAAGAGGGCGATCCAGGCAGGCTCCACGTGGTGGACCGGGTGCAGGAGGAACCCGAAGATCACCGTGCCCAGCACGATGAGGCTCTCCGTCAGCAGGTGCCTGTCCGTGATCCTGTATCTCTTCTTCAATCTGACCGCGTTGGAGTAGGTCTCCTTGTCCACCATTCCGGCGAGCTTGCCGCCGTAGATCACCCTCAGCAGCGCCATGCAGGGAAGCGACATGATGCAGATGATGGGCATCAAAACGTAGATGAAGTCCATGAACATGATGTGGTCGGAGAGGGCGTTGCCAACGATGATGTTGGGTGGGTCACCGATCATGGTGGCCGCGCCGCCGATGTTGCTGAAGATGGTGAGAGAGATCAGGATCGGGACGGGATCGATCTTGAGGACCTTGGCAAGAGTGATGGTGACCGGAGCAAGCAGAAGCACGGTCGTCACGTTGTCCAAGAACGCGGAGAGGAGCGCGGTCATGGCGCACAGGACCATCGCCATGTGCCACTTGTTCCCCTTTGAGAACCCGATGACCTTGACGGTCATGACCTCGAAGAGCCCGGTCCTGGAGAGCTTGCCGACGATGATCATCATGCCGAAAAGGAGGGCGAGGGCGCCCTCGTCCATCCACTGGATAACTTTCTGCAGGTCGGGGGCCTCATCAAGCGCAAGCAGGAGCGCGAGCATGATGAAGCTGCCCATCATGGCAACCAGAGTCCTGTGGATGAGCTCGAAGGCGATGAGGAGGAGGGCACTCAGGAGCACGAAGAGAGCGATCCAGATCTTGGCCTGGCCCAGCACGCCGTACTGGCGAACCTCGGCGCTGAAGGGCACCACCAGCGAGGCAGGAGGGTCCCCGCCCAGGTCGTAGGTCAGCCGCAGGCCACTGTAGTTCCCGTCGTCCCAGATCCGGTGCAGCCCACTGAACACCAAAAAGCAGTGCCTGAGCTCGTGAGATATCGAGCACCTGTTCGTCTTGCCTACCGGGACCCACCCGCCATCCCCCTGGTCCTGCATCTCGACAGAGACGAGGATCTGAGGGAGCGTGGCGGTCTGGTTGGAGACAAGGCCGGCAATGTCGCCGCTAGGCGGGATGGTCACGTCGATCTCGACCCTCCTGATGGGCGACCTGTGCAGTGCGGAGATCGTGGTTGCCCCCGTCGTCACCGTCACTAGCTCCCCTAGCTCGTCGTCGTGCGGCAGGTAGTCCTTGGTGAGGCCCAAGATGACCAGAAATCCCAGGCAGAAGGTGAGCAGGGAGGTGTAGATCGCGTAGTTTCTCCTCTTGTTCGGCGTGGTGATGTTCCACATCTTCTGGATCAGGTCCTTCTTCTTGCGCATGGCCAGCAGCCTGTTCATCAGCAGGTGATCCCTTTCTCTGTACTCCTGGTGCTGCTCCAACTTCTTCATCAGCTGATTTGTCTTTCGGATGCTGTCCCTCAGGTGCTTGCCGTTCTGGGGCATCTTGCTCTCCACTGCGTCGCACAGCAGGTGCATGTGCTTCATTTCCTTGTTGATCTTGCGCATCAGGGGGCTCTTGAACCTCTTCCACTCGATCTCCCTCGGAGCGGGAGCCGGAGGGCCCTCCTTCTTACTGGCCTCCCTCCTGAACGACCGAGTCGCGCTGGGAGGCACGGCGGAGTCGAAGTCGTCGCCCGCCAGGGAGACCAGCGACTCGACCGAGTCGTTGTGGGGGATCCTGACCGAGCTGTTGTCGCTCTCAATGTCCTCGTGCAGGACAGCGCCGTGGGTGGGGTGGGAAATGGCGAACTTGAGCTCCGCGGCAAGGGACTCGCCCCTCGTGCCGGAGATGGTGGTGTTGGCGTTCGGGTGGTCCGCGTCATCCTCCTCCTCCACTCCGCCGATCGTGAGGTTCGGCTTGCGCCGGGACTGGGACGTGAGAGCCCGCTTGAGCTCCTTGCCGAGCTCCTTCCCTTGTAGCCCCGAGATGGTCATGGCGCTCCTCGACTCCAGGTCGTCCTCCGTGTTCGACGTGCCCCCCGTCAGCTGCGTCTGCAACCTCGGACTGTCCCGCATGTTGGTCAGCAGCTCGCTCATGCCGCCGTTCTCGCCGTCGGTCGGCTGCCCCGCGCCATGGCCCTGCCTCCCACTCCCCTTGATGTCGTCCAGGGTGACGCTGAGCGAGGTGTTGTCCTCGAAGGTCGAGCGCAGGGTGGCCATGTCGAGCGCCGAGAGGTCGGGCACGGACAGGGACCGCTTTTCCCTGGACAAGGGTCCCTGCTTCTCACTCTCGACCTCCACGTCCTTTGGCCCGAGGGCCTTTTCCCCCTTCTTCCCAGCCATCCCAACCCAAGGCTACCGAGTGTTCGTCTCTTCCGCCACCACAAGCATCGTCTAACTCCTTTCCCCCTCACACCCTCAGCCTTGGTTTCCCACGATTCTGGTCCCGGTTCTGGTCGACCTTGACCTCGTGCTCTGCTCGCTGCTGGCCCTGGCGTCTGTGCTGGTGCTGGTCAGGTGCTTTCGGGCACTTTACGATCGCAAAGATCACAGCTTTCCGCGCCTTTCCGCGGCTCCGTAGGAACGTTCTCCTACGTCCAATTCCCAAGATTCCCGAGCAGAAATCTTTGCGGTTTCACTAAAACCACTCACTCCCCTCCCCTCCTGATGCAGATGCAGATCGAGATTGAGGATCATCAAATCACCTCAAGGGTGCTTCATCAGCGGCGCAAGCGGCGAGTGCGAGAGAACTGTGGACCTGAAAAACCTTCTTTGCTTGTCCCTCTTGCCGCTCGTTACGGGCTTGATGCAAGTGTGAACCTTCTCCCAAAGCCGTGATGCCGCACCCGTACGCGCACGCATACGTATGCGGCCGAAAGGACACGCCCCATTCGCAAGCACACTACCCACCCACCCCATCCCAGGTACCAGGCGAAACCTCGCCACCATGGCGACGAGCAGGTCGAAGCGCCCGAGTCCACAACCTCTCCCATCTTCCGTCGGGGTGGGGTCTGGCCCATTTCCCGTCGGGGAAATTTCCATTTTCCTTAATTTCTGTTTTCTGTTTTCCTTGATTTTTGTTTTTTCCTTGAATCGGGGAGCCGTTACTAACTCGCCGTTACTACTGTCCCGTGGACCCCGATGCCGAGGACCTGCATAGAGCGAAAAAGGGCGAAAGTCGAGTGGTCAAGCCGTTCACAGCACAGTGCAGGAGGAGGAGAGAGACCGAGCGCGCGCAGCGCCGGGACCGAGCAGCGCGGAACCCTACCCAGCAGCGGAGGTGGGAGGCGGACCTCCTCGCGCGAGAGGAAGCGGCGGGCCGACGCGCGGGCGGCTTTTCCCCGCGCTCGCGACCTCGGGAGGTCGGACAGTGGGGCGGGCGGGGGCAAAACGCACTCATCGACCCCCACGGACGCACGGACTTTGACAGCCGCTCGCGAGAGAGCATGGAATAGCGCGCCGCGAGCGCGAGAGAGGCCGTGAGCAATCCCACGAGAAGCGAGCGGAGCGCGGGAGGAGAAGATGGAGCGCACGAACTCGGCGGCCTCGGCGATCTCGAGCGACGGCGGCGTCCTCGCCACCAGCCCCACCAGCCAGGGTGAGTACCCTGAACGGTCCCCGCCGGGCGAGGGCTCGGGCCATGGCGGGAGGGACCCGAACGACAAGAACGCTGTGATCTGCGCGGACCCCTCCGGGAGGTACCTCAAGTACAACGAGCTCCTCGGCGAGGGCGCCTTCAAGAAGGTTTACAAGGCCCTGGACGAGGAGGAGGGCCGCGAGGTCGCGTGGAACGAGATCCAGGTTCAGGGCAGGGTGTTGACCGAGGAGGAGAGGAAGAGGCTCCAGGCCGAGATCGAGATCGGCCAGGAGCTCAAGCACCCCCACGTCATCACCTTCTTCGAGTCCTGGGTGGACGCGTGCACGGGGAACATGGTCTTCATCACAGAGCTCTTCACATCTGGCACTCTGAGGCAGTTTCGCAGAAAGTACACCAAACTGGATACCAAGGCCATCAAACGGTGGTCCAGGCAGATCCTCGAGGGCCTGGCATACCTGCACGAGGAGCACGACCCGCCTGTGATCCACAGGGACCTCAAGTGCGACAACATCTTCATCAACGGCCACAGTGGCGAAGTGAAGATAGGAGACTTGGGCCTGGCCACGCTGCTGAGGCAGGCCCAGCCGGGGATGTCCGTCCTGGGGACGCCCGAGTTCATGGCCCCGGAGATGTACGAGGAGCAGTACGACGAACTGGTGGACATCTACGCCTTCGGGATGTGCCTGCTGGAGCTGGTGACGTGCCAGTTTCCTTACAAGGAGTGCGAGAACGCTGCGCAGATCTACCGCAAGGTGAGCATGGGCATCGGGCCGCGGGGCCTGGAGGTGGTCCAGGACCAGAACCCGAGCATGTACGACTTCATTAAAAAATGCCTGGCGAGGCGGGAGGACCGGCCGAGCGCGAGGCAGCTCCTCGAGGATCCCTTCTTGGCCGGGGGTTTGGAGAGCGTGCCGCACTCTCGCAGGGACACAAAGGACAGCCTGTACTCGGAGTTCACGAGCCCGCACTCGACGGACGACCTGCGGGAGGCGCAGCAGCAACAGCAGCAGCAACAGCAGGTGTCGGACCCCGTGAAGGCGATGCAGGGCTTCCTGGACGCAAACGCGACCAAACTCGAGTTGGCGTCCCCCTCCCAGGCCCCCGGCCCCTCCGAGAATGGGTCCCCCTTAGAGATGAGAAAGAGCCAGGGGCCCGTGACCAGCGAGTCTGCTCTCGCGTACCAGCAGAAGATCGTGGCCACGGTGAGCGAGAGGCAATTCGGCTCGGAGTTCAAGGTTGCCGCCAAGGAGGGGGAGGGGGGCATCATTGAGATCAAGGTCCGCATGCCTGTGAGGACAGACCCCGAGAAGAAGGCGAGGAGCATCTCCTTCCAGTTCGACCGGAAGAGGGACACGGCGACCAACGTTGCGGAGGAGATGGCCGAGGAGTTCGGGTTGGGCACCCTCGACGAGCGCATCTGCGCCGCCGCGATAGACAAGGCTATCCAAAAGGTCTCGGGGGGGTCCGCAGACCAAAATGGCGGGGGCGACTTGGGCGGCAGCTGGGGCTCTTCCGTCTCGGGAGGCTCGATCCCCAGCTCCCCCCGCCGGACGTCGTCGAAGTGGGGATCGCTCGTGTACCCCAAGGCCGCGATGGAGAACCCCATGATGGACCACTTCAAGCAGCTCCTGGAGAACGGCGAGGACAGCGACGTGGTGCTCAAGTCGAGGAGAGGAAAGGAGTTCCGGGCGCACAAGGTCATCCTGTCCGCTCGATCCACGGTGCTCAAGGCCACGCTCAAGGAGCAGGCGGTCAAGGAGAGTGGAGTGCTGGACCTGGACATTCCCCCGGAGGTCATGAAGGTGGTGCTGTTCTACATCTACACCGGGTCCATCCCCCTGTCGGCCTCAGCGGAGATCCACGCCATGCACGACGAGTTCCTGGCCGCCGCGGAGCTCCTCGCCATGCCACGGTTCAAGAACTATCTCAAAAAGTTCGTCAATGAGAGCAAGTCCATGACATCGTGACGCTGAAACAACCTCTTGTGCGGAAACAGAAAAATAGATATATTTTTCTTACTTTTTTATCTTCCCAAATAATCACAATTGTGAGAGAGGAGACGCGAGCCTCTCCGCTCAGGTCCCCCCGCCCTAAAAAGCCGCGCCACGTCACTCCTCCCAGCGGAAGAGGCTGCCAAAGCCGAGGTGCTGCACGATGGGCAGCTTGGACAGGACCTCCCCCTCGTACATCTTGAGCATCCCGGTGCTCACCTTCTGCCACCTCCCCACCGCGCTGATGTCGTTCAGCATCGGCGAGGTCTCCCCAAGCGACCCCTTCTTCACCTGCAGCACGTACTCCACGCACCCAAAGTACAAAAAGTCCTTCGCAAAGGCCTCCACGAAGTCTGGGTTGTGCACGCTCTTCGGCTTGATCAGGGGGTGGCCCACGAGCTGCGCGGCACCAAAGAGGAAGGGCAGCATTTGGTAGTCGTCCAGGCCCCAGCAGCCCCTCGACCCGGCGGGCTCGAGGCCGTACGTGCGCTGAATCCTGCGCATCAGCTTGAGGTAGTCGTTGAACACGCACAGGACCAGAGCCTTGGAGTCTCCCTCCCGCACCAGGCCCAGCTTTGCGAGGCAGAAAAGGAAGACGAAGAAGTTCGTCTCGTGCCCCGTGCCGTAGTCGATCCTAGTCCTGTTGCCGAAGCTGTCCGAGAAGTAGTACGCGAGCTCCCGCGACGCGCCCCTCTGGGACTCCGGCAGGACGTCCGAAACCAGGCCCTCGGCCCTCTGACATAGCAGGTCATGCCAGTCCCGGAACGCGGGGTTCCCGTACCTCATGTTGTGCTCCCTCGGCGGCACCTCGTCCACGATCGCGGAGACGGCCGCCAGGGCCTCCCTCACCTTGGCGAGGGGCTCAGACAAGCCCCCCTCTGCCTCCACCTCGGTCACCTTGGCGCCCGCCAGCTTGCCGCACAAGCACTTGACGAAGGAAACGTAATCCCCGCAGGTCGCTGACCCCAAAAATTTACGAAGGTCGGCCTCGCTCGAGATCCTCTTACAAGGCACGGCGTGCTCTTCGTGGCCCACCTCGACGCCCTTCTCAAAATCGAACTCTGTCGAACTCCGAATCGCGGTGGTCGTCGTCGTGGCGTTTGTACCCGAGTCGCGGCGCGTGGCTCCGGGCCGCGGGGTCGGGACCCTGGGCCCCCACGGCGCTGAGGTCTGCGGCAGAGGAACACCCAGCCTCGGCACCCTCGGGGGAGGGGGCGGCATCGATGCCCCCACGTCCTCTCTCCTCGCGCTGCCGGTTCCGTCCATCATGGCCGCTCCCCCCAAAAGTGTCCGCCTTTTTTCGAGGGCTGCTGAACATCGAAATGGCCGAAAAGGCAATTCGGCAATTCGGGTGGTGGGAGGGCGGGTGAAACGTCCGTGCGCGGCGGTTGCTTTGGAGGTGGGCGATCGAGGCGAGAGGAGGGAAGGGGAGAAGGAGAGATGACACTCGCAGGTGGGCTATGTCTCCTCTTCGTGGGGTTTTGGATCCTGGTGTGGGTCTTCGCCTTCGGCCCCAAGTGGCTCGGGACTGTCGGCGGGAGCGCGGCGGCGAGGCGGGTTGTGGACATGCAGTTCGCCTGGCTCGCCGCGGCGTACTACCTTTTCCATTCCAAGGACAAGGCGTTCTCGCTTAAGGACGTCAAGGACGCTGTGCACACGGACCTCAAGGACCCGAAGCTCGTGACGAAGACCATCGTGTTCATCAGGCACGGCGAGTCGTGTTGGAACGAGATGTTTAACCGCGGTTTTGGCCCAGGGTTCCTCTTCCGTGTGGCGAGGGGCCTGCTGCTGGAGCTGCACCGGATGA
>Ga0163109_10003385_pt1 | contig 12209 bp, 8 predicted proteins | sample CRUFie1St13metaG_FD_108704 | JGI IMG/M metagenome (GOLD analysis project Ga0163109, IMG submission 108704) | Marine microbial communities from the Costa Rica Dome - CRUD Field 142mm St13 metaG | ecosystem: Environmental > Aquatic > Marine > Oceanic > Photic zone | place: Costa Rica: the Eastern... | reverse complement strand
ATGTTGTTCCAATCAATACCGGTCTTTTATTGTTTCTAAGATCTATTACTTCCTCAATAATTGCATTATATTTTTCACGTTTTGATTTATAAATTAAATCATCTTGATCTTTTCTGGCTATAGGTTTATTAGTTGGAATCTCGGTTACATCAAGCTTATAAATCTCCCAGAATTCTCCTGCTTCTGTAACCGCAGTTCCGGTCATTCCAGAAAGTTTAGAATATAGTCTAAAATAATTTTGAAGAGTAATTGTAGCAAAAGTCTGAGTAGCTGCCTCAATTTTTACATTTTCTTTTGCTTCAATTGCCTGATGAAGTCCATCTGAGTACCTTCTTCCGTCCATTATTCTTCCAGTTTGCTCATCAACTATCATTACTTTGTTTTCTACAACAACGTATTCCACATCTTTCTCAAATAAAGTAAATGCTTTAAGTAATTGATTAATACTGTGAATTCTCTCACTTTTGACGTTGAAATCATTGAACAGGTCATTCTTCTCTTTAGCTTCATCTTCTGGAGATAAACCTTTACTCTCTATTGAAGAAATTTGAGTTGAAATATTAGGCATGATGAAAAAATCTTTATCATCAAGATCCTCAGAGAGTGTATTAATACCCTTATCTGTTAGTTCAATCTGATTGTTTTTTTCATCTATTGTAAAGTAAAGCTCTTCATCAATTTGGTGCATTTCTCTATTGTTGTCCTGCATAAAAAAATTCTCAGTTTTTTGAAGTATCTGTTTTACACCTTCTTCACTTAAAAATTTAATTAATGCCTTATTTTTTGGCAATCCTCTGAAAACCCTATAAAGAAGAAAACCTCCTTTCTCTTTATCTAAATCTTTAATAAGACCCTTTGCCTCGGATAGAATACTAGTTAAGTAAGTCCTCTGTAAAGAAACTAATCTTTGGATTTTAGGTTTTAGGTTGTCAAACTCGTGTCTATCCCCGTCTTTAGTTGGACCAGAAATAATTAATGGTGTTCTTGCATCATCAATAAGAACAGAATCTACCTCATCAATTATAGCATAATTATGCTTCCTCTGAACAATATCATCAAGTGAATGAGACATATTGTCTCTTAAATAATCAAAACCAAATTCATTATTTGTTCCATAAGTTATGTCAGCTTCGTAAGCTTTTTTCCTCTCAGGAGAATTTGGTTTATGGTAATCAATACAATCAATCTTTAATCCATGGAATTCAAGTATTGGTCCCATCCATGCACTGTCACGTTTAGCTAGGTAATCGTTTACAGTGACCAAATGAACTCCATCTCCTGTCAGAGCATTTAAGTAAATTGGTAATGTAGAGACAAGTGTTTTACCCTCACCAGTTTGCATCTCTCCAATTTTTCCTTGATGGAGAACAATTCCTCCTATAAGTTGAACATCATAGTGAATCATGTCCCAGACAACATTTTTACCTGCGGCATCCCAATTATTTTTCCAAATAGCTTTATCGTTTTCAATTTTTACATAAGATTTTTTTGATGCAATTTCTTTATCAAAATCAGAGGCATCTAATTTTATTTCTTCATTTTCAAAAAATCTCTTAGCAGTCTCTTTTACAACTGCAAATGCCTCTGGTAACAATCTGTCTAAAACTTCAGATTTTTTTTTGATTAAATCATTTTCTAAAGACTCAATCTGCTTAAATATTTCTTCTTTTTTATCATTGGAAAGGGCTTTTGAAAGTTGGTCATTTAGATTTGAAACTGATTTATTTAACTCTTTAGTTTCATCTGAAATCAGTTTTTTAAACTCGATAGTTTTATTCCTCAGCTGATCATTAGAGATTGAGGTAATTTTATTAAAATAATTATTGATTTCGTCAACTAAAGGGGTAAGTTTTTTTAAATCCTTCCCAGATTTATCCCCAAGAAACACCTTTAATAGGGAGTTTAAAAATGACATAATATCTTTTTTTCAAATTTATCTAAAAATTACCAATAAATATTAATAAATGAAATTAATACTCATCTTCATTCCAGAGGTAATCTTCTTCAGTAGGGTAGTCAGGCCAAATCTCTTCAATTGATTCATAAATATCACCTTCATCTTCAAGGGACTGAAGATTTTCAACAACTTCAAGAGGTGCCCCAGTTCTAATTGAAAAATCGATAAGTTCATCCTTTGAGGCTGGCCAAGGAGCATCACTTAAATATGAAGCTAATTCTAATGTCCAATACATAAGACTTATTTTCTGCAAAAATATATTATATGTTCAGAATTCCAAAGAATTTTTATTCTTTTACTTTCGAAAATGAAAGAAGTAATAATAGGACTGATATTAGAATAGATAATCTAGCTATATAATCTCCATTTCTACTATAAAAAGTTCTCTTATTTATTGTATGTGCGCTTCCACTGATTATACCTTTCTCATCAAAAGGTAACATAGTTTTATATTCTCCTATTTCATTTATTATTGCAGAAACACCAGAGTTTGCACTCCTAATTACAAATCTCCTATTTTCTATTGCTCTTAATCTTGCATAACTAAGAAGATGCCTATGTCCAGGAGTATCAAACCACCAAGCATCATTTGTGATAATAGTTATGAAGTTAGCACCTAAATCTACATAATTAGCAACATACTCGCCATAAATTGTTTCATAACAGACTATAGGAATTGTCTTTAGATCTTTATTAGAATGCTCAAATATTTTCCTTTCAGAATCATATTGAGTTCCATTTGAAACTGTGGTTCCACCCAGGTCAATCATTACTGTTCCGATAATTGGTTCTAAAAATGATTTGAATGGCATGAATTCACTTCCAACAACTAATTTAGATTTATGATTATATTCAAAACCTTTAATTGCCGAGAAGTTTATTGATGAATTGTAATAATCAATCCATATCTTATCTCGGACAAAATTTGCAGATTTTGAAGGTTTGTCAATTGAATTTTGATATAGCTTGTAGAACTGAATTCCTGAAATTAAATTAGTATTTTCATACTTTCTCAAATAATTAAACAAACTGTCGTATAGTTTTGTAAATTGAAAATAATCTACATTTTCACCATAGCCTTCTGAAAAATATGTTTCAGGGGCAATCACAAAATCATATTTTGTTGATTCAAGCTCTTTATTTGTCAAATCTTTGAAAATTTTAAAAAAATCTAGATTATCTGCAGAATTATTATTTGCATCCCATGGGTCAATCTTGGGTTGAGTTATAAGCACCTTAAATTCTTCTCCCAAATTAATATTAGGTTTTATAATTAATGAAATTAAAATTGGTAAAAAAATAAAAATAACTCTCGGAATAATCCTAATATAAAATCTTCTGTGATCTGTAAAAGTTGAGTATTTTCTAATGTGATGAAACAGCAAAAAATTGGAACATAATACCCAAAGACTTCCTCCAAACACACCTGTGTATTCATACCACTGAATCCAATTAATTCTCTCGGAGAAAACATTTCCAAGATTTAACCATGGCCAAGATAAGTCCCAGTTTAGATGAAATTTCTCAAATGAAATCCAAAATGTAATTAAAAAAAGTGTTCCAGCTTTTAAATCGATTTTTCTTTTAACTCTGGAGTACAATAGAAAGATTATTGAATAAAACGAAGAGTTAGCAAAGTTTGCAAATATAGCTCCTGGCAGGGTTGTATGAACAATCCACCAAGTAGTAGCTATATTCCATGTAAGGAAAGCAATATATGAATAGAAGAATAACCTAAGATTTTTTTTACCTAGACTATCATTGCTAATTATTTCCTCCACTAAGAGTATAGGTATCAAGCTAACAAAAATTAAAGGAGTTATTCCATTAATCGGCCAGGAGCTCGCTAATAACAAACCGCTAATTAATGAAAAACCAAGAAGTCTACTCACTTTTAAAGTTTAATAGGTTTTACAATCTAATATTACAATTTTTTTATAAATTGAGCGCCATTACTATCATGATTAAATCCCTTATACCTAATTTTATAACACTATTAAACTTGTTATGTGGCTGCTTCTCTATTGCATTTGCATTTCAATTTCAATTTGATGCAGTATTAATTTTAGTTTTATTTGGCGTATTCCTAGACTACTTAGATGGTCTTACAGCAAGAATCCTTAATGCTGAATCAAATTTTGGCAAGCAATTAGACTCATTATCTGATATTATTACAAGCGGAGTTGTCCCTGGAATTGTTGTCTATCAAATGTTTAAATTGTCTGGCAATAGAGTCATTGACTTTGATTTAAATGCTTATTTATCACCAATACTTGATTTAGACCTTGTATTTTCTATCTCTCCTATTGCATTTATTGGTTTTATTATAACAATTGGCTCAGCTGTTAGACTTGCTAAATTTAATACTATAGATTACACCGATGAATTCGAAGGGCTTCCAACTCCAGCAAACGCACTTTTTTTTGTTTCATTACCAATACTTATGGATCATTTATACTTAGTAGATTCTAAACAATACCTTTTAAACAATACTACTTTAATTATTTTAACCATATCTAGTGTTATACTAATGAATGTTCCATTCAGACTATTCTCGTTGAGACTGTCAATCAGAAAATATGATTATAATATTTTTAAAATTTTGACTATTGTTTTATCAATACCAATAATTTTATTTTTTGGTCTTGGTGGATTCTCTTTAATTATTATCCTATATCTTTTCCTTAATGTAATTAGAAATTTATGGACCTTAATTTAATCAGAAATCAATTTTCTTTCTTTTGAATTCGAAATTTTTGCCTAAGTAAACTTTTCTAACCATTTCATCTTTGGCTAAATCTTCAGGAATTCCCTCTTTAAGAATTTTTCCTTCAAACATGAGATACGTTCTGTCAGTTATAGCTAAAGTCTCTTGAACGTTATGATCCGTAATAAGTATTCCTATATTTTTATTTTTCAAAACTGAAATTATTGATTGAATATCTTCAACTGCAATAGGATCTACCCCAGCAAATGGTTCATCTAATAACAAAAATTTTGGATCATTAGCTAGCGCCCTTGCAATTTCAGTTCTCCTTCTTTCACCTCCAGATAAAAGATCACCTCTATTTTTTCTTATATTAATTAAACCAAATTCCTCCATCAACTGCTCTGACTTGATTTTTTGTTCTTTCTTTGATAAATCTGAGAATTCTAAAACACCAAGTATATTATCTTCAATAGATAGTTTTCTAAAAACAGATTCTTCCTGAGCTAAATATCCAATTCCTTTTTGAGATCTTTGATACATCGGATAATTTGAGATAATTTCATCATCTAGAAATATATTCCCATCCTCAGGTTTAATAATACCTACAATCATGTAAAAAGATGTTGTTTTACCAGCACCATTAGGACCTAATAAGCCCACAATTTCCCCTTGATTTACTTCAATTGAAATATTATCAACTACTCTTCTTCCTCGGTAAGATTTTGAAATTTCTTTTGCTTTTAATATCATGGTAATAATATTAAGTATTTAATTTTTTATATCCAATTTTTGATATTATAATGCTTATTTCATATAAAACTAATATAGGTATACTCACAATAATTTGACTAGCAATGTCTGGAGGAGTAATTATTGCAGAAAGACTTAATACAATTACTAGGGCAAATTTTCTGTTTCTCTTTAAAAAATCTGGTGTAACAAGTCCAACTTTTGTGAGATAATGTATAATTATAGGTAGCTCAAAAATTAAACCAGAGGCAAGTACTGAGGCTCTAAGAAGACCTATGTAGCTATTTAAGTCAAAATCATTGAATACCTCAGAACTTATAGTATAGTTCCCTAAAAAATTTATTGAAAGAGGAGTAACAATGTAGTATCCAAATAAAACACCAATAAAAAATAATGTTGATGAAATAAAAATAAAACCTCTTGCCCCTTCTTTTTCTTTCTTATAGAGTCCTGGGCTAATAAATTTCCAAAACTCATATACAACATAAGGAAATGCAAGAATAAACCCAGCAAGTATGGATGTCCAAAGATGAGCAGAAAATTGTCCGGAAACCGTTCTGCTTTGAACTCTAAATGGTAACTCGTCGAAGCAAAAGGCATCACCACCAAAAGATTGTGAAATTGAACAGAATACCTGATAACTAATAAAGTCCCCTTTCTTTGGTCCAAAAATAATTTGATCAAAAATAATATCCTTAGCTAAAAATGCTACTATTGCAACTAATAGTACTGATATAGTTGATCTTATAATGTGCCATCTTAATTCCTCAAGATGATCTAAAAATGACATATCTCGAGAAGGATTACTCATAACTAATTCCTTGCTTTATTATATCAAGGATATGCACAACCCCTCTATATATTTGATTATCATCAATTACTAGTACTTGACTTATATTGTTTTTTTTCATTACTCCTAGAGCATCATATGCCAATGTATTTTCACTTAAAACTTTAGGATCTTTGTTCATCAAATCAGAAGCCAATACACTATTTATGTCATGCTTCTTTTCAATAATTCTTCTAATATCTCCATCAGTTATTATTCCAATTATTTTATCAGATTCAATTACAGCAGTTGCTCCATACATATTTGATGAAATTTCATCAATAATTTCAAAAAAAGTAGATGAAAGGTTAACTACAGGAATTCTCGTATTATCTATTAAATTATTGAGTTTTAAACTAAGCTTCTTACCTAAGTTTCCAGATGGATGATAAGTACTAAAGTCATTTGGACTAAAGCCCTTAATTTTTTGCAAAGTCATAGCTATTGCATCCCCGATTGCTAAATGGCATGAAGAGCTTGTTGTAGGAGCAAGATTATTATGGCAAGCCTCTCTTTCAATTTCTGTATGAATAAACATATCTGACAATTTATCCAACAATGAATCTTTTACACATGAAATTCCTATTAACTGAACCCCCTCATTCTTTAGATAATTAGAAAGAGACTCTATTTCACTTGATTGTCCACTTTTTGATATACAGATTACAATGTCATCTTTACCTATAACTCCAATATCCCCATGAAGTGCATCTCCTAAATGTAAAAAAACTGATTTTGATCCTGTTGAATTTAGAGTGGCAGAAATCTTCATACCAATAATTGCACTTTTGCCAATTCCAGTAATTACAATTTTACCAATGCAAGCTTTTAATGTATCTATAATTTTACAAAAGTTTGAATCAATAGCTTTTGAAAGATTGGAAATAGACTTTGACTCAATGCTAAGTGTGTCTAGAGCAATTTTTTTTATTTTCTGTTGATTAGCCAAAATGGGAAATTTATTTTAAATTGTATGTAGTGCAAATTTAAGCAATTTGAAAAAACTAAAGTTTGGATAGTCTAAAGAACCAATTAAAAGAAAAGTTTGGTTTCACATCCTTTAAAAATTTACAAGAGCCAATAATTAATAATCTTCTTGAGGGAAATAATTCTTTTGTAATAATGCCTACTGGTGGAGGAAAATCTCTATGCTATCAGTTGCCTGCAATGATATTAGATGGAACTACCATTGTAGTTTCTCCTTTGATTGCACTGATGAAGAATCAGGTTGACTTGATTCGATCAAACAATACAAAAGATTCAGTAGCACATGTTTTAAATTCAACATTGACTAAAGAAGAAATAGAAAAAGTAAAAAATGATGTACTAACAAAAGAGACAAAGTTATTATTTGTTGCACCTGAAACACTTTCAAAGTCAAACACTATTGAATTCTTAAAGAAGATAACTGTATCATTTATAGCTATTGATGAAGCTCACTGTATTTCAGAGTGGGGACATGATTTTAGGCCAGAGTATAGAAAAATAAGAGATATAATTGATCAAATTAGTTCTGATATCAAAATCATTGCGTTAACTGCAACAGCAACACCTAAAGTTCAGGATGATGTAATAAAGAATCTAAAAATTGATAATTCAAAAATATTTAAATCATCATTTAACAGACATAATTTATTTTATGAAGTAAGAGCTAAAAATGAGAGTACTGATATTGATCTTTTGAAATTCATTAAGTTAAATCAAAATCAATCTGGAATAATTTACTGTTTATCAAGAAAAAATGTTGAGGAACTTTCCCAATTGTTAAATATGAATGGTGTTAAAAGTCTCCCCTATCATGCTGGGCTTGAGAAAAAAATTAGAGAAGAAAATCAAGATAAATTTTTAAAAGATGAATGTGATGTTATAGTAGCGACTATAGCATTTGGAATGGGAATTGATAAACCAGATATAAGGTATGTGGTTCATTACAGTGTTCCTAAAAGTATTGAAGGTTATTATCAAGAGACTGGTAGAGCAGGAAGAGATGGTGGAAAAGGCCACTGTCTCATGTATTATTCCTATAAGGATGTTGAAAAATTAGAAAAACTTTTATCTAAGAAGAAATCTTCGGAGAGAAACATTGGAATTATGCTGCTCAAAGAAGTTTCTACTTTTGCAGAATCATCTATTTCAAGAAGAAAATTTTTGCTCAATTACTTTGGGGAAAAATATGATCCAAACATTAATAATGATTTCGAAATGGATGATAATTCAAAGAATATTAAAGAAAAAATTAATGTGAAAGATCAATTATTGTTTTTATTAAATAATCACTTTAAAAACAATAAAAAAGTTTTTGTTAGAGACATTATAAAAGACTTACCAATTGATGAAAAAAATGGAATTGATGAAAAGTTTTGGAGAACAATTATTACTTACTCTATTGTTGAAGGGTTTCTCGAGAAAGACATCTCTGACTTTACCTCTGTTAAAATTTCAAATTCCGGAATAGAATTTATCTCAAATCCAACAGAATTCTATGTGTCAAGGGATAATGATTTTAGTAAGACTAAAAAAATAGAGAACCAGTCTGTAAAAGCATCAGTAATTGATAATGACTTATTTAATAAATTAAAAATTCTTAGAAAAGAAATTGCTATAAGTAAATCACTGCCACCATATGCAATATTTCAAGAGTTTTCTCTTGAAGATATGACGTATAAATACCCTGAGACTATTGATGAGTTTAAAAATATTAATGGAGTAGGAGAGGGTAAGGTTAAAAAATTTGGTTCTCAGTTTATAGAACTTATTAAAAAACATATCCAGGAAAATAATATTAAAAAATCAGATGAAATTGTTTTAAGAACCTCAGGCTCAAAATCATCAAAAAAACTTTCGTTGATCCAAAATGTGGATAAAAAAATACCACTTGATGAAATAAGTGAATCTCGTGGTATTGAATTCAATGTTTTATTAGCAGAACTTGAAAGTATTGTTTTCTCTGGAACAAAACTAAATATTGATTATTATGTGGACGATATTCTTGATCAAGATCAACAAGAAGAACTTCATGAATATTTCCTGGAGAGTGAAAGTGAGAATATTTCGGATGCACTTAAAGAATTTGAAGGTGAATATGATGAAGAGGAGCTTAGAATTTTCAGGGTAAAATTCCTAAGTGATGTTTCATAAACTACATTATATTTGAGTGAAACAGCATATTAAGGAGAATTCTGTTAGTTCCGAACCAAAATGCTCTAAAATTTGTGTTATCTGTCATCAACAAGATTTTACCTTTACCTCTTTTAAGTAATTTAAATGGTGAAGATTTTTTAACTAAAGAAAGATTTTCTTCAGATACATATCCACTAATTAGAGGATCACTAGTATATAGAATAGGATTGTTATAACTTTGCTGATCCTTAGTCATGTAGACATTGGAGTTCCTAAACAGAGGTAGACTAGTTGATTCAATTCCATAGTTAATTGGATGACTTTTATCAATATTAGATTTGAATATAGCACCTCCTGTCTCTTGTGCATCTAAAAAAGCTTCTCTCTCATCAAAAGCTATATCTTTTGCAACTAAACTATTTGAAATCAATTCAATTTCATCAATATTGTTAGAAACCCATTTAATAGAATTTCTATATGCAATCAAGTTACCACCATCATTTACATACTCTTTTATTTGATTAGCATTTATTCTACTCCCAACATAATCAGGTAAAATAATGTGAGAGTACTTATTAAGGTCAACTTCTCTTAAATTACCAACGTCAATTTTAGTAATTGGTATGTCAAACCTAACATCAAGAAGGTGCCAAACCTCTCCAGCATCATAACTTCTTACACCATCTCCAACAATCAGTCCAATCTTTGGTTGTTTAACAATTATAAAATCATTAGAACCAAAATCAATTCCATCAGTAATTCCAGTTGAGTGTGGTTCGAAATCTACATTGTATTCCTTAGATACTTTATTTAACAATTTATATATTTCATCAGAGTTCAATTGTTGACTTTGAACAGGAATCATATATGTTCCATAATCGTATTCTTTTCCGTTAATCGAAAATTTTCTTGTAGCGGTTTTTACTCTCAAGCCTTTATCTAAAATTTTATATATAGCAGCCTGAGTGTAATATTCATGAGGTTCAAAAATATATGCATAATCAGATTTATCATAAACATCACCAATTGGTTTTACTAAGTCATTAACTTCATCACCTATTAGACTTGAAATATTAGATTGACTTAATCCATCTGTATAATCATAGTTGACATTAAATGCTAATGGAAATGTCCATGAGGATACATCATAAAATATACTATCTTTAAATTTTGTCTGAGTATTAAACATAGCTTCAATAAGTGTCCTTTTTGATTGATTCATCGGTACCATATAGCTATTTTCTTTTAAATACTTTTTTCCATTTATTACAATGTCTTTTGATATCTTATTAAATTTGATTTTATGACTTTCAAGTATATCTGCAAGATGAAATACAGTTGATTCATCTTTAAGCTTACCAAAAACAATATTTTTGTTTCTTTTAGAATTTGAATCTACTTGATCATCAAAAAACTCTTTCATATAATTAAGTAACTTAACCCTCATATTTTTTGCTGCCTTTAAAGTTGAAAATGATGTAACAAGTTGGTTTTTGATGGTGAAAGGAAATGTCAAAACTCCATTTACACTTTCCTGTATGTGACCTCTTGAACTTCCTTGCTCAAATAAGATTCCAATTCCACCATTTGCATCAGGATATGTTGATCCTTTTCCGAAATAGAAGTCATCGAAGCTTTCTTCAGAATAATAAAGAGATCCAATCTCATTTAGAGCTTCCTCATGATAGGTAGCTATTTCTCTTGTTAAATCTTGATTCAAGTCAGAAATCAGAGGATTTTTTCTTTGAGGAACTCCTGGTTGAAAAAAATAAGTCGAGTTGGTTCCCATCTCATGGAAGTCAGTCATAATATTTGGTAGCCATTCAGTATAAGTTTGAATCTTAAGATTACTTTCTATTAATTGATTTGGTAAATAGTCTCTATTTAAATCAAACCAATAATGATTTGTTCTTGCTCCTGGCCAATACTGATTGTACTCTCTATCATTACTATCAGGATTCAAACTTTTGTTTTTATTATTGTTTGCCCATTGTGAAAAACGCTGATGACCATCTGGGTTCATACTTGGATCCAATAAAATAATTGTATTCTGTAATAAATCTTCAGTCTCTTCAGAATCACTTGCAAGTAGATGATATAAAAGAAGTAAACTTGCATTTGTGCCACTGGGTTCATCACCATGAACGGTATAGCCTTTATAAACTACAACAGGCATATTTGTTACGTCTATAGATCGATTTTTTGAATTCGATAATTCTAAATGATTTTTTCTAATTTTCTCAAGTCTCAATTGATTTGATTCACTGGTTATAATTAATAACCATGAAGCTCTATTTTCATATGTTTTTCCTCTGTTAACAAGTTTAACTCTATCAGAGTGCTTTGAAACCTCTTGAACATAGTGACTCAATTTATCATGACTTACATGAAGCTCTCCAATCTGATGTCCGATTATACTCTCAGGCGTTGGGATCGACTGATTATAATTACTTGTATCGCCTAAATAGTAGTCAAGATCAACTTGAGCATTTAGGCAAAATAATGGGGCTAATAGAAATAGAATTTTTTTCATATAGGTTTTTTAAATTAGAATTTATTCATCATCGCTCTCAAAATCTACATCTGCAAAGTCTTTCTCCTCTTCTTTCTCATCTTTCTGGTCATCAGATTCAGATTCATTCTTTTGCTCTTTTTTCTTGTCAAAGTCTTTATCATGCTTTTCACTTATGACCTCCTCACCTTTATTATCAATTATAAACTCGCAAGTTTCTTTTAGAGAAGAATTAAATTCAGAAAAGTCCTCTTTGTAAAGATAAATTTTATGTTTTTTGTAGAAGAAAGTTCCATCTTCATTAGTAAATTTTTTACTTTCAGTAATAGTT
>Ga0163109_10003384_pt1 | contig 12209 bp, 11 predicted proteins | sample CRUFie1St13metaG_FD_108704 | JGI IMG/M metagenome (GOLD analysis project Ga0163109, IMG submission 108704) | Marine microbial communities from the Costa Rica Dome - CRUD Field 142mm St13 metaG | ecosystem: Environmental > Aquatic > Marine > Oceanic > Photic zone | place: Costa Rica: the Eastern... | reverse complement strand
TCGGTTAAGTTTAGTTGTTAGTTAGAGAGGCTTCCGCAACGGTGGAGGCCTCTTTTTTTGAATGCCGGTCTCATTTGCCAGCATCGGCCTAGCCCATCGTACTTTCGCGCCATGCAACAGTTTACCGTTTCTCATCCAGTGGAAGTGATTGAGGCCTTGATGAACCACGTGGGGTACGCGACGAGAACACGGGCAAGAAATGCGCTGAAGCGCGGCGAGATCCTTGTGAATGGCCAAACCATGTCCCGCGGTTCAGACATTTTGGAACCAGGCGCACAAGTGTCCGTCTTGACCAAGGAAGACATGGCCAAACAACGGCGTACAGGAGGTGCGGCCAAGCCCGATGCACGAACAGGAACCGGCAGTTCAGTGTTGCGTGCACCTTTTCCCGTGGTGTATGAAGACGACAATGTGTTTGTGTATGAAAAGCCTGCAGGCTGGGTGTGTGCGTCCCCCAACCCCAAGGTGAAGACCACATATTCAGCGGTCAAATCCTACCTCGAGGGAAAAACGGAAGAGCGGATCGACGTTCACTTCGTCAACAAGTTGCCACGGGAGGCCAGTGGCTTGATGGTGGTGGCCAAGTCTCTCGAATGGCGCCAGCACTTGCAAACGCATTGGTCTTCATTTGCGCAGGGCATGTACGTGATGGTGCAGGGTCACCTCCCAGCCGACAACGAGCTGTTCATCAGACCTGAGAACGAGGCCCCTTACAATTTGCCTTACCGGACCATGCGTGCCACCAACTTGCACACCTTGTTGAAGTTCAAAACAGGGTACAGTGTGATCAAGGATTTGTTGCCCGCCTTGAGAAGAGAGGATTGTCTTTTGATTGGCGTGGGCAAAACTGCACCGGACCCCATCAAGCGTGGGGGCATCCATTTGTTTGCGTTGGCACTCAAAGGCCCCAACGACGAGGTGATCAATGTGAAAACCCGAGTGCCGAGCGAATTTTTGAAGCTCGTCAGAGGAGGGAGCAGCCCCAAAACGGAACCACGCAAGGCAGCGAGGCGTGAGGAGGGAGACAAGCGGCCACAGCGTCGTGAAAGAAAAAAGCGCTGATTTTCAGAGAGAAAATCGGCGCTCAACCCAGTCGCGAAGGCTTTGGGCTTCTTCTTTGGGGAGTTCTTTGAAGGCAAGTCTCAACGCCCGTCGCATTTGAGTGGGCTGTTGGTGGACGTGGCGGATCAAGGTTTGGAATTCTCTCAGGCGGTCTGGTTGGTGCTGTAGAGGAATGCCGTTGAATGCCATGTGTCTGTTGTTTTGCAGGTTGCTTTATGTACGTAACGGCATGGATGAAAGTTTCAATTCGTCCAAGAAAGCCTTATCAATCGGTCGGAGAGACCCTAATTTCGTCCCATTCATCCCATTAGCCATTGCCAAATGACCCAGCCCGTGTACATCGTTTCTGCAGTCCGAACCCCGATGGGGAGCTTTCAAGGTGCCCTGTCGAATGTGCCTGCCACCCAGTTGGGTGCCGTGGCCATCAAGGGGGCTTTGTCCGCAGGTTCAATTGACCCCAATGTGGTGGACGAAGTGTTCATGGGACATGTGCTGCAAGCTGGGGCGGGTCAAGCCCCTGCACGTCAAGCAGCCATGGGCGCTGGTTTGGGTCAAAAAGTTCCCTGCACCACGGTCAACAAGGTTTGCTCAAGCGGAATGAAGGCCATTGCTTTGGCGGCACAAGCCATTCAAGCAGGCGATGCCCATGTGGTGGTGGCAGGTGGCATGGAGAACATGAGCATGGTGCCCCATTACCTCGACGGGAGAAAAGGCACGAAGTTTGGCAACATCCAGGTGAAGGACGGGATGATTCTCGATGGATTGACAGACGTATACAACGCCACACACATGGGCAATTGTGCGGAGTTGTGCGCCAAGGAGAAGAACATCACCCGCGAAGAGCAGGATGCGTTTGCGGTGGAGAGTTACCGCAGGGCCACCTCCGCTTGGGAGGCTGGGAAGTTCGACGCAGAAGTGGTCCCAGTGGCGGTTCCCCAGCGACGTGGTGACGACATTGTTGTCGATCGGGATGAGGAGTTCACCAATGTGCGCCTCGACAAAATCCCGACGCTCAGACCTGCCTTCGACCGAGAGGGGACAGTGACGGCGGCCAACGCGTCCACCTTGAACGACGGAGCCAGCGCCTTGGTGTTGGCGTCTGAAGCAGCAGTCACTCAACACGGACTCCAACCGCTTGCCAAAATTTTGGCGACTGCCGATGCTGCCCAGGCTCCTGAATGGTTCACGACGGCACCATCTTTGGCCTTGCCCAAAGCGTTGTCGAAAGCAGGGCTTTCCAATGATGACATCGATTTGTGGGAGCTCAACGAGGCGTTCAGTGTGGTCGGCATTGCCAACAACCGCGAGCTTTCCTTGGATCCCGAAGTGGTCAATGTGCACGGGGGAGCTGTGGCACTGGGACACCCCCTTGGTTCGAGTGGTTCCCGCATCGTGGTGACGTTGGTCCATGCCCTTCGGGACCAGAACAAAACCAAAGGAGCAGCTGGCATTTGCAACGGTGGTGGCGGAGCATCTGCTCTTGTGCTAGAACTCGTTTGATGGCAGATCAACCACTCGGAGAGGCATGGGCACCCTTGAGTCACGTCCCTTTGCGGGCCGAGGCTTCAGACCGTTCTGAGTGCGTCAACGAAGTGCTTGCTGGAGAAACCGTCACTGAAATGGCTCTGGGGCCCAATGATTGGGTGCAGGTTCGGTTGCCAGATGGGTACGAAGGATGGATGGACAGGCGACAGTTGATTCCAGTGAGAGAGATGTGGAGGGGCCGTCCCATGCGGTTGTCGGCCATGAGCTCGCAGTGGAAAGGCGTCAAAGGAGGGTGGCTTCCAGCCGGGGCCGTGGTTCGGGAATTGGAAGGGCGCTGGTTCTTGGGTGAGATCGAAATTGAGCCAACAGATGCGCCTCCTCAAGTTCATGCGGGAAGCATGTGGGAATGGGCACAATCCATGTTGGGCGTGCCGTACCACTGGGGCGGTCGATCAGGATGGGGGTTGGACTGCAGCGGACTCACATCTTTGGCTGCTGCTCTTGTAGGAAAAAACGTCCCAAGGGACGCGTCACAGCAGGCGCTTTTGGGCGAGGAAGTTGCAGTGGAAGAGGCCAGAAAAGACGACATTGCCTTTTTCCACAACAGCGAAGGCCACATCACCCACGTGGGCATCTGCGGTGGCACGGACCAGGTCATTCACGCGAGTGGAGAGGTTCGGGTGGACCGCCTCAAGGGCTCTACATTGATCCGCCACGAGGATGGGAGAGCGTCACACAACCTCGCATTTGTGCGTCGTTGGGGGTGAACGTCAACCCAAGAATTTACCCCCCATTCTTGCGAGGTCTCGCAACATGGGAGAGACCCGGTAGCGCTCTTCGCCGTAGCGTTGTCCCAGCGATTCGAGAATGTTGATGACCTCTTGGACGCCCCATTCGTCCGCCCATTCCAACAGTCCTTTGGGGTAATTGACGCCCTTGCGCATGGCCAAATCGATGGCTGCGGGGGAGGCGATTTGCCAAAAGACAGCATCGGCAGCTTCATTCATCAGCATGGCAAGGATTCGCTCTGCCACGCCTTCAATTGGGGTTCCTTCTGGCTCCACTTTTTGGCCATCTGAATAGGCGTAAAAGCCACGTCCGCTTTTTCGGCCAAGCCATTGGGCGTTCACAAGTTGTTTTTGGGTGTGGCTCGGTCGGTACCTGCTGTCTCCATAGAACGCGGCATGGACTGAAGACGTCACCGCAAAGTTCACGTCGTGCCCAATCAAGTCCATCAATTCAAAGGGCCCCATGCGGAACCCTTGTGCACGCATGGATGCGTCGATGTCGGCAACTGTGGCGATTCCTTCTTCCAAAATTCTGAGGGCTTCGCTGTAAAAGGGGCGTGCCACGCGGTTGACGATGAACCCGGGTGTGTCTCGGGCTTGGGCAGGGGATTTCCCCCACGCAGCCATTTCTTCCATGGCCTCTTCTGTCAGCTCGGGTCGGGATTGCAGGGCGGGCACCACTTCAACCAAGGCCATCAACGGGGCAGGATTGAAGAAGTGCAGTCCAATGACACGTTCTGGATGCGAGCAGCCACTGGCCAAGGCCGTGACGGAAAGCGAGGAGGTGTTGGTGGCAAGAATTGCAGTCTCGGAAACGATGGTTTCAAGCGTTCGAAACAAAGATGTTTTTGCGGTCAAGTCTTCCACAATGGCTTCCACAACGGCATCGCATTGGGCCAAGGCCTGCAAGTCTGTGGTCCGGGTGATCCGTGCTTTGATTTCTTGAGCAAGCGACTCGGTCAGGCGTTCTTTCTCCACCAACCTTCGAAACACCTTTGAAAGTTGGGTTTCGCTATGAGTCAACGCCTCCTGAGCGGCATCGACAAGGACAACGGAACAGCCAGCCTGAGCCGCGATTTGGGCAATCCCACTTCCCATGGTCCCAGCTCCAACAACGCCAATGTGATTCCAACGTTTCATGGAACGAAGGTAACAGGGAAAGGCGGTGGTGCACCGCAGGAGGGCATTTGCAAATTGACACGAACGTTGTTGGATGCCTTTGAACTTCTTGCCCCCATGAGTTTCACGAATGAACAACAAATGGGGTGGTCGAGGCCCACCTGGAAGGTGCGTCGCACGCTGGAGCGCAACAGGGCGCTGTTGAAGGCGTTGCGTTCAAAGTCCGACAAGGTTGAAGAAGAGGCCAATGCTTGGCTTGTCCGCAGAGGGTTCGACTTTGACTACCACACACATCTCATGACGAGCAAGGAAGGCAAAGTCGTGGTGATGTGTTTTGACGAAGGGTACACCATTGACAAGGGCACGGTCAAGCTTCAGTGAAGGGGGAGACTCAACGCCTTTTTTTGCCCCCACTACGGGTTTTTCCTTTGGTCTTTTTCTTTTTCTCGTGGAAGGCGCCTTTGTACGTGGGGTCTGCCTTTCTGCGCTGGAAATCAATGGTGCGCGCCATGGCCTTGGCTTCCCATGGCGGGGTCTCTTCCACATGGATTCCCGAGGGCAAGTCCAAATCCAGTGGCCTTCCCGTCGCAGGGAGGCGGTCCAAAATCCGCTTGAGGCCGACTTCTTCCGTGGGGTCCACCAAAGTGTATGCCGTTCCACTGCGGTCGGCGCGTCCTGTTCGGCCAATGCGGTGAACGTAGTCGTCCGACATTCTCGGCACATTGAAGTTGATGACCACTTCAGTCTCAGGGACGTCGATGCCACGGGCACTGACATCGGTGCTCACCAGCACGCGAATGTCGCCTTGCCGAAATTTGGACATGGCAGCCAACCGCGTGTGCTGGGCCTTGTTTGAGTGGATCTCAGAGACTTGGTCGGCCATGATGTCGGCAAGGGCACGGTGAACCCTCTTGGCGTCCTCTTTCGTTCGGACAAACAACAAGGCCCGTGAATCGGGATGGGTGTCGATCAACCAATGCTTGACCGCATTGATTTTGGTTTGTACGTTCGGGGCGCGGACCACGAATTGCTCCACCGACTCCACGGGAGTGCCCTCAGGGGTGACATCCACGCGGGTGGGCCACAACAAGAATTCGTCCGCCAATTTTTCAACGCGGGCGGGGAAGGTGGCGCTGAAAAGAAGGTTTTGTCTTTTCCTGGGAACCACTTCGAGAATGTCCCTCAATTGTGGCATGAACCCCATGTCCATCATGCGGTCGGCTTCGTCCAGCACGAGACTGTGGATCTGCTTGGTCACAAGGGAGCCGCGCAGGTAGAGTTCCATGAACCGTCCAGGAGTGGCCACCACGACCTCGGTGCCGGCTTCCAGTTCAGCGATTTGGGTCTTGGGGCCGACACCTCCAACCAAGGTCAGTGCCCGAATGTCTGTGTACGCCGCGAAACTGCGAACGGCCTCAGTCACCTGAAGGGCCAACTCCTTGGTTGGAACCAGCACCACGACTCGCGGCTTTCCGTCCTGTCGTCCCTTCAGTTTTTGCAAAAGTGGAAGGACAAATGCGGCCGTCTTGCCGGTGCCTGTCTGGGCGACCCCAATCAAATCCTGGCCTGCAAGAATCCGAGGGATGGTCTGCATCTGCACCTGCGTGGGCTGCACATACCCAAGGTCGTGGAGCGCATTCAAGAACTGCCGTTTCAATTTGAGGTCTTCAAACCGCATTGCCCAAAGGTAGGCGGCAAGTTATCTTGCGGCATGCAAGACAAAGGAGACCTCGTCGAGGGCTTTGATGACATCGCTCCTTTGAGAGGTGAAGCGGCTTCCACGGCGTTGAAAGCATTGCTTGAAAAGAGGGATTGGGAAGGGGACTTGTCGCGTTTGATTCCCGCACCGTTGGCGAGTGATTTGGTTCACGCTTGGTCCAACGCACGGGGCGTTGAAGATTTCCAAGAGTGCGTTGTGAAGCCGTTTTTGGAGGGGTTGATGGTGGAAACCACCAAAGGATTGTCTTGGTCGGGAAGCGAGAAGGGGTTGGACGAGGGAATGTTGTACTTGAGCAACCACAGGGACATTGTCCTTGACCCGTCTTTGGTGAACGTGGTCTTGCTCAACAGAGGAAGAGGTTCCACAGAAATAGGGATTGGCTCCAATCTCTTGTCCTCTCCTTGGATCGAACAACTTGTCCGTTTGAACCGGTGTTTTGTGGTTCATCGGTCCGGTTCGGCGCGTGAGCGTTATGCGCACAGCATCAGAACGGCGTCGTACATCCGTGCAGTGGTTCAATCGGGCACGCCCGTTTGGTTGGCGCACCGAGAAGGCAGGGCCAAGGACGGACGTGACACCACGGCGCCAGCATTGATGCGCACCCTGTCGGACGGTTGTGCACCTGAGGTGTGGAATGCCCTGCACACCACGCCAGTCTCCATCAGTTACGAATGGGATCCCTGCGATGCATTGAAGGTGCATGAATTGCTCAGCAAAGACGCGCATGGTGCGTATGTGAAATCGGATGGCGAAGATGAGTTGAGCATGTGGCTCGGGCTTTCAGGCGCCAAAGGAAGGGTCCACCTCGAGTTTGGCCATCCGCTGGAGTGGCGTGCCCATACAGATGAACGCAAGCCAGAACGGGGCATGGCGTTTCTGCTTGATGTCCAATTGCACAAGGGGATGCGGCATTGGGCCAACCAGCGATTGGCTGCGCAATCTTTGGGTCTGTCGAACGCTCACTATGCCCACATTGATGCACCGACGGCCGAGGAGCAACGGACATGGGAGAAGCGGAAAGATGCGATTGAATCGTTCTTGATGGACCGTGGATGGAGCCGGGAAGAAGCTGGGCGCAAGTGGTGTGAAATGTTGACCGCACCTTTGGTCCTACGCGAGTCCTTGCTGCACGACGCAGGCCACAGCGATGGCACCGGCCACTGAGGCATTCAGAGATTCGGCTCGTCCAGCTCCAGGAATGGCCGCCAATCGATGGCAGGACTCTCGGGTTTCAAGCGTCATCCCATGGGATTCAGACCCCACAACCAAAAGAGAAGGCCGAGCGGCTGCAGATTCCTGAAACATGTCTTCTCCTGAGGCGTCAAGTCCCATCACATGGGTTTTTTGTTCTGCTGGAACCTCGCTCCATGGACACACGATGCAAGGGATGTGAAACGCGGAGCCCATGGCGCTTTGGAGGACTTTGGGGCCGATGACGTCAGCGCATTCAGGACTGAGGTAGACTGCGCCAAGTCCAAACCAATCGGCGATCCGAACCAACGTGCCCACGTTGCCGGGGTCAGAGACACCATCCAGAAACAAACAGAGTCGGTCCGTGGTCACGGGTTGGTTGAACGACTCGGGGAGATGGGCCACGGCCAGGATGCCTGGTGGTGCTTTCAAGGCCGACATCATTTCCATGTCCTTGGACGACACAGAGAGACGCGGAACAGCGGCCACGCCGTCAGAGGAACTCCAAAAATCCTTGTCGGCCCAAGGTTCTGTGAAGTAGATTCGTTCGACTTTCCAGTTGCTTTCACACAGCTCCTGAATGCACTTCACGCCCTCCACAAACACCCTGCGCTTGTTCCAGCGTTCACTTCTGCGTTTGAGAAGACGGACTTCTTGTCTTTGTGCTTTGCTCATGGCCATTGCGCTCGCAATGTACGCGCTCCCCTCATTTGGACAGGAGATGCGAGGTCAGAATGAGTGGCACCGCACCACTGCGAAATTGGTGGAGCAAAATGGGGAACCGCCCACAGTTCAGCAACTTGCAGATTGGCTTGCGTCTCTTCCAGAGCAACCCGACGCGACGGGTGGTCTTGAGGCACTGAGACGTCGGTTTGGGCGAAAAAAAGCTGAGGGTTCCAAGGCCTACAGTGCTGCCGTTGCAATGCGGAATGAGGCTGCATTGCGGAACAAAATGCACGTGGCTGGTTGGCTCGACGCCAAAGTGGAAAGCGCGTGGCATCCAACGCGTGGGAACAAGGTGGAACTGGCCCTTTTCGCAACGCCAGGGGAACGTTGGCACATTGACTCCATCTCGTGGATCACAATCGGTTCTGGATTGCCAAGGGCCGGGGTCATCAAACACGCCCAATTGGTCGAGGGCGAGGCGTTTCGACAAGACGTGCTCGAACAAGCCCAAGACAACATCGCCAACTACGCACAAGGCCAGGGGTTTTACACCTTCAACACCAGCCACGTTTCCTATGTGGTGGACACCTTGAATGCCGAATCCACCCATGGATTGACACTTCAAGTCGTCTGTCAGCCTTGGGAGTTCAGCCCCACTACCGGCCTCTCAGACTACGGAACAGGGGAAGGGAACTTGCGAAAACATCCCAAGGTTCATTTTGGCAACATCACATGGGGTGGAGAGTCCGAATGGGAATCGCCGCGGCCCAGTGGCGTGAGGCGTTCTGTTTGGGAGCATTTGAATTCATTGAGTGCAGGCGCGGTGTACAGTCCGACTCCGGTCCGGCTGAATTACAACCGCTTGTCTCAGCTTCGCGGCGTCGAGAGCGTCAACCTGTCCAAAACCTTGAGATGGGACACTTCTTTTGCGGAGATTGAAGTGGGACTTCCGGGGCGCGCGACCATGGATGTCAATGTGCAGCTGGTCCCCAAGCCATCCCACGACATTGGTGTGGAATTGGACATGGTCCGAAACGACGCGAGGTATGGACCCCGTTTGGCAACCACGTTGTTGCACAGGAATCCCAGAGGGTGGGGGGCGGAGTCGGCTTTCGAATTTGCATTTGGTTACGTGGCCGTTCAGCCTTTCGCCACCTTGAACAGCGAAGGATTGTTGAACAGCGGCGAATGGACGCTTCGGCATTCCAAACATTTGATTGGAGTCAGGCCGTTGCCACTGAGTTGGTTTCGGTCATCCACAGAACCCACAACGTGGATAGACGTTGGTTTGGACAGGGAAGTTTGGCCTGAATTCACGCGGACCCAATTTCACTTTCAATACGATTTGGGGTTCACAGAAAACCCATCGCGAAACGCCGAGGTGCACTTCAGCCCTGCCAATGTTTCGTTCGTGAATTTGACCAACCGAAGGGCCTCATTTGAAACTTGGCTGGATGAACAGGCCAATCCACTCGTTCGGACGAGGTTCAACAACCACCTCACTGTGGGCTCTTCGTTGGGTTGGGAATCCAATTGGACATGGAGGCGCTGGATTGGACATGCCAGAGTCCAAGGAGCTTGGTCTGGAGTCGGCACCCAAATGCTGGCAGAAAAGCTTGCGTCCTCCGATTCCTTCGATTCATTGACGGGGGCATGGCTCGTGGCTCCAGACGTGCCGTTGGTGCAACACCAGAGGCTTCTCATTCAGTGGAATGGTCACAGAACCCGGCAAAGGATGCCCCGCCACACCGACGCATTCAACCTCTTGGTTGGATGGGCAAATGCAGGCAAAAACACACCTGCGCTGCCACTCGAACAAGCATTCTTCACGGGTGGGGCCAACGGCATCCGTGGATGGCGTCTGCGCACCCTTGGACCCGGCAACGTTTCAAGCCTGGATGCCAATGCGATTTCGGGAGTCGGAGACGTGCGGATCGATGTGCAATACGAATGGAGGATTGCGCTCGATGGGCAGTTGCAACTTGCATGTTTCACAGATGCAGGGAATGTCTGGCTTCACGGTGAAAGCGCCTCAGAAGAATCGGCTTGGAGATGGCGCAACTGGAACAGTTGGGCGTGGAGTGGGGGGCTTGGTCTTCGATACGACCTTGAGTTTTTCTTGATCCGGCTGGATGGAGGCATCCGTGTGCATGACCCCTCTCAACCTGTCGGAGAGCGTTGGGTCGGGACAACCCGTCTGCGTGGCGCCATGCACCTGGGCCTCGGGGTGCCATTCTAACTCAACCCTTCGCAAACTATCCACGAATGCTCGGGGAAAGTCGTGAAGAACTGAGCCGAGAAACATGGATTCCAGTGAATGCCAGAGCTAAATTTGCGGCATGGTATGGTTCAAAAGAAACGCCGAGGGAATCACCACGACGAGCGCCGAAAAGAAGGAAATTCCTGAAGGAGCTTGGTACAAGTGTCCCAATTGCAAAACTGTCGTCTCCAATCAAGACCATGCCAACAACCTGTGGGTGTGTGCCATGTGTGACCACCATGAACGCATTGGGAGTTCCGCGTATTTCGACATTTTGTTCGACGATGGGAAGTTTCGAGAGGTTGCGCCCAAACTGCAGGCCACTGACCCACTCGAATTTTCGGACACCAAATCGTATGCAGACCGCCTCAAGGCAGCGCAACAGAAAACAGGTCTGACCGACGCCATTCGCGTGGGTTCAGGAGAGCTTGATGGACAAGGCATCGTGATTGCGTGCATGGATTTCGCCTTCATCGGCGGCAGCATGGGTTCTGTGGTCGGTGAGAAAATCGCTCGAGGCATTGACCACGCCATCAAAAAAGGAGTGCCCTTCATTTGCATCAGCAAATCAGGAGGGGCCAGAATGATGGAAGCGGGTCTCAGTTTGATGCAAATGGCCAAAACCAGTGCCAAGCTGTCCCTGTTGTCCAAGGAAGGTTTGCCCTTCATCAGTTTGTTGACCGATCCCACGACAGGTGGTGTCACGGCCTCATTCGCCATGCTTGGCGACTTGAACATCAGTGAGCCGAATGCCCTGATTGGGTTTGCGGGGCCTCGCGTTGTCAAGGAAACCATTGGCAAGGATTTGCCCAACGGATTTCAGCGTGCTGAGTTTGTGCTCGAACACGGATTCCTCGACGCCATTGTGCCGAGGGCAGAGCTCAAAGCCAAGCTCGCTTTTGCACTGAAGATGTTGCACACCCAGGAGTGACATCCGGCAGGTGTGGTTTCATGTGTATATTTGCACCCTGAAATTTTTCGCATCACGAACATCTCAAAGATTTCGCACATGTATTTGGACGCAGCCAAGAAGAAGGAATTCTTCACCAAACACGGAAAAGGCGCAACAGACACAGGTTCTCCTGAAGGTCAAATCGCCATGTTCTCATTCCGCATTGCTCACTTGACTGAGCACCTCAAAGAGAACCGCAAAGACTACAACACCCAACGCGCTCTGATCAATTTGGTCGGAAAGAGGAGGAAGTTGTTGAACTACCTCGCTGACAAGGACATCACACGCTACCGTGCGATTGTCAAAGAGCTCGGCTTGCGTCGTTGATCCCAAAGAACATTCTCTGAAGGCGGTTGAAGGTCAACCGCCTTTGGCTTATTGGGGCTTGCCGGCCCGTACACACGTAGAAGAAGAGGCAAAATGAACATTCACAATCAAACCATCGATCTCGGCAATGGGCGCGAGATCACCATCGAAACCGGCAAGCTGGCAAAGCAAGCACACGGTTCAGTCGTCGTCCGGTCGGGCGACACCATGCTCCTCGCCACCATTGTCTCAAGCTATGAGCCCATGGATGTCGACTTCCTCCCATTGACAGTCGACTATCGAGAGAAATACGCGGCTGCTGGCCGATTCCCAGGAGGATTTTTCAAACGCGAGGCCCGTCCTTCTGACACAGAAGTGCTCGTCATGCGCTTGGTCGACCGGGCATTGCGCCCCATGTTCCCAAGTGATTACCATGCTGGAACCCAGGCCATGATTCAACTCATGAGTGCGGATGCAGAAGTGTTGCCCGACAGTCTCGCTGGCTTTGCTGCAAGCGCGGCAATCGCTGTTTCAGACGTGCCTTTCGACGGACCGATTTCAGAGGTTCGTGTGGCCCGCGTCAACGGCGAATTTGTCATCAACCCACTCCGAACTGAATTGGAGGAAGCAGACATGGACATCATGGTCGCGGGCACCCTT
>Ga0163109_10003383_pt1 | contig 12210 bp, 17 predicted proteins | sample CRUFie1St13metaG_FD_108704 | JGI IMG/M metagenome (GOLD analysis project Ga0163109, IMG submission 108704) | Marine microbial communities from the Costa Rica Dome - CRUD Field 142mm St13 metaG | ecosystem: Environmental > Aquatic > Marine > Oceanic > Photic zone | place: Costa Rica: the Eastern... | reverse complement strand
ACATCTTGCGGCGGCGGGAGTTGTTGCGTGCCACCTTGACGGCGGCGATTAGTAGAAGGCCCAGCACCCCCACCACTGCGAACAGGATGAGGATGTCGAGGCCGTTCCACCCAGATAGGATGTAGTCATGCTTCATTTTCGTATGTGTATGGGATGTTGCCCTCGGAGTGTAGCTCGTCGAACATTGCTTGTATCTCCTCGTCGCTTGGATTCCACGACGTAGCGCGTGGACCGTCAGCCAAGGCAGCGTCGAGGTCAGCCTTGGTGCGGATGTTGTATGGTGTTACCTGTTCCATGGTTCCTGTTTCAGGGTTCAGGTTAGAAACGAGACTCCGCTTGCGCGAGGTCCGCGAAGGATGCTGGCTTCGATCCTTGCTGCACGGCGTAGCCTTCTTCCTCATCGGATGAGGCGTATGGATTGCTGCCGATCCCCACATCATCGTTGTGATACCACCGCTCTTTCTCCCCCACTGTGACGCGAGTGAAATGATCGATGACACTTTGCGATTCAAAGGTGAGCGCGAATTCTAGCGCCGCTCTGTAGTTCTCGAATTCATACCACTCGTTCGACGGGGATGTCCCGCTGGTCACGGCGTGGTAGAAATGATCCTCGTCCTTGCCGAACCAGTCGGGCTGATTGGCCTGCCTCCTGTAGTTGAGTAAGTTGTTCATCGTTCAGGATTCAGTGGCTTCGGCAGGCTCCTCGCACAGGTCACCCACCTCTGCACGCAGGCGGCGAAGACTCTCGATCTCCTCCTTTGGGACGATCTCCATCTCTACGACGGTGACATCTTTTATGATGTTGATGGTCTGGACGTATTCAAGGGATTCCACGATATCATTCAGCATGGTTTTGATATCAGCCTCTGGCGTCAGGGGGAATCGATTGTGGGCGGAGTTGAATTCAAACTCCGCTTTGTATGTTGTTGTTGGTGTTGGTTCACTCATTGGTGTTGTTGGTTTACTCATTGGTTGAATGGTTCAGGGTTCAGGGCTCAGGGTTAAAGGAAGTTTTTAGTAGTAGTAGCCCTCAACTCAATCGTCTCAGATGAGAGCGGGAAACGAAGATCTGGATCAGAGATTTTTTTGTTCTCTCCATCTGTCTTCTCTTCGTCGTAGACTTCAACCTCTACCATTCGCAAGCCTAGATGCCTCTCAGTCTCTTCCACTTCCTTTTTTAGGACGGTGTAAGAGTAATATTTCGGGTGGGACCAGCCAAAGAAGACAATCATAACGCACTCGTGTATCTTGCCAGTAGGATCTTCGACCAGAACCTCATGGTTCCCTTGCCTCATATCGAGTGTCCCGCTGATATGGTGCCACCGATCATCTATTGTGAAGCATTCGAGTTCCCCATGTAGATAAGACCACGGCTTACCCTTGATTGTTTCAAGCCTGTTCCAGTGCCAGCCATGGGTGAAGTATACTTCATGCTTGTTACGGCTGGTCAAACCTCCAGCCCGACCCTTCTCGTATTGGATCTCCCCTTTATAGTTGCGACCATCAGGGGAGAAACCTTTGCATAATTTCATCTCCATTTCTTGGTGCTGTTCTAACTGATGGAGCATCCGTGGATGCCACAACGGTAGGAGTATCTCTCGCTCTGGCGGTAGGATTCGGGAAGACTCAAGAGAGATGTGCTTCTTTGAATCTTCTTCGAATACCTTATCGTCGGGGTGATAAGAACGGATCATTGGTAGTTCCTTTTTCATCATTCAAGTATTGGCTGGGGGTTCAGGCAACACGCGCCTTGGAAGGGCGCTTGAAGAATCCGAAGTGCTCGTCCTTATCGGAGAGCTGCACTGTCGCGGTGAACGCAACACGGTCGCCCTTGTCACAGTTGCTGAGTGCGCTAGGCAGGGACCCCCACACCACGTTGGCGTTGTCCATCTTGAGGGTGATCTTATGCACCCACCCCCAATCGGTCTCGCGTTCGTCGATCTTGAGGATGACCCCCTCGATCTCCTGCCGTCCCTCGACGAGGGCGGGGGCGCCGGCCTTCTCTTCAGCCCACTGGGCCTCACGCTTGGCACGCTCAAGGCTGCCACGGTGGAGCTTGACGAGCAGGCGCCACTGCTTGAACGAGAGCTTGCGACCCTCGCCGAATCGAGAGACGATGTCCCTCGCGATGTAGTGGGCCTCGCTGCCCCGCGCCCACTCAATCACGGGTGCCAAACGAGGGCGGTCTTCCGCCAGCTTGTGGAATCGTTGGCGTGTGTGCAGGCGCCTCTTGAGGCGCTTCATGTCGAGCGTGGTGAGACCACGCAAGCCGTGGATGTGGTGAGCACACTCGCGGCCAATGAACAGGCCACGGTTGCTGGGCTTGTGAACAGCCTCGCTCGCGTAGAGCAGGTGCTGTCCGCACACCTGACAACGGAGACGCTGCCCGCTCCCGTGCCCGATGTCCTCAGGCCAGACGGCATTGTCCCGAAGGTCGGGGTGCAGGATGTCCAGCTCGATGGACGGGCCTTCCTCGGCATCGTAACCGGGCTCGACGTAGATGTCGGCGACGACAATGAGATCCTCGCCGGTGAAGGTCTTTGCCTCCGCGGGTGTAACTGTAGGTAGATGTGTATCTTTCATGGTAACTACGGGTTGCAACCCAGATCCTACTGATGCAGCAGGACCTGGGTCAAACTTTTTCTAGGCCTGTCTCTTCAGTGGCGGGAGGCCAGTCCCTGCCAGACGGGGGCGCACCCCCGTTTCGACTATTCGCCCAACCACCTAGGATCCATGACCCCCAGCTCTCTACGGTGTTCCCGCCGCCGCTGTTCATCCTCCAGCATCTGGAGAACCTCATACCAATTATGCCGGCAGTGACCGTCTCCTTCCTCCCACGGGTCGCCATACTGCAACTCGAACTCTTCGCTCACGTAGACCCAGAGCTGTTCATAATCGCGCCAGTCCTCAGTGTCTATGGTGACATCCAACTTCTTGGCGAGGGCACGCGCTTTCCGGCGGGTCGGATCAAGTTGCCTGCGGATTTTCCTCCGCTGCTCCTCCAGCATCTCAGCATCAACGAGGACACCGTTGATGTGGGTGGGCATCTTCACCCCGTTCGGGGAGTGAAGTCGGTAGGCGTGCGAGACCCTACGGCGCTTGCCTTTCTTCAGGTCCTCGAAGGCGGTCACCTCCTTCACCTGATTGTCCACGAACAGACCGTCTGTCAGGATCTGGAAGTGGTTGCCTGCGATGACGAGGTAGGTGCCCCCTCGACTGAGACCATCGGCGACCCACTGATTGAGGGTCGGCCTCTTGCCCGACCAGTATTCGTCGGACAAGTGGGATGTGATCCCGCACTCATACAGGACCTTGCGGACGACATGAGTAGGGGTGCCCATGCAATTTCTTTTGCCGGTGAAGGCTCGGATCATGCGCGATGCGTCATCAGTTGTGACGCCTGTCAGGATGGCAATGGCACCGGGGCCACACCATCTATTCTTCCCGCGGTGCGGGTGTAGTGTGATAGACATGGTAGTGTATCAATGAACAATTGAGAGAGCTGTCTCATCAGCGGCGGGGACTCATTCCTCACCGGACGCCCCGAAGGGCGTTTCGACTGTCACCTATAATGGGGGGTGCGCTTCAGAGAGCGATCGGATGCTGCGATCTGAGGAGCACCTCCTCCCACCGGTAGACCTCGTCCAGATCCATCGTTCCCCATGCCCCATCCATCTGCCCTCGCAGGTTGTGGAGAACGTGCTCCACCAGCGAGATCTCACCGCTCTCATTCTCTTGGAAGCGCGAGGAGTTGCGGACATCTATCCGGCCCCCAGTGTAGGAGGAGCCATCGGTCAGGATGATCTTGAAGTATACCTTAGTGTAGGTATAGCGGTCTTCTCCACTCTCATCGCGCCACTTTGCAATCATCTCCAGCTCGCGGTCGAAGTCATCGACGCTGCGAAACCGGCGGCGGAATTGACCATCCGGTAACTCTGCCGCCGTGATCTCGATGCGCTGGATGGTCGGGAGAGTCTCAGGCTCTGGCCCTATCTCGCGTCTTGCGCGGGTGGACTTGACCATTTCCTTGTATTCCTTTCTCAGGTCCCATCGGTGAGCCTGCAACAATCGCAGGCCTCGATCCACCTTGAGTGGCCTACGCTGTGTCACCTCGTTGATGTCCATCGTCGCAGTGATGGCTTCGCCTGTTCTCTTGATCTGAAGAGCGAGGGATTGGATCTTGGCTTTGTTATACGGCAGAGGGTTGCTCGTGTTATACGGCAAAGGGTTGCTCGTGTTGTATGGCAGGATGTTGTTGGTATCTTTCATATGTGTATTGGTTCTACGTTGGCCTGTCACTTCAGCGGCAGGGGGCCATTCCATACCGGACGCCTCGCGGCGTTTCGACTGTTACTTTCGGGGGGTGCTGTTGATTGCGTCAGCAACGCGAGTCCATTCATCGAAGACATTGAGCGTGGACTCACTCGCAGTATTCCAGAATTCAACAGCCAGTTCGCGGCTTCTGAATTCCTTGTTTGATCGCGGGGTCAGGTCCCACCTCTTCTCTTCTAGGAACTTTTCGAGGGAGTCGAATGCCTCGAATGTTTTGCTGCTGCTCCTGATCACTGCCTCCTCGAAGGCTCTGGTGTTTGTCATGTTCGTGTTCATAAGGTTCAACTATAGTGGGGGGTGCGCTTGATGGAGACCTGCCACCACTCACCGTTGGGCTCGGCGTGCTCGCGTCTCTCGATGGCGTTGCCGGTCTCGGAGAACACCATCCCCATGCCCTCGATCACCAGCTCCACGGCGTCGGGGTGCAGGGCCATGAGATCATGGATCAACTTGAGCGAGGGAGGGTTGCTCCCCTTCCGCTGATATGCGATGGGCTCCCCAGTGATGCGCTTGCCCTCGTCGTCGATGGCAAGGATCTGCCAGCCCGCGGAGTAGTCAGCGTCCATGGCCAGCTTGGCAATCTCCACCGCTGTCCTGATCTGGTGGGAGGACAGCGTCCCGTAGTCCAGCTCTGGCCCCAGCGGGTGAGGCCCGCCGAAGGTGTCTGCCAGATTGTCCTTGTCGGTTCGCAATTGCTCGGCCTCCAACTCCAGATATTTTTTCACCGTGCCTTCGAGCAGTCCCTCAGCGTGAGCTTCGAGCCGTTCCAAGCTGGTCACCGATTCATCGCTGGAGATGTCGTGCTGCTCGGTGATGTTACCCACATGGCACGCGATGTAATAGCGGCGCTCGTCCGCGACGGTCGAGTGATCACCCCCGTAAGGCCCTTCAGTGATCACGGTGACCGGCGTTTTATACATCCCCCGTGCCTCGCCGGCGAGAGGATGGTCGTCGTGCTCCAAGGTCGCGATGTGGAAGCGCCTCTTGAGGCGATTATCAATCTGCGCCCCACTCTCCTCGCGCCATATTAGGGCGGCGCCGGAGAGTCTTTGCTCTGTGATCTTGACCGCCTCCTCTACCTGCCTCTTGAGGTGTTCCCATGCTTGGCCCGATGATCGCGGGTGACTGGTTACCCGCTCGATGCGTTTCCGTAGGTTGGCCAGCTCGTTACGAGTGGCCACTTCAAGTAATGTGATGTCGTCGATTTCTAGTTTCATGGTTTCTAGTTCAGGTTGATTCCTGATTCCTGCTCCCCTTCGCAATGGAAGAGGAGCAGAGTCAAGGATCACTCAGGGAGGTTTCTTATGACGATCCCCCTGCACGAGGCCGGCAGGGTCTGAGGGTCTATCCGTTCGGGATCCGTGAGGACGTAGCCCACCTTTGCACCGGTCCACTCAAACCCGTTCAGGTCGCAGGGAACATGGTGCAGGTGCTCGTCCTTTCGGAAGTGGGGTTCGTCTTCGTATGTGACAGCGCCGGAGATGGTGACGTAGCCGACGAGCTTGGCCTTGCCCACTCCCGTCTGAATGAGCCCCACTCGCTGGCCCACAAGTGAGCCAAGGGAGGGGGAGTTTCTGGTCTCGATTGTCTTCTGTCCGGCGAGGATGAGGGCGGTCCAGTTTTTCTGGCTATCGTTACAGTTAAACGCTTTCACTCGTAGCTCTCAGGGTTGCCCGCGATGGTGCATCGCAGTGGGTTCTTCTTCTCAGCATACAGGCCGCGCACTGCTCGCCGCTCGCCGAAGGGGAGGTCGAAGTAGCGGCTGGTCAGGGCGCCAGTCTTCTTGTTGAAGCGGGCCTCGATCTCCGGCTTGTCAAAATGGGCGCCCAGCAAATAACGCTGCATGTCGTCGAAGTAGAGACGGGCGAGGGGGTCGGTGCCCCAGTCCCCATTCCAGAAGTATTCCCCGTTGTCAGGATCCTTCGGCCAGAAGGCTCTGATCACGCCCTTCTCATTCCCCCAGCTCCCCTCGATGCGGGCCTGATACAGGCGGTAATCGCGGAACACTCCCCCGTCGGTGTTCGAGTAGCCCCGTAAATAAAACCAGAGGTTGCCTTCGGCATCAAATGCTTGGCGATCCTGTCGGTATTCGACGATGCCATCAGCCAGAATGTCAGTCGTGTGATCGATGAATTCTGCGACGGCGAGCTTCAATATCTCTTGGTTGTTTCTCATGGTAATGTTGGTTGGTTTGACCTGTCATCTTCAAGCGGCAGGCGGTCAGCCCATACCGGACGCCCTTGCGGGCGTTTCGACTATTTCAGGATTAACATCCGCCTAGGCCCTCGAACATAAGGTAGCCGTCCTCCACGGTAGCTTCGGGGCTGGATGCGATACGATCAATGGCAGCAAGCACCGCTTCCCTTGTGGTGTCCTTCTGCTCAAGGCAGTATCTGACGAGCCACTCGATTGAGCATGGGCCATAGGCTCCAAGGCATGGGATGATAACTAGCATATTGTTTTCAATCTGGTATGTCGGTATGTTCATTGGTTGTTCTGGTTGGTTTGACTAAGCGATTTGACGGGAGATCCTGAGCCTCTCAGCGCGGCGGTGCTTCTCTTCATTGATGCAGGCCGCGATCTCTTCTGGTGTGAGATATTCCTGCAACCGGACGCTACCGCCAGAGGTAGTCAGATCACGGCGCCTTGGACTCACTCGGCTCAGAGAAGAGTGGCCATTGGCTGCTCGGACTACTTTGAAGCCGTCCACTTCAATGATGTTTCCGAATTCGTCGGTGGTGAAGATGCCCTTTGCGGCCAGTGCTTCTAGGAGAGATTCTGTCATCCCGATGTAGCCGAATGTTTCATTGGCTGTTCTGAGGTTGCGGAAAGAATGATTCATTGGTTGTTGGTTGGTTCTCATTACACCAACAATGGGGGGTGCGCTTCACTGGCCCATGCTTCTCTATACAGGGAACATGGATCAGGGACTGGGATTCAGGGGGCAGGAGTGTTCTGGTCCTGATGAACGCAAACCCTGAACGGCGATTGTTCGACAGTGGACCTCGCACCTCGAACAGTGGGCCATGGACCGTGGACCGTGGAACAGGGCCGGATCGGTCTGCTATTAATATATTGCGAGACCCCCCACCGGTGGGGTGCCGGCTTTTTATACCGCGCATACATGTATATATAGGGGCGTATGAAAAAATTTGACACTTACCCCCTTTTGCGGACAATCAGGCGTGCCAGACCCTATAAAACAAGCGTATTACAGGCGAAACAGGGAAGCTCGATTAAAGTATCAGCGTGATTATTATCACCGAACAAAGAAGAAGTTCGATCGTCGAGACGAGTTGTGGTCCGTTCTTGAGCCTGAAAAGCTCGCGGAAAAGAAGAAAAAGAAGAGCGATTACAACAAGGCTTACTACCTTCGGAACAAGGAAAGGATCAAGGCCCGTCGGAAACAAAAATAAAAAGTTCTCTTGTATCTAATGTAGTCTTATAGAAGACTTCATTAAGACTACACTAAATATAGGAATACTTTTTGAATCCCATGACGCCCCAAACCTTCACGCCCGTCAAAGGCGCCTCCGACTACGGCCTGAGTCCCAGCGGCTACATCTACAATGTAAAGACGAAGCGCCGGCTCAAGCGCCACTGGATCTCGAACCAATGGCACTCCACAGTGGTCACCGACGACGGACGCTCAATCCGCGTCTCGCACGAGAACCCTGATGCCCGAACCCTGCACCTCCCTACCGATACCTATGTCCCTGTGCCGGACTTCCCTGATTATGTGGTCACCCCCTACGGGGCGGTGTGGAAGGTGAAGAACCTTCGGGGTCCACGGAGCCGGCAACCGTTCATGGTGACGGAATATTACCACCGCAAGCACCAGCCCTATGTTCGATTGCGCGGGAAACATGGTAAGCAGTGCCATGTTCCGGTTTCAAGGATCATGGATCACTGTTTTCCTAAACCTTGACAGTTAGATCCCTCAGGGTATGATGCACGCTCCAATGTCAAAACTTTATGAATTGGATGGGTTGGACCTCGAAAGTCTTGACGAGAAGGGAGCACCCGTCAAATCGCGGCTAAAGGACGTAAAGTCTGCGGTAGGAATTTTTCAGACTTTGCGAAAAGCTGATGAGAAGTCTGCGGTCAACCGAGCCCGCGTGGATGCTATGTTTGATGGCGCCGCTCCCTACGACACGGGGAAGCTGGCTATCAGCGGGCAGTCTCTGAAGACGAACCTGAACTTTGGGGAGGCCCAGCGTTTGCTGGATGTGTCTTTGTCTGCCTATGTGGATTTGTATAGTTCGCTTGAGCGTCTTGTGGAGGTAAAGTCTTTGACTGGCGAAAGAAGCGAAGTTGGCCCAAAAGAAGAGATAGTGGCCGAAGAGCTGACCCACCTGTTCCGAAACTGGCCTGAATTTCACTCATCTTTCCTTCGTCTCTGCACGCACTTCATCAAACATGGCGTTGGAATCGCATACTTTGATTCTGTAGACGACTGGAGATTCAAAGTTGGCAGTTTTGCCGACATGTTGATCCCTCGTCAATCACCCGCGACGGAAGAGAGCATCGACATCGCAGTGGGTCGCCGGAAGTATCACCTCCATGAGTTGCACGCTTTCATCAAGAACGAGAGTGCTGCGAAAGCAGTTGGGTGGAACGTAGAGGAAGTGAAGCGGGTGATGATGAAGAACGTCAAGACTAGCGGTCGCTCTAGTGGCCGTGGGACTTACTATTCAGATTACGAGGCCTACCAAGCAGAGATCAAGAACAACGACCTCTACGAAGGCATCCAGAACCCTACGGTGGATGTCCTTCATTACTGGGTTCGCGAGATGGACGGCAGTATCAGCCACTACATTTCTGCGGAGCAGAGCCCTAAGGAATTCATGTATCAGCGCATTGGCCGATACGAGAAACCTGAGCAGGCCTATGTGATGTTTACATACGGCGTGGGATCAAATGGCACTTACCATTCGATCCGCGGTCTGGGTCAGAGGATTTTCAACCACATCCAAACGAGCAACCGGCTCCGGTGCCAGCAGATTGATGGCGCTATGCTTTCCTCTGCGGTGATGATCCAGCCTGAGAACCAGCGTTCTCTGGATGAATTACAGTTTACTTTCTATGGCGCCTACGCCGTGATGAGCCCGAATGTAAAGATCGTCGAGAAGGCGATCCCGAACTTAGGCACCGCGGTCCAGCCAGCCCTGCAAGATTTAACACAGCAACTGCAACTCAATACAGACACCATCAGTTCCTATGGCCCGCAACAGGGTTCACCATACAGGAATCAGATGCAGGTGGTATCGGACATGGATGTTGCAACCCGCATCAGCGGATCGACTCTGAATTTGTTCTATGCTAGTTGGGGTCGCCTTTTACGCGAAATGGTCCGTCGAGTTGTCCAATCTAAAAAATCAGATGCCTCCGTCAAAGACTTCTACGACCGCTGCCAAAAGAGGGGGGTTGAAAGAAATTTTATCACGAGCCTCGATGTCGAAAGGACCAAAGCGGTTCGTTCCATTGGAAGCGGGTCACTCGCCAACAGACTTGTATCTTTACGGGAGCTGCAAGGCATTAGTGGTCAATTCGATGATGTCGGTCGTCGTAATCTCACTCGTGACATTGTTAGTAGTAGGGTGGGTCACGACTTGGCTGACCGATACGTTCCGGCGCAGGTGGAGAGCCGCCCAGCGATGGACACAAAGATTGCTATTCTGGAAAACGGAGAACTGCAACAAGGCACCCCGGTCCCGGTAGTGTCGAACGAGTTGCATGGACAACATTTACAGGTCCACGTTCCGGTTCTTCAGCAAGTCATCGAGGGAATGGATTCTGGTCAAGTGGACCCTCAACAAGCCCTGCCGTTATTGCAGGCATTCTACCAGCATATTAGCGAGACTGTTCAGTTTGCTGCTGGTGACCCAGCTTTAGAAGGTCTGGTTTCCCAGACAAAACAGGTCCTCCAGTATGCCGAAGAGGCCATCAATAATACGATGCAAGCACTGGAGAAGATTCAACGGGATCAGAACCGTATGGCCGCTGAACAAGGTCAGCAGCCTTCGGGTCCTTCCGAGGTGGATATGAAACTACAAAAGGCAGAGATCGAGATGCAGATTGCCCAGCAAAAAGCTGAACTCGACATGGCCCTCAAGCAACGTAAGTTTGAGCAAGAGCAAGCAATGCGAGATGCAAAAGCTGCTCTTGAGTTTCGCGAAGAACAGACATAATGGCCGCTAAGAAGAAAGCAATAGCCGTCCCAGTTAAGTTAGAGCGTTGGTTTAGAGACATTGAGTCTGTAACCACGCTCAGAGATCTTGTAGAGCAGCCTGCTTTTCAACAAGCAGTTGCTATTCTCAAAGAAGCTGCTGGTCCTTCCGTGCATAACTTTTCGGATGATCCTCAAGCTAATAGCCACAGATTTGCGTGGTATGCTGGATACAGGGATGCTTTTAATGATCTCGAAAAGCTAACCCGCCAACCTAACTCTCCCCAACCACAGCAGATTAACGAATGGAATCACATACAGAATCCGTAGCAGAGGCCACTGAAGAGTCTAATGTTGAAACATTACCTGATGTTTCTTCGGCAGATACTTTTGCTGGCGCAATTGAAAAGGCTTTTGCTGATCTAGATAATACCGCGGACCAGATTGCCGAGGAGACACCAGCGCCAGAGCCAGAGCCAGAGCCAACACCAGAACCGGAACCAGAACCGGAACCGGAACCAGAGCCTGCTGTTGATAATGAAGAGCCCGTAGAATCTTTGTCTGAAGACATTGGTGATGATTGGACTCCAAAAGCTGCTAATAGATTTAAGAAGCTAAAGTCTGAGCTAAAGCACAGCAACTCAGAGCTAGAGATCGCGCTACAAAAGCAGGAAGAGTATGAGAGCAAGATACAAGAGTTGACTGGTCTTGCTGAAAACAAAGATGTTGAACAGCTCCAAGAAAAGCTGGCTGAGTATGAGCAGCAGCAAATGTTTAACAACTTGGAGAACACGGAAGCTTACAAAGAAGCTATCATCACTCCTCTGGTTGCTTTGATGGAACAGGCTGATCAGTTGGCTGATAAGTATGACGTAGACCCGGATTCTTTAGAAGAAGTCTTATCTCTTGATGATGAGCAAGAACAAGAGAACCAACTTCTGGAGATGTTTCCTAACGCTTCCGAGAGGGACAAAGCTAAGTTGTTTCGTATTATTGAAGATATTGATCCAATCATTGCTCGCCGGCATGAGCTTCAAGAAAACGCAGAGCAGGCTTTGGCTGAAGCTAAACTAGTTGAGGAAGAAAAAATTAAACAAGATGCCGCGGAAAAAGCTAGTCTCAGGCAGAATGTAACTCGCAATGTTGTGGAAAGAGTCCAAGCGAAGCTCCCTTTCCTCGCGGGGATAGAAGGTTTAGATATGGCTGAGATACAACAAAACGCAGCTAACATAGACCCCCAAGTTCTGCACCCTGTGGATCATGCTTACAATGCAGTTACGGCCCAGCTTATGCCCTCTGTGATACGCGAGTATGTCTCCATGCGGAAGGAAGTAGAGACCCTTACTGATAGGCTGGCTGAATACGAGTCTGTTGAGCCTAAGATGTCAGGACAATCTAGTCCGACTTCTGGAACCACTAGTCGTAATGACGGCTTGAGTTTTACTGAAAGTGTTGAAGCTGCCTTAGGTAACGTCTAGTTAGTGTCTAAATAAGACGCCTATTTCGACATATTAGGCAATCCTGTCGAATAGGTAGACACGAGAACCCGCTTTGGGATTTTTATCCTGAGGCGGGTTATTTTTGCGGTCACCCAATAGGGCACTTACATACCTCTCGCCTATCTGGTATGATGATATGGCGTGAGGAAGGCGGCTACATTTACGGAAACCCTTTTGGTTGTCGTAATCACAATGGTCTTAACAGGCCTT
>Ga0163109_10003382_pt1 | contig 12210 bp, 10 predicted proteins | sample CRUFie1St13metaG_FD_108704 | JGI IMG/M metagenome (GOLD analysis project Ga0163109, IMG submission 108704) | Marine microbial communities from the Costa Rica Dome - CRUD Field 142mm St13 metaG | ecosystem: Environmental > Aquatic > Marine > Oceanic > Photic zone | place: Costa Rica: the Eastern... | reverse complement strand
CCTATAGTATTTTGGGAACCTACTCCACAATAATATTGTCCTTGAGGTGCCATACCTTTATAGTGACCTAATGGAGTATCTTCTTCACTTAAAATTGTTTTTCTTCCTGCTAAAGAATTTCCTTCAATAAAGCGAGTTGAATCGTATAAAACATATTCCTGTTCAATACCAAACCACATTTCTTCATCTTTCCTTTCATTAAAAACTTTTAAAGCTTTTTTTCTATTAAATCCTTCTACCTTTTCTTCTCCTTTGGTTCCTACACAAAGAACTAGTTTATGCTCACCTCCTCTGAATGGGTCACTATACATTGCTACAGGTTCTAGTGTAACTTCAGATGAATCACCAGGAGCCTGTCCGGTGCTTGACCCATCATAATTCCAAGAAGGAATATTTTCTACACAAGCCTCGTCGGGTTCATTAACATATAATGTTCTAGATTTACTTCTTAAAGATTGATCAGAACCAAGCCACACATATTCTACCATAATTGGAACCTTATATTTATTTTCTTGAGAAATATTTTCAATGGAAAGTTTTGTTGTATTCATATAAAATTCCATTAGTTGAGATATTTTTAAATAAAAAATTTTTATATTTTCTATTTGAAAATCTTTAAATAATCATTCTCGCCACAGAAAATAACTTTTTCCTTCTCTAAAAAATGTTCCCATAAAATATTATGGTCTTTTTTGTTATCATAATATCCTGATTTACTTATACCCCAACCTCCTCTTGCTATTTCTCCTAATAATTGTGTTCTTGACCAACCAGCAACTCCCCAAATTACACTAACAAATCTGATATGAGCTGACAAATCTATATCTAACTTATTAAGTAACTCATATAGTTGACCAAAAATAATTGTATGTTTATCTTTGCTAAGAACTTTTACTATATTATATTTTTTTATATCAATTTTATCTATAGCTTTCGTATCTATATTAATTAAATAAAAAGGTGATAAAGGATTACAGGGTCCTCCTATAAAATGTGTGACATTCATTCTACTATTAAATAGGCTATGTTTACTCAATCTTATCCATGTAAAATATAATTGGGGATAATCATTTATTGATATAATATTAGTAATACTTACTCCCAATATATGTGTATCATTATTGGAACCATAAATATTTGTCACCAAAAAAACGGATTTAGTCCAATGATTAAGATTTTGGCATAACTCTAAATCTTTGCTATGCTTTCGCATTAGTTCTAAATTTTTTTCAGAGCTATTTTTAGATGAAACTAAATAACATCCTGTAGTAATCATATTAGCTATTTCTTCTCCAGTAAATTTAAGCATTAATTCTTCTCTAGAGTGTTCTTTTATTCTAAAATTACTTCCACATACATTACAAATTTTCTCAATATTAGTTTGATATTTAGGGTGAGTTGATTGAGCAAGTATACTATTATACTGCCATTTACCCAAACATTCTTTATGAACATATTTATTACTACCATCACAATTACAAGGAGCTATTAGTGTCCCAGTATCTTCAAAACAATACCTACAAATGTGTTTTACATTATCACTACTGATTTTTTTACTAATATTAGAGTTTAATTCTTCATATAATTCAATAAAATATTTATTAGTTTTGTTATAATCATAGCTATTTAATGCTAATTTTTTTCGGTTATCGTAGGTATCCTTAATAGAGCCTATGGTTCCATCCGAAAATTCATCTTCTATCATAAATGTATATAATCCTAATAATATTGTTCTTACTCCCCAGGAAGGATTCCATGTTTCAGGATGATAATCACTCATTGATAAACAAATGCGCGTATTAATTTCAAATCGTCCACTTGGAGTAAACATTTTAATAGAAGGAGGTTTCATCGGATATTCCTTATTAAATTCTAAAACACCATGATAGTAACCCGATTTATATGGTTCTTTATCAGGGCAAATTACATAATCCCATAATAAAATGTTATCCTCTTTAGGTTTCGTATATATATTAGGTATCGATTCTTTCATAATATCTTTAAATTCTTTAAGCAACCTTTTATTTGACATACTATATGGCAAAAAGTTAATAACATAATTTTAACTAAATAATCAAGATTGATTAGTTAAAAATATGGTATAAAGCATATCCAGCAGCTGGTCCAAAAAATCTTCTATCAAACTTTCTTGTCAGATAATACTCTTTAAAACTTGGACCAACATACCAACTTGAACCGATTAAATATGCTTCACTATACTTCTTAATCTCATTTTGATAATCTTCTTCAAGTTCATCAAGTGAATAATTTTTAGGATCTCTGTTAAAATGTTTCGCAAACATGCTTCTAATTAATATATGTTTCATTAACTAATATAAATAAATATATAAATCTTCTAATATAAACTATTAGTATTATTAATAAAAACAACAAAATCAAATTGCTTGGCAAGCTTTGATTCTCCATAATGTGAATCCATTTCAGTTTCTTTCACATAGTTCACCCCAATCCACCTTTGTAACAAATTACTATTGAATAATTCTCCATTACATGAATAATTGAAACTATTAAGCTTTCTACATCTCATTACTATACTACCATAAGGATTAATAAATAAATATTTTTTATTTTCATTACTTATTAAATAAGTCATTTTATTCTTCTCGGTGATAATATTAGCAGTCTTGAAGACTTCTCCAGTGTAAATATCTCTATAATATTCGTCTAATTTAACATTTATATGATTAGTATCAAAATCATATTTGGAATATTCTCTTAAATCTAGATAAAATTCATCTATTTTTTGATTATCACACACATTTTTAAATAAATTTTCATAAGACAATGGGTGAGATAAAATTAATTCCTGAGTTACACCATTTCTTTCATCTTTTTTTGCGGCTGTAACACTCCCTTTATATGTGTAAAAACCTATAGCTAATGATTTGGGAAACATCTCTTTTACCATTTGACCTACATTCCAAGTATTATTGCTATTAAATGTTTTACCACCTCTAGATGTAGCATTAGAATTACCTATATGACTATTATGTGCCCATACAATAATCTTAGGTATATTACCAAAGATCTGTTCGAATCTATTTCTTATTCTCATTATAGTCATAAGCATATGTTGATCTCTTGTATTCCAAGAGGCTTGTGAACCAGCTGGTTCTTCTAGCATCTTTCTAAAATATTCTTCACCATTAACTATTATTTCAAATGACTGTTCACAACTTAATCTTTCTATCTTATCTTCTTTGGATTTATCTGGATCATTCAAAAAAGAATCTACATGATCCCATTGAAATGTTGATAAAAGCCCTTGAAGATTGGAAATTATATTATGAACCATTGGTTTAATTGCTCCATGAACTGCTCCTATAGCATACTGGCTTTCCGTTAAAAATTGTCTAAATATAGCCAATGATAGGTTAGTCTTATCATAAAAAGGATGCTTGATTGCCTTTAAATATTCTTTAACAAACTTCATAGATTGTAAAAATTGTTGACAATCCATACCGAAAATATATACCATATCGTTTTTATTATTAGTATTATATTCCTTTAACCATTCTATCAATTCATAAATGACATCATTCTTCCATAACCATTTTGGAAATTTATTTATATTAGAAAAAGCATCTTCAATACAAGTATCATCACCTGTATTTTGTATATATTTATTAATGCGTATTATTTGTGGCCATTCTGCTTCTAAAAGTATTACCTTATAATTATTGTTAGTTATCATAAATTTAGTTATATCTGCTCTCTTTTCATAAAACTCTCGTGTTCCGTGAGTGCATTCTCCAAGTAATAATATTTCATTATCATTATTTATATTAGACGTAATTTTACTAATATCTTTTTTCACCAGTTTTGATACGTTTAAAACTTGTTTATTAAGGAAGTTATTTTCTTCTTTGGTTAAATTTTTATCTTCCATCGTTATATTTAAATATATCATTTTTTCTTTATCTATATTAATACGATGACCTATAATGTCTTAATATTATTTACTAAATTAAATTCTCCTGTATTATTAGGACTTGAATTATATGACTCCTTATCAAGATATAAAGAGTTAAAAATCTATTTTAGACATAGTTATTTTATATCTAAAGAAGATATCAAATCATACGATATAGTAATACCTATTGATGTTACATCGCAACAATACTATAACTCATTGGAGTGCTCTAAATTTTTTAGTCATTATACTAATATATATGAAATTTTGGATGATAAGTCATCTTGTTACGAAATAGTAAAAAAACATACTCAAATTAAACAAATTCCAACTTACACAAACAACTCTAATATCTCTGTTAGTGAATTTATTAATATACATCCTAGTGAAAAATATATTATTAAAAATACTACAGGATATGCTGCTTTATATCAAAGTATAGTTAACAAACATCAGCTTAAGAAAAGGTCTAAAAAGTCTTTGAATAATAGTATTGTTCAACCCGTTATTGAAAATTTTAATTTGTATTCATTGGATGCCTTGTGTAAGAACGGTGTTATTTTAAATGACTTATTTACTATTGTAGGAGATAATGGTTTAAAATTCAGTGACTTTATTGTTAATAGTATAAAAACAGAAGTTGTAGATGATCCTCTACTATACAAACCTATTAAGAGTTTTTGTGATTCGGTGGTAAAAGAATGTCATTACTCAGGACTAATTGAATTTGAATTTATTGAAAAAGATAAACAAGTATATTTTCTAGAAATAAATCCAAGAATATGTGGACATATAGGACAGAAAGATATTAACAAAAATTCAATATATTATAATAAAATTATTAAACCATATTTTAGAGAATATGGAATTGATCTCCCATGTCAATTTACAACATATAAAACTTTTTCAGGTTCTAGTCTTCAAAATGTAATACCTCTTATTTTCAACTTAAATCCTGTATTATTTATTACAATAGGAGTTATATATTTTTATTTATTGATATTGATAATAAAAAAATATAATTTACTAAGACATCTATAATTTTATTTTAGTAACATCCTCAATTACTATAGTAGAATTTGTTAACATATTCTCCTTATCGGCTCCAGATAAGACTCCTACAGAGGCTAAACAATTCGCATTGATACCTTCCAGCACATCAACCTTTGTATCACCAAATTTAATTACTTCATTTGGATTTTCTATACCATTTCTTTCCATTAACGTATTAATCATGAATGGATATGGTCTTCCTTTCGGAACCTCTTCACTAGATATGTAATCATCTATAAATTCATTCATAGATAATTTTTTAATTATTAAATGCTGAATATCTTTATTATAACCAGTATTAAGTGCTATTTTGATATCATTTTTTCTAATATTGTTAAATATTAACGGCAAATCTTCATGAATAAGAGATATTTCATCTGATGAAAAATATTTTTCTTTCAAAGATTTGTTAAATCGGTCATTAAGATCATTCTTTAGCATTTCTTGTTTACTATGATTATGCATGTTAAATATCTCATTATTACTTAAAAAATGTTCAAATACTTCATATTTATGAACTCCATGCCATTTATCTAAATCAGCGGGTTTTATACCTAATCCATAGTTACTAAGTGTTTCATACATAGTTTTATATACAATACCATGTTCATTTACAGTTGTTCCAGCCATATCAAAAACTAGCATTTTAACATTCGAATAACTAACAGTTCTTATTCTACCTAATAAACTTATAGTATTCATTTTTTATAATAAAATTTTTTATTACTTTTTAAAAAACGAATTATATTGGTTAATAATATAAATGTGTTGGCGAAAATCGAACTTACGAGCTAATTTAGAAAATAAAATTAATAACAAAGATATTGAAATTTCAACACTTAATAAAGAAATTGACGAATATAAGCTAAAAGAAAAAAAACATAGCAATGAGCTTAAAATTCTGAATGAAAATAATACAGCCTTACGACTAAATTTAGATAAAAATAGGCAAAAATTAAATGAATTAACAGCATCTTTAGAGCAGTATAAAGTAGTTAATGAAGCTCTTACAGATAAGGTTAATGAATTCAATACAGATTTACATGATAAAGAATCAGTATTAGAAGAATTAACCAAAAGATATAATATTGAACTGGATAAACTTAAAAATCAGATTAAGCTTTCTTCAATAGCTAATGAAGAACTCAATGTAAAAAATAAAGAACTATCAGACCAACTCTATGCGGTGAGACAAGAAGAAATAAACAAAAACATTGTTATTTATTATTTTGTAGGATATAACTATACTAAAGATAAAATTGATTTAGAATATGATGTAAAAAATTTCTTGGATAATAAAATTTCCGACGTTCATATTGAATTTGACAATTCTATGTATAATGCCCTTGAAAATATGAAATTTGGAAAAAACCTCCATAAAATTAGAAATACTAAAAAAATTGTAAAGGACGCATATGATAACATTTTGGGAGATTTAAATAACGGAAAAAAAATTATTTTAATTGGAGAAAATTATGGCGGGGCTATAGTTAATAGATTACTTGATATGTTTATTCAAGATTTTAGAAAAATAAATAACCTTTCTAATCTAGGTAATCTATATTGTTTTATATTTGGTTCATTTTATAGTCCAGAGAGACATCAAATACAGAAACAACTTCAAAAATATATTAGATCCGATCATATTTATAATTATATTTATGACAAAGATTTGTCTGCCAAATATGATGTTGGCGAAATACCACCCAATGTAGATAATGATAGTTGGTCAATGAATCCTAAAACATTTTTACGATGGAAAATTACTGATAATGAAGATACAGAATCAGTCATGAATAGTTATGAAGTTTTACCAACTGTTAAATCCAAGATTACTAAATTGGGACTCATATAATCCATCTAGTATATTTCGTAATTGTATTCCAGGACTTATCATACCAGACATAATACGTGATATTTCATTCTCTCTTGTAATATCATTAATAATCGCATTAATGTTATTAATAATACTTTCGTTCATAATTCCTCTATTAATTGTCATGTTTCTTATAGATATTGATACATCACTATTATTATTAAGTCTAACTATATACCTATCATTTCTGTGATGTCTGATTATTAAAGCATTTTGTCCATTCAGTTCAGGACGTGTTATAATTCCATACAAAGTAACTCTTGACCCGACTACATCGTTAATACGATTTGTTTCAACTTGATTAGTTATTGAACTCACAAAATTATTAATCCAATTTCCAAAAATATCAGGGTTTTGATTTGTATTATTAATATCATTAGGTATTTCTATTTTTTTACGACAAGTTGGACACGAATAATTATTTTTAAACCATTGTTTTATACAAGGTTTATGAAATACATGTTTACATGGTAGTTCAATAACTGATTCATTATCTTTAAATTCTTCTAAACAAATAGGACAAGATATTTCATCTTCTCCTTTTTTAAAACTACATGATTTCAGATGCTTAAATATATCTTCACTGTCATCTCTAGATTCGGGTGTATAATCTGTTGTAGCTGTATCATTAACTATATTATAATTTTCATTTATTATATCTCCGAAGGTATTACCTAAAATGTTTAAAAATCCTGTTGTATTTTCAGAACTCATTTTTTTTATAAAAAAAACAAAAGTATTTTATATTCAAATTTATATTTATGATTTAGAACAACAACATCCTATAAATATCATTACAACCAATAACCCTACCAATGCTTGTAGGAATATTTTAGGATTAATATCTCCCCAGTCCCATCCATCTGGATATTCCCAATTGTTTGTTTCATTAGCCCAATATATAAACTTGGCAGCTATCTTTCCGATAAAACTCAAAGCAAAGAATATGAATATATATCTAGTGATCCAATACAAAAACACGCAACATTCGCTAATATTAGTGTTTATGCTAGATGTCTTTCTATTTTCAGGAAAAGGAATATTTACCTTTGATTGGTCTTTTAAATCAGTATCTTCTAAAGTTGGATTAACAGGAACAACAACATGCTTCATGGTATTCATGGTATTCATGATAGTTTTTACTCAACATGAAAAAAAAATTTAATGTTTCAAATTTTTTAATCATTAATTTTAATCATAGTTATCCTCATCATCACTTGATACCATACAATCATCCAGATCTTCAGCATCTTCAGGAAAACCAACATTATATTCCTCATAATCTTCATCAAAACTGTTAGGGTCATAATATGTGCTTGGGTCGGTGTAATACCCATCTGGATTAGGCTGATACATGAAATCCAATGGATGATCAGGATGATCTACCATAAAATCTACTTCAGCAGAAATAATACTAAGTTTTTTAGCAATACGATTTTTATCGCTTTTGTATGAATCATCATTACCCTTGCTGAAGGATGAGAAATGGGCAGTCAGTTGTGCGTAGGTAGGCAAAGACATCGTTGATTGTAGAGAGTTAGACAGATAATATCTCTTAAATTTATTTTTTAAAATCAAATTTTTTTTACTCATGGTGAATTCGAGGTATTGTCAAAGATTTAGAATTATCATTAGTGCTATTGATAATCATTAGTTCCGTATCTTGAGTTACCCGCTTTTTAACATTCTTATCATCTCTTGCATATTTATCAGTAAATTCATCATAGTGTTTATTTCCTTCTTCATAATGCTCAGTAATCAAACTAAATGCTTTATCTGTCATTTCATTAATAGTAGTATTTTTTGCCTTAAGAACCCACTTAGACCCATCCCAAATTTTCGCGACATTATCTTTCCTACTAGGAATAATAACATTTTTATTTTCAATATGCCCCGGATCAAAATGGATTGCTTTCAATAAACGAGGTATACTATCTATTGCTCCACCTTGTTGTAAAATTTCTTTTACTTTACTTTCCGTTAGATAATCTGTAGTTTCACTTCCGAATGCGTTTAACATTATATTTACTGTGTTTACAGTATAATTAGTTGTATTATGATTATGAACTTCACCTCCAACTTTTTCCATCATTATTTCCATTTGTGCTTTAAGTAGCTCAATTGCCTTATCCTTTTCTTTATTTTGTTGCTCTAATCTGTTACATTTATTAGCAAGAACATTCTTTTCACTACATTTTTTCTCATGTCTCCACTTGCTTTGCCTGTGTTGAAATGTTCTTCCACAATACTGGCAAAAATGTTCCTCCTCATCTAAATTATGTTCCTCATAATGCTGACTTCTATTGTAAGATCTGCTATAACCATTACCTCCACGCGATATTTGAGTAGTATATAGTTTATTAGGACTATGATGATGTGGAGGTGTAGCACTCATAACAGGAGGAGCTTCAAAATTATTATAGTAATTATTTGAATTACTATATTTATGCTGATTGTTCCTACTATTCATATCGTTGTAGTATTCTTCATCGGACAAACTTGCTTCATCTGACTCATTAATAACTGTATAGTCTAAATTATTGTATATATTGTCATATACCAGGTTTTCAGGAACTTCATTATTTTCGTAACAATTATTTATGGTCGAACTTCCTGATTTTCTATGTATTTTACTATTATTTTTAACATTTTTTTGTAACATTTTTGCGTCAGCCATGATTTTATGGAGGTTTTCAGGAACTTCATTATTTTCATAACTTGAAATATAGGAGTTTTCAACAGGTTTCGATGTTACAAATGAACGGCTTACGCCATTTTTTTTGACATTTTGTGCGTAAGCCTCTTTTTTCTGCATAATTGATACTCCCCTACTATTTTTCAGCTTACTAAAACACTTAGTTTTAGGAGCTTTTTTTGTTACTTTTTTGATGCTGACGTTTCGGCTTACGCGCTCATTTGGAGAGGTGCTTGCGTAAGCCGGTTTTTTCTGGAGAATTGTTCCAGAGGTAGAATTTCCCAACGTATTATTTGACGAAGTTTCAGGAGGTTTTTTTGTTACGTTTTTGATGCTGACGTTTCGGCTTACGCTAACTTTATTTTTATCACTTGCGTAAGCCTCTTTTTTAAGGAGAATTGTTCCATCTACTGAATTTTCTGATTTATTATTTATTGAAGTTTCAGGAGGTTTTTTTGTTACTTTTTTTAGGCTTACGCTAAAATCACTTTTTGTAACATTTTTATCACGCAGGTTTTCTCCAGACTCTAAATTTTTAGTAATATTTGATATAGGTGATTTGTCATGAAATTCATTAAAATTTGGTTTTGTAACATTTTTTGTAACATTTTGGACTTTTGTTGTCTCATTTTTAAAATGTTCCGTTTTTAAATTTACATTATTTTTTCTTACCTCAATGTCATCTAATATATCTTTTATAGGGATATCTTTAAGCACAACTTTACATGGATTTCTTCTCATTAAATGTTTTCTAAAATAACTTTTATTACCAGTAGAATATCCACATCTCGGGCAATTGTATACCACCATTAAATAATAAATATAAATTTTCTTTAAATATTTAACATTTTTAATATTTTAAAACCTCCTTAAATTTTTTTATTAAATTTTATTATTTTGTAGCTACTTTTAGGAACTTTAAATATTACCAAAATTTTAAGATTTAGGAGAAAAAAATGTTATTTTGTAACATTTTTGCAATTGTTACTTTGTAACATTTTTCCGGGGGGGGGGATTTTTTCAGTTTTCCAAAACTTTTCCTGAAAATGAAAATTGTTTGTACTTTTTTTTTGAATATTTTACACTGTGTTAATTTATTAAAAATAGATATTAGCATATATTTCAATATTTAATAAGTTATTTACTAAATATCTTACTACAAGCTCCAGGTAAATTATTAAAATCAAGTATAGTCATTACTGGACTATCTTTATATTGTTGTATGGATGATAATAAAGATTGCATACTAAATTTGTTATCTATTGATACAGGACAATTAATAACAGGGTGTTTTGTATTTGCTGAAATTATACCGCATATTGGATTTATATCACGACTTAATGATACCCATACCATTTTTTTAAAGGACGAATCATGCTGTTTTACATGACTTATTAGTTTTATTACATCGCGATAAGGCGATAATTCAATAATATTAGCGTAAATATTATTTGATTTAAATAACATAAGAGTTCTTTTTATTATGTCACTATCTTTATTATCTGTAACAATACAAACCATATTATCATGATTATAATTCAAATATATATTTTTTGCTGTAGTCCATGTCCAAGTATCTGATCTAAATGGTGTATTAAGTATAGCTGTTTTGGATGAGTTCTCTGATAAATATAGTCTACTTATGTAGTTAAAATATGATTGTTCGCCCTCTTTTACTATATCTTTAGGTATAACGGGCACATCTTTATCAATATCATGACAATTTTGTATTAACCAATTATAAACAACATTACTATTAAATATATTAGGAGGCGATTTACTATAGCATTCCTCTTGATTTTCCCAAAACACACAATTATTATATGAATGAATATCGTCTATCAATATTATATTATCATCTTCATCAATACCAAATTCATATTGAGCACAAGCAAGTGTTAGATTTATTTTATCTCTTAATCTATATGTATAGTCGTATAATTTATGGCATAATATAGTTATATTATGTGCAGAACTCTTATTAATTATATTATCATTAACTAATGTTTCAAGCTGAATACTTTTACCAGATACTTTATTAATTATATTAATGATTGGTGTATCTAATTTGGAAAATTCATTTAAATCGTCTGGAATAACAGTGTTAGATGTGATTATTTTTCTGGCACCATTTTTATATAGATCATATAATTTGGTGTTAAAAGTATTAGCAAGAAAGCCGTGAACTTCGAAAATATATTTAATCGGTTTAGTTTTCTTTATAACCATAAATTTACCATCGCTCCATATATAATGATTACTAACAATACTCTTGGTGTTATTCATCCACCATTTATTTGCTAAACATACAAATTTACCCTTGTTTTTCAACTTGCATCTTTTAATTCCAAAAGCATATTCATTATTACTATATTCAACAAGTATTCTATCGTATCCTATATTTCTCATAGTTTTAAAGTTACTTTTTTGTAAGGTATCTTCAGAATTTACCATCATTGATTTGTTTTGGTTTTCTATATAATCAATAAGACCTTTTATTAAACACATATTCTCATAACTTCTAGATATTGCCATGAAATCCTCTTTCGTATATGTTTTTTGATACGGAAGTAGAACTTCTGATATAATATTTTTTCGTGAACTATCAGTATTGATTAGTTCTAGATTAACTGTTGCTGACTTAATTCTATT
>Ga0163109_10003380_pt1 | contig 12212 bp, 8 predicted proteins | sample CRUFie1St13metaG_FD_108704 | JGI IMG/M metagenome (GOLD analysis project Ga0163109, IMG submission 108704) | Marine microbial communities from the Costa Rica Dome - CRUD Field 142mm St13 metaG | ecosystem: Environmental > Aquatic > Marine > Oceanic > Photic zone | place: Costa Rica: the Eastern... | reverse complement strand
GCCACGGCCAAGAGCTTCTTGGAAGGCAAGGAGGTGGCGCAGCAATTTGGTTACCCCTTGTGCATCCGTGCGTCCTACACGCTCGGAGGTGCAGGTGCCGCCGTGGTGTACGACAAGGACGCGTTCGAAGACAAGTTGCAACGAGGCCTTCACCTGAGCCCGATCCACGAGGTGATGATCGACAAGGCGCTGTTGGGCTGGAAGGAATTTGAGCTTGAGCTTCTCCGCGATTCCAACGACAACGTGACCATTGTTTGCTCCATCGAGAACTTCGACCCGATGGGCATCCACACAGGCGACAGCATCACGGTGGCACCAGCCATGACCTTGAGCGACTCCACGTTCCAGCGCATGCGCGACATGGCCATCAAGATGATGCGAAGCATTGGGGACTTTGCCGGAGGCTGCAACGTCCAGTTCGCGGTGTCGCCCGACGAGAACGAAGACATCATTGCGATTGAAATCAATCCGCGTGTGTCGCGCTCTTCGGCGCTGGCGTCCAAAGCCACGGGGTACCCCATCGCGAAGGTGGCGGCGAAGCTGGCCATTGGGTACCACCTCGACGAACTCAAGAACCAAATCACGGGCAACACGTCGGCCATGTTCGAGCCCACGCTCGACTACGTGGTGGTGAAGATTCCTCGCTGGAACTTCGACAAGTTTCCCGGCTGTGACCGCGAGCTCGGCCTTCAAATGAAGGCGGTGGGTGAGGTGATGGCCATCGGAAGGTCTTTTCAAGAGGCGCTCCAAAAAGCGTGTCAATCATTGGAATTGAAGCGCAATGGCCTTGGCGCCGACGGCCGCGAGCTCCGCGACCAAGACGCCATCATGCAAAGCCTGCGTCACGCCAGTTGGAACCGCTTGTTCCATGTGTACGACGCCTTCAAGCTGGGCATTCCATTCCGCAGCATTTTCGAGGCCACCAAAATCGATCCGTGGTTCTTGCGCCAAATCGAGGAACTCGTCGTGTTCGAGAAGGAACTTGGCCAACACACCATCGAGGACTTGCCCACGGAGGTGCTGCGTGAAGCGAAGCGGAAGGGATACGCCGACCGCCAGATTGCACACATTTTGAAATGCTTGGAATCTGAAGTGCACACCCGTCGTCACGCAGAGGGCATCACCCGGGTGTACAAGTTGGTGGACACGTGCGCCGCTGAATTCCCGGCGTTGACGCCCTACTACTACAGCACGTTTGAGGAGGAGGCCAACGAAAGTGTGGTCACCGACAAGAAGAAGATTGTGGTGCTTGGCAGCGGGCCCAACCGCATTGGTCAGGGCATCGAATTCGACTACTGCTGCGTGCACGGAGTCTTGGCCGCCAAGGAGTGTGGCTACGAAACCATCATGATCAACTGCAATCCGGAGACGGTGTCCACGGACTTTGACACGGCGGACAAGCTCTACTTCGAGCCCGTCTTTTGGGAGCACATCTACGACATCATCTTGCACGAGAAGCCCGAGGGTGTGATTGTGCAGCTCGGAGGCCAAACAGCACTCAAACTCGCAGAAAAGTTGGAACGCTACGGCATCAAGATCATGGGCACGTCATACGAAGCCCTGGACTTGGCCGAGGACCGGGGCAGCTTCTCGACGTTGCTCAAAAACGAAGGCATTCCCTACCCCAAGTTTGGGGTGGTGGAAAGCGCCGACCAAGCTGTGGAACTCAGCCGCGAGCTCGGTTTCCCACTGCTGGTGCGTCCCTCATACGTCTTGGGAGGTCAGCGCATGAAAATTGTCATCAACGAACAGGACCTTGAGCACCACGTCGTGGACATCCTCCGCGACATGCCCGAGAACAAAATCCTGCTCGACCATTTCTTGGATGGGGCCATGGAGTGCGAAGCAGACGCCATTTGCGACGGAGATGAGGTGCGCATTGTGGGCATCATGCAACACATCGAGCCTGCCGGAATTCATTCCGGAGACAGCTATGCGGTGCTGCCTCCTTACAACCTGGGTGATTTGGTCATCCAACAAATTGAGGACTACACCAAGCGGATTGCCATGGCGCTGAAGACCGTGGGGCTCATCAACATTCAGTTCGCGGTCAAAGACGACACCGTGTACATCATCGAGGCGAACCCCCGTGCGTCGCGCACCGTGCCCTTCATCGCCAAGAGCTACGGAGAACCATACGTGAACCACGCGGCCAAGGTCATGCTTGGTGCCGCCAAGCTGAAGGACCTTCCGCACAACCCGCACATGGACGGTTACGCAGTAAAGATCCCGGTGTTCAGCTACTCCAAGTTCCCCAACGTGAAGAAGGAGCTTGGTCCCGAGATGAAGTCGACGGGAGAGGCCATTCGGTTCATTCCCAACCTGCGCGACCCGTTCTTCCGGAAGGTGTACAGCGAGCGGAATTTGTACTTGAGCAAATAAGCCGACCTTCGTTTTATGATTTTTGGTTTTCTACGTACCGTGGCCTACATCGTGGGCGTCTGGTTCATTTGGAGGTGGTTGGATCGGACGGTGGGGGGGCGCCGAGGGTTTGGGCCAACACAGCAGCGCCCCAATCCTGGCAACCCCAAGCGTCAAGCCAACGACTCCAAGGAAGGAGAGTACGTGGACTTTGAAGAGGTCAAGGATTGAATTCCACTTTCACGGTGTGACGCGAGGCATCGTGCCGCAGTAACTTGCAGCCCATGACTTCCATCGATTTTCGCAGTGCACTTCCATCGGCCTTGCCCCATTTGGTCGCCGTGGTGGTGATGTTGTTTGCGGCCACAGTCCTTTTTTCTCCTGTGATGCTCGAGGACAAATTGCTCAAGCAGGGGGACATCCAAAACAACATTGGCATGTCCAAAGAGGCGCGAGATGTCCAGAGGGAGAGCGGTGACATTCCGCATTGGACCGACAGCATGTTTGGCGGCATGCCCACCATCCAAATCGCTGGGTCAGGCGTGGACACCGCGCCAGGCTATGTGTGGAAGCTCGTTCGGAAGAGCATGCCCATCGAAGTGGGGACGGTTTTGGTTGCGATGTTGTGTGCGTACGTGCTGGGGTTGTGTTTGGGACTCTCGCCTTGGTTGTCGTTGGCGTTGGGGCTAGGGTTTGGTCTGTCCAGTTTGAACGTCTTGTACCTCGCTGCAGGCCATGCGACCAAGGTGCGTGCCATCGCGACCATGCCTGGCGTGCTCGCCGGAGTGGTGTTGGCGTACCGCGGCCGAGTTTGGGGCGGTGCAGCCCTCGCCGCCTTTTTTGCCGCAGTTCATCTCCATGCGGACCACGTCCAAATGACCTACTACCTCTTGTACCTGCTCGGCGCCGTCGCAGTGGGTGCATGGGTGCATGCTGCGGTGAAAGGCCGCCTGCCTGAGGTGGCCAAAGCGTCAGGCGTGTTGCTTGCAGCGGGCTTGCTTTCTGCACTGCCCCAAACGGGGCAGTTGGCCTTGACGCAGCAATACTCCGAGTACACCACGCGAGGGAAGGCCAACTTGACGTCTGACGATGCTCGACCGGAAGCCACGCCTCAAGACGGGCTGGACCGGGACTACATTTTGGAGTACAGCATGGCAAGAGGGGAGTGGTGGAGCATGGCCATCCCCGACGTGAAAGGCGGAAACAACCAATTGTACTGGGGCGAGCAACGCTTCAGCGGGGGAGCCTTTTACTTCGGTGCCTTGGCCTTTGCTTTGTGCCTGTCCTGGTTCCTTGTCGGGAGTTCGTGGCTGCGCTGGCCGATGTTGGCCGTGATGGCTTTGTCGGTGGTGCTGTCATGGCGCGATGCCTCTTGGTTGACCACCCTGTTTCTCGACCATGTTCCGCTGTTCAGCAAGTTCAGAGACACCAAGATGATGCTTGTCCTTGCCCAAATGATTGTGCCCCTCGGCGCCGCCATGGCGTTGCACGAAATGAGCCAGCCGGAAGCGGACAAACGCTGGAAGCGGTGGGTGGCAGGAAGCGGGGCCGCAGTGCTGATTTTCTTGGCGTTCTATGCCATGCCCAAGACCTTCTTCGACTTCACGAGCTCCATTCGCCCGGACATGGCCCTCGAGCAAGTGGGCAAGCGCGTGGTGGGCATGCGCATCGATGTGTTCAGGTCGGACGTGTTGCGGGCTTTGGGATTTGCGGTCTTGGGGGTCCTGGCGTCGATGGCTTTGGTGAAGCAGTGGGCGCGCGCCCAATGGGTGGCGCTTGGTGTTGTCGCTCTGGTCGGCTTGGACATGATGAATGTCAACGGTCGGTACCTGAGCAACGCCAATTACGTGTCCAAAATGGACAAGCGCTTCCCATTTGAAGCCACGCCTGCCGACCGCGCCATCTTGGCCCAAGAGCGGCAATTTGTGCAGGACTACGATGCCCAATTCGAAGCGGCCAAGGGACGGTGGGAAGAAGCCCTCGATGCGCGCCTGACGCGGAGGTACGCGAGGGTGTCGGATGCCGCGGCATTTGAGGCTTTGAATCAAAACAGCCATTACCGGGTGTTCGATTTGGCCAATCCATTCAGCGACGCGAGGACCTCGTACTTCCACAAATCCGTTGGGGGCTACCACGGGGCCAAACTCCGTCGCTATCAAGAGTTCATCGAACGCGTGCTCACCCCGGAACGCGCCAAGGCCATTCAAGCCATTCAGTCGGGCCAGTACAACCTCGATGCCTCCATCGCTCCGGGGCTGGCGATGTTGAACACCAAGTACCTCTTGATTCCCGGTGCGGACCAACCCCTTCCATTTCGCGGTGCGTTGGGCGCTGCGTGGTTTGTCGATGATGTCGTCTGGGCCAGTTCCGCCGAAGAAGAAATCGGGAAGGTGCAGGACCTGAATCCCGAGACGACTGCGGTCGTGCACGAGGAATTCCGGGACGTCTTGGGGACCGTCTCCAAGTCGTCGATTCGCTCGGCCACATTGACGAAGTACCATCCCGAAGGATCGACGTATGCCGTCACGTCCGACAAGGGCGGATTGCTGGTGCTCAGCGAAGTTCACTACCCCATTGGTTGGACCGCGCTGGTGGATGGAGAAGAAGTGCCCCTGGTCCGTGTGAATGCGTTGTTGACCGCTCTGGAAGTGCCTTCCGGTGCGCATGAAGTCCAAATGACGTTCGAGCCAGAGGGCCTGGGCGTCGCCACGGGCTTGAGCCGCGCAGGCTCGCTTCTCTGGGTGATGCTCATCAGCTTTTGTTCCTGGATGCATCGGAAAGAAACAGCGGCCTGAGCGGGACCGCTTGAACATTGATGCAACGAGGGGGTTAAGCCATCGAATGGAATTGTTTCTTGACACAACGGAGAAAGCCGAGGGCTTTTCGTCTGCCGATTGGGAGGCATGGGATGCCTTCTTGGCGGCCTCTGGTGAAGCGAGCATCCATTTGACAAGCGGTGTGGTGCGTGCCGCGTTGAGGAGTCCTGGTCGCCGCGTTCGCGCGGCGAGATGGAGCAACGCGCAAGGTGTGCTGAAGGGGATGGCTGTGGTGGAAGACAGCGAAGCCGTCAGCCAAGGCGTGGACGACTTTTTGGACGGCACGACGTGGTTCAAGTGGGCCAAAAACTGGCTGCACCGGGAAAACGGTTTTCGCTTCCAGGTTCGCGTGGTGGGCACGCCGCTTGCCAGTGGTCCGCACGGATACCGCTTTGCGAAAGAGGTGGATGAGTGGGCGTGCCTGAAACTGCTTCTCGACATGCAAGCTGTCGGATCGGCATCCACTTCGCCTGGAACATGGGTGTTGAAAGACCGCCCGTGCCACGAGCCTTGGGGTCAAGGAAATCGACTGGCCGGCCAATCTCGATGGCGCAAGGATTGGGTGGACCTGGAGTTTGATCCCATCATGAAAGTGTCGCTTGAGGGGCGACCCACGTGGGAGAACTATTTGGCGGACATGCGCACCAAAGCACGCACGAAGGTGAAGCGCATCCTGAAACTGTCAGAGGTGCTCACGTTTTCGCAGTTGACGTTGGAGGAGGTCCGTTTGCAAGCGGACCAATTGCATGCCTTGTACATGCAGGTGTATGGCCGGGCAGCCTTTCGTTTGGGGTGCTTGCAACCTGAGGATTTGGTCTTGCTGAAGGAGGAGTTGGGCGATCGGTTCCAAGTGTGGGTGGCTGTGCTGGAGGAGGAAGTGATTGGATTTCATTGTGGCATGTGCGATGGCCATGAAGTGGAGGCCTTTTTTGTCGGGTTCGACAGTGGCCGCAACAAATCTCATGCGCTGTATCAACGGATGCTTGTCGAGTTCATCCAGTGGGGCATTCGCGAGGGATGCTCCGTGGTCAACCTCGGCCGGACGGCGTTGGACATCAAGGCTTCACTGGGAGCGGAGCCGCACCGTTTGGTGCTTCACGAGCGGATGCGGAACCCTCTTTTGCATGCATTGGCCCGTTGGGCCGCCCGAGCCAGTGCCCCCAAACAAAACGTGCTGAAGCGCGCATGGAAAGAGGAACAGCTGTCTAGCAACAGCGCAAATTCGGGGGGCTCAGTCGAGCATGAAGTCCTCGCCACTCTCGACCCCACTTCGGTCACCTAATCCTCTGCGCCCGCGCTCGTCCAACTTACCAAACTTGTATTGCAACGTCAGGTAGAGGTTGCGGCTTTCCCGCTGGCGCCATACTTCCTGGGTGAAGTCTTGGGTGGTGGTGGAGTACGACCAGCGACGGGTGTTGAAGACGTCTTTGGCTTGAATTGTGACCTGCCAACGGTCTCCAGGAAGGTCGCGGCTCGCCGCCAGGTTGAGGGTGGCAAAGCCGTTGAAACGTCCCTGCGCGGTGACCGCCGCACCGCGTACGAAGCTGTTGGCCTGGAGCTTCCAATCGGTTCCGAGTGTCCACGTGGCAAAGAATCGACTGGACCAGCTGAATCCCGAGGAGCTGAAAGGGGACTCAAGGCGGCTGCCGTCGTTGACCACCCGATAGGCACTGGCGGTCCAGTTCAGTCGTCCGGTTTTGCCAAGCGGGAGCATCAAGGCCAGTTCGAGGCCTTCACTGTGCTGCCGGCCGAGGTTTTGGAAGTTGGAAAGCAGCACGCCTGTGGTGGTGTCTGCTTCGGTGAAGCGACGGATGACGTCCCGGGTGTCTTTGAAAAACAGGGACGATGTGATGCTCGTCTTTCCGCGCTGCCATTGGTGCGCCACCTCGTAACTGTTGGTGTATTCGGGGAGGAGAAACGGGTTGCCCGTTCGGAAGTTCCGCGGGTCGGACATGTCCAAGTACGGGTTGAGCTGGCGGCCCCGCGGGCGGTTCACACGCCGGCTGTAGCTCGCGCTCCATGTGTTCTCCCCGTCCGTTTCGATGAAGAGGTTGGCGGAGGGGTAGAGGCTGAAGTAATCGTTGTTGAACGGTTCCGACTGCAGGTTGCCTTCGCCTTCCAGCCGCGCGGACGTGAAGGCTTGTTCGGCGCGAAGCCCGGCTTGGAAGCCCACCATGCCCACGCTGTGTCCTGCAGTGAAGTAGGCGGCATGGACTTGTTCGTCGTACAAAAACGAATACGCCACGGTGTCCAATCCCACGGGGATGTAGATGCCGTCGGAAAGTAAGAGGCTGTCGGCTTCGGTATAGTCAAATCCGGAGTTGTCGACGTTCCACGTGCTTTTCAGGCCAGCCTCGATTTTGCCTTTCTCACCCCAAGGACGTTCGTAGTCGGTTTGGGCAAGCCAGCGACGGTTTTGCGTGTCCTGGGCGTTGAAGGTGTGCACGTCGGAGGTGGTTGTGCCAGGCACGAGGCTGACGTCCACAAAGTCGGTTTGTCCGTCTTGCGTGTTGTAGGAACGTCTCACATCCGCCGTCCATTTGTGGTCGCGAGAACCGAACGTCCGTTCGAACCCGGCAAAGGCGTCGCCGCCGCGGGTGTCTTTTTGGCTTTCCTCCACGCGCAGAGCCTCGGTGTTCAGGCCGTTGAGCGCGCCACCGGTCCATTGTTCGGTAGTGAAGGTGGAATCCCAGCCGTCGCGGACGCCTTCGTTGGCATTGACGCCGGCGAAGACGGTCCATACGTCGCTTGCACGCCACTCGGTTCGGAGGGATCCCGACATGCTGCCACGGTGGGAGTCGCCGGGCCGGTTGACCGTAGAAAAAGACGTGGAGTCGTCCGACCAAAACTGGGTTCGGTCTGTTTCTCCCGCCATGAAGCTCATGCGGTCGTTCCAGCCTAGGTTGGTGCTGAGGGACAAGGAGTTGCTGCGGTAATTCAGGCTGGCGTTGGCGTCATGGTTGTCGCCGGTGCCGTAAGTGGCTTGTAGTTGACCGCTGATGCCTTCGAGTTTGTTCTTCTTCAGAACGATGTTGAGGATGCCTGCGGTGCCGTCGGGGTCAAAACGCGCACTGGGGTTGGTGATGAGTTCCACCCGATCCACCGCACTGGCGGGGAGGGACTCCAAAAACGCCTCACGGGCCCCGCCCGCCAAGCCTGAAGGCCGCCCGTCAATCAAGATTTGGACCCCGGAGGAGCCGCGCAGGGTGATGTTGCCGTCGATGTCCACGGCGACGGAAGGGATGTTTTCAAGCAATTCTGTGGTGTTGCCGCCGCGGCTGGTCAAGTCGCTGCCGACGTGAAACACCCGTCGGTCGACCTTCATTTCCATCACCGAGGCCTGTTCCACCACCACGGCCTCACCGAGGGCAGTGATGTCGGCTTGAAGCATGCGTTCGCCCATGTCCCACGTCAAGGATTCGGGGTTTCGCGGAAGGAAGGCATGCGCCTCGCTTCTGAGGGTTTCGTAGCCCGGAAAGCGCACCTCCACGAAGTGGCGGCCGACTTCGATCTCGCGCAGGTCGAAGGTGCCATCTTCCAAGGTCAAAGCGCCATCGACCACCATGCTGTCGCGGAGGCTTTTCACCACCACAGACGCGAAGGGAAGGGCGTCGCCGGAGTCGGCGTCTTTGACCGAGCCAAAGACCCGGGCGATTTTGGGTTTGGGCCCTTTGCCTTCTGGCCTTCCTTGTTCGCCACCGGATCGTCCGGATTGCGCGAGGGTGGGGGCGGCGCAGAGCAGGACGAGAAGGAGGATCACGGCGATGCGTGTGGTCGGGGAGAAGTGGGTCATCGACGTATAGACGTTTGGGCAAATGTTTTGTTCAAAACCCGTGGCGAGTCAAGAACACATCAAAGGTAGCGCAGTCCCGGGCCCTTGTATCTTCGCGCCATGCGTGAAATCGCCCACATCCCGCACCCCTTGATGCGCATCACGGTGCATTCATACAACGGCCAATACCGCTTGCGGTTTGAATTGGATCGGTTTGAGCAATCGTTCAAATACGCGGAGGCGGACCACACCTTGGCTGAGATGGAAACCCTGGGCGAAACCTTGGCGGAGGGTGTGCTGATGCGATTTCTGGACATGCGCACCCAATACCTTGAACATCTTCCTTCGACATGAAACAAGTGAATTCCTCTGTGTTTTGGCCCGTGGTGGGCGTGTTGGTGGTTTGGCTTGCGGCCTTGACGTGGAGCTCTGTGGGCAGTGCGCCAACGGCGGCGGAGCGTGCAGCTTCCGGTGGCGGTCCCGTGGTCGCATTTGTCCATGGAGACAGCCTGCAACGTGGCATGGCCTTTGTCCAAACCATGCAGGCCAACCTTCAGCTTCAGCTGGAGGCGCGTGAAGCCCAACTTCAGGAAGATGCTTTGCCCTTGCAAGAGGAGGCCCAAGAATTGTTGGCGTACGCCAACAGCGGTCAAGCGACAGAGGACGAATTGGAGATTGCACAGCGCCGCATGATGGAACTTGAGGAGGGGTTGCGCGCCATGCAGCGGGCGGCTGAACAAGACATGGTTGTGGCCGAACAAAACATGCAGGCGGTCCTGGCCCAAGCCTTGAGGCGTCATTTGGATGCCCATGCGGAGGAAGAAGGACTGGACTTCATTCTGAATTGGGGTTTGAGTGGGGAAGGGGTGTTGTACGGGAGCGAGCCATGGGACATCACTGGCGCAGTGCTCGAGAGAATCAACAATGCCCATCCCGATCCGCTCCAAAGCCAGCAGGAAACCCCAATGGAAACCCCAGAGGAATGACGGTTGCCCAAAGAAAAAAGCAGGAGCACATCGTCGACCATCTCCTGTATTGCCTGCAGATGGAGGATTTCATCCGTGCGGCACAATTCCAACCCACGGTGCTCCAACAATGGGCCCAACAACAGTCCGCTGCCGAAGGGACCGACGCCATGGAAGAAGAGCAGTGGCTCTTGAAGATGGCGCATTCACTGCGGGACAGCGGAGCCGTCGAGAAGGGACATGCTTCTGACGTGCAAGAGACGTTGATGGAGCTCGCGCACCTTCATGAATTGCTGATCGGTCCCTTGGACGATTCAGCGTACAAGGAGTCGTTTGCCACTGCAGAGCCGCTGCTCCAGGAGCTCGGCACCAAATCAGAGAGCTCCGTTCATCCCGTTGAGCAGTTGGTCATCGGCCTGTATGGATGGCTTGTGCTGAGGATGAAAAAGCAGGCCATCAGCGCCGAAACGGAGGCCGCCATGGTGGGCCTTCGAAACTGGGCGAACGCCCTTGCCAAAGGCCATTTAAAGGTGTACTTCGGGGCGCAGTGACGACCTGTTGGACGGGATGTCCATCCCCTTGTGGATGTTGACAACTCTGCGGATGTGCTGTCGCGCAGGGAAACGCAGGGTCGAATTTGCAATATGCCTTCGACCCACCTCTGGAAACCTGAATTGCTCGACCTTTCCGTCGAGTCTGACCGCATCCGCCTGAACACGTTGCGCGAGGGCGGATCTGTCCTCGAAGAGTACGACACATTGGATGCTCAGGTGGCGGAGTGGGCCGTGTGCCACAGGCCCGCAGCCAAATCGGATCCCTCCCTTTTGGCGAGCACCTTGAGCACCTTGATGGAAGGAGAAGATTGGGAAACCTTCGGAACATGGGTGCACTACCCCTGGAGCGGCAAATTGGTGCATGTGCTGCCTGAGCACGCATTCATCGAAGTCAGAACCAACCGCAACAGGGACAAAATCACGAAAGAAGAAACGGCGAGACTCCAATCCAAAACGGTCGGAATCGTGGGCCTGAGTGTGGGACAAGCCACTGCAATTTCTCTGGCGATGGAGCGGGGATGTGGGACCTTGAAGCTGGCGGATTTTGATGTCATTGAGTTGTCCAATCTGAACCGGATTCGGTGCAGTGTGCACGAGCTTGAATTGCCCAAATGGGTGGTTGCGGCCAGGACCATCTTCGAATTTGACCCGTATTTCAACATCGAGATCTACGAGGATGGCGTGGATGCCGCCAACGTGCGCGACTTCCTGGCAGGATGTGACGTCGTGGTGGATGCATGCGATTCTTTGGCGGTCAAAGCACAATTGCGTCTGGAGGCCATGACGCAAGGGTGTCCACTTGTGATGGACACCAACGACAGAGGCATGTTGGACGTGGAGCGCTACGACTTGCTCAACGCGGAGGACGGGTATCTGCACGGCCGCATCGATCAACACGCGATCGAGGCTTTTGCCCAAATGGAGCAATGGACCCCGGAGGCGCTGAATGCCTTTGTCGATGTCGAAAACGCCTCTGAACGCGGCCGCATGAGTCTGCCCAAGGTGGGCAGCGAATTGGTCAGCTGGCCTCAGACGTACACCGGTGTGGCAGCCGGTGGAGCGCATGCCGCTGAAACTTGCCGTCGATTGGCGCTGGGAGAGAGCCTCCCCGACGCCCGCATCACCATGGATTTGCATGAGCAGTTCTCCCACGCGCCCGTCCGTTGACCGCATTCGCCGGGCGACCCAAGTGGACGAGGCCATCGTCCTGGTGTCGCGTGCAAGTCACGACCCGCGGTTGTGCAAGAAACTTTTGGAGGGCCACAAACGCGTCCTCGAGGCCTACGGCATCAAAAATTTGTCTTCGTTCCGCACGGACTGGTTCCGCCGGGACGATGTGCTGCTGATTGCGGTGTTGACCCCGGATGGGGAAAAGGTGCTGGCCGGTGCCCGGTTGCAACCAGGTATGGTGGCCAACGACTTTCCGTTGCACCAAGCTGTGGGTCACATGGACCCCAAGGTGGCGGAATTTTTGGAGGAGATCATTCCTGAAAAGACCTATGAGCTCAATGCGCTTTGGAATTCCATCGAGCTTGCCGGAATGGGGCTGGGGTCTGAATTTTTGATTCAAGTGTCCATGGCGGCCATGCCTCTTTTGGGTGCCAAGCACCTCGTGGCATTGACCTCTCCTGTGACGCGTCGCTGGCGAAAAAAGCATGGATGGCGTTTGCGAGAGGATTTGGGCGACGAAGGATTTTTTGTCTATCCCAAAGATTCCCTGAGGGCCACGGTAGAGCACTTTATG
>Ga0163109_10003379_pt1 | contig 12212 bp, 10 predicted proteins | sample CRUFie1St13metaG_FD_108704 | JGI IMG/M metagenome (GOLD analysis project Ga0163109, IMG submission 108704) | Marine microbial communities from the Costa Rica Dome - CRUD Field 142mm St13 metaG | ecosystem: Environmental > Aquatic > Marine > Oceanic > Photic zone | place: Costa Rica: the Eastern... | reverse complement strand
TGGTGCCCAGGAGAGGACTTGAACCTCCACGCCCTTGCGAGCACTAGCACCTGAAGCTAGCGTGTCTACCAATTTCACCACCTGGGCAGGTGACGCAAAACGAAGGATCGCGAGGCTACGGGTTGGACATTTATTTGTCAATCGCATAGCCGTACACTTCGCATATATGTCATAGCAATCAGCTTTCCACGACCTCCACTGGCGGAATTTTGAAAAAATCGTCTAAGGCCACGACGCCGACTGATCCTCAAGCTGAGCGCGAGGCCCAAAAATATGATCAACCCATTGCAAGTCGAGAATTGATTCTCGCCGTTATGGCTGAGCGCGATGTGCCTATGCGCTTCACTGAGCTTGCCGACGCATTGGGTATTTACAATGACAGCGACCTCTTCTCGCTTCAAAAGCGCGTCAAGGCGATGCGGCGTGATGGCCAACTGATTTCGGGCCGGCGCGGAGCCCTCGGTCTACCCAAGAAGATGGACTTAGTGAAATGCAAAATTATTGGCCACCGAGACGGCTATGGCTTTGCTTCGCCGACGGAGGGTGGTGACGATTTTTTCCTCTCAAGTCGACAGATGTACAGTGTATTCGATGGTGATGAGGTACTGGTGGCTCAATTGGGCCATGATGATAAGGGGCGTCCTGAGGGCCAGATCGTTGAAGTACTGACGCGCGCACACACTCATATTGTCGGGCGTTACATGGAAGAGGGGGGGATTGGTTACCTCCTGCCGCATAACCGGCGCATCAGTAATCATGTGTTGATTCCGCCTAAATCAAAGCATGGTGCGAAATCCGGTCAGCTTGTCTCGGTCAAACTCACCGATTACCCAACCGAAGTGCTCGGCGCGAAGGGTGAAGTCGAGGAGATTTTGGGTGATCACCTAGATCCCGGGCTCGAGATTGATGTAGCGATTCGGTCGCACGATATTCCTAATGAATGGCCAGATACTGTGCTGTCTGAAGCGGGCGCCCTGCGCGATGAGCCCTCCGATTCGGACAAACAAAATCGTGTTGATTTAAGGCGCCTTGGCTTTGTCACTATTGACGGAGAGGATGCCCGAGACTTTGATGATGCGGTCTATTGTGAAACCGAAGGGTTAGGTTTTCGCGTCTGGGTGGCGATAGCAGACGTTAGTCACTACGTCCAAATTGGCAGTGCGCTTGATGAGGAAGCGTTTAATCGAGGTAACTCCGTCTACTTTCCCGAGCGGGTGGTGCCCATGTTCCCTGAGGTTCTCTCCAATGGACTTTGTTCGCTGAAGCCTGAGGTTGATCGCCTCGCTATGGTCTGCGAGATGGTCATCGACGCCCAAGGCCAGGTGACGGATTCTTCATTTTATGAGGCAGTGATTCACTCGCACGCGAGATTAACCTACACGCAGGTGGGTGAGGTTCTCGAGAATGGATGGTACGAGGAAGTTCACACTGATCGGCTGGAGGGTCTGTTCCGTTTGCACGCGCTGTATAAAGTGCTTAGAGATGCACGATCAAAGCGAGGTGCCATCGACTTCGAGACCGTGGAGACCCGGATTCTATTTGACGACAACCGCAAGATTGACGCGATTGTGCCGGTGAATCGTAATGACGCTCACAAGCTTATCGAGGAGTGCATGTTAGCGGCTAATGTTGCGACCGCGGCATACTTGGAAGCGTCCGACTTGGCTGCACTGTTTCGCGTTCATGAAGGCCCCTCTGCTGAACGGTTGGAAGCGCTTCGCACCTTTCTAAGCGAGCTTGCCCTCGATCTGCCAGGAGGTATGGACCCCACGCCTTTGGATTATCAGAGTGTGCTGTCGCGGTTGGAAGAGCGCGACGATGCTCAGGTGATTCAAACAATGTTGCTTCGTTCGCTCAGTCAGGCGGTCTACAAGCCAGACAATGGTGGCCATTTTGGCCTTAACTATGAAGCCTACGCGCATTTCACTTCGCCCATCCGACGCTATCCGGACTTATTAGTTCACCGAGCGATCAAGCGACTCGCAACTGCCTCGGGTTCCACGCCCCGAAGGCGCTCAAAAGGTGAAGCCCGAGCGCTCTACCCCTACACGATGACCGATCTTGTGACGGCGGGAGAGCATTGCTCGATGACTGAGAGACGTGCCGATGATGCAACCCGCGACGTTCAGCTGTGGCTTAAGTGTGAGTACTTGCGGCACCACATTGGAGACGAATTTGCCGGTGTCGTTGCATCGGTGACTCGTTTTGGCATGTTTGTCGAACTGACCGACATTTACATGGAAGGCCTCGTACACATTAGCGCTCTTCCATCGGACTACTACCACTACGATCAGGCATCGCAACGACTGGTCGGTGAACATACCCGGCAAATGTATCAGTTGGGCGATGCGGTGCGCGTTCAGGTGGCTCGCGTGGATCTTGACGATCGTAAAATTGATCTAGAGCTGGTCGGTGCGGTGAGGCCCGGAGCGGGGCGGGGTAATAAGTCATCGATTAGGGCGCGGAAAGCGCGGCACGATCCAGGCGATACTAAACGAGGAAAGGCTGCCTCTCACTCAGATCGGCGATCCGACGTATCGGATACAAAGTCAGATAAAAAGCCACATAAATCAGCGAGCGCACCCAAGAAAAAATCAACCAGGAGCAAGGTGTCTAAGAACAAGGGCTTACAAAAGAGCAGAGCTCGAGGCTCATGAGCGATATCGCTTTCGGCATCCACGCCGTCGACAGTTTGCTTCGTCGGGCCCCACAACGGGTTCTGTCACTCTTTGTTCAGAGCGATCGCAACGATAAGCGCATACAGTCGCTTCTCACGCTTGCCAAGAACCAAGGCGTGTCTGTTACCCGGGTCCCTAAGTCGGACCTGGACTCTAAGGTTGCTGAGCGCCATCAAGGCGTTGTCGCTGTCATTGAGCCCGCATCATCAGAAACCAACCTGAGCGAGCGGGATCTCGTTTCTTACGTGTCGGGTGTTGAGCGACCGCTGGTGCTGGTTCTCGACGGTGTCACCGACCCCCATAACTTGGGAGCCTGCCTCCGAAGTGCCGATGCGGCAGGCGTACATGCGGTAATCGTCCCTAAGGACAACAGTGCCGAGTTAAACGCCACAGCAAGGAAGGTGGCCAGCGGTGCTACTGAGGCTATGCCACTTGTTCGTGTGACCAATCTTGTGCGAACACTGAAGGGTCTGAAAGACGCCGGACTCTGGGTGGTTGGGACAACGGGCGAGGCGGATACAGTGCTTTATGATCAAGATCTAACGCTTCCTTTAGTCATTGTGATGGGGGCCGAAGGTCCCGGTATGCGACGACTGACGACCGACGCCTGTGACTTCCTGGTGAAGCTACCGATGGCAGGTGAGGTCTCGAGTCTCAATGTCTCGGTAGCAACCGGTGTGTGTCTCTTTGAGGCCGTAAGACAGCGCACCGCCGGGTGATTGCATTCCACAACGGGTCTCTGTAGACTCCGCGCCTCACAATCAGCTGGGCTGTTTGAGCCTTAACTCCTTGCTGCACTGATTGTCAGGCAGCTATAACCGAAGGGAGAGATCGTTAGTGCGACACTACGAAATCGTTTTTATGGTCCACCCGGACCAGTCGGAACAAGTACCGGGCATGATTGAACGGTATACCAATGTGATCACCAAGGATGGCGGCCATGTGCACCGCCTCGAAGATTGGGGTCGCCGTCAACTCGCTTACCACATCAACAAGATTCACAAGGCGCACTATGTCTTGATGAACGTAGAAGCTAGTAACGAGGCAATGGAAGAGCTAACGACAACGTTCCGTTACAACGACGCTGTGATCCGCAACCTCGTGATTCGTCGAGACGATGCCGTGACTGAAGAGTCACTGATCATGAAGTCTGAGAAAGAAGATCGCGAGCGTAAGTCACGTTACCAAGAGCGCCAAGCCGCTGAAGCGAATGCCGAAGAGGAAGCTGCAGCAGCTGAGGCAGATGATTCGGGTGTCGCGGACGCTGCTGAAGAAGTGGCCGAGGCAGCAGAGGCAGAAGATGCGCCAGTTGCAGACGAAGACGCAGAGGAGGCTTAACCCATGTCACGTTTTTTCCGACGTAGAAAGTTCTGTCGTTTTACTGCCGAAGGTGTGCAGGAAATCGACTACAAAGATTTAGAAGTTTTAAAGCAGTACATCACTGAAACTGGAAAGATCGTACCTAGCCGTATCACAGGTACTAAGGCGAAGTATCAGCGTCAGCTGGCGACGGCCATCAAGCGCGCTCGTTACTTGGCACTGCTGCCTTACACGGATTCGCACCAGTAAGAAATGATGCGCGACCTCGCTGAATTCATCATGCGCGGTCGTTGGCAGGCGCTGGCGGTAGCTGTTATTGGTTCCGTGCTTGTCATTGCCGCACCATTGAGTGCGGCAGCCATTGCACTTGTAACACTGGGTCGCAGCGTTAGGGATGGTGCTTGGATTGCACTGTGGTCAATGCTTCCCGCTCTGTTACTGGGCTGGGTAAGCGGAGATTACGGAACAGGGCTCTTGTTGCTCTCGGCGTTTTTGGGTGCTTCAGTGTTAGCGCAGACCTACAGTTTGTCGTTAGCGCTTCTTGCTGTGGTGCCGGTGTCAGCCCTCGGTGGGGTGGCGCTGTTGGCATTCAACTCCGCGTTTTTGGATGCGTTGTTGACTGCCTTCGATACGTGGATTGAGGCACTGGAGTCGGGTGCTGATGAAACTGCGGTGATTGGTTTGCTACGGCCGTCAGTGCCGCAAGTAGCGGGGCTCATGGCAGTCGGCAATTCGCTCCTTGCATGCCTAAGTTTGTTTCTGGGGCGGTATTGGCAAGCGGCGCTTTACAAGCCCGGTGCGTTTGGCGATGAATTCAGGGCGCTGCGATTGCCCTCACTCTGGGCGGCTGCCTTGGTTCTGGTGACCGTTGCGGGCGCCCTGGGCGGAAGAGAGTTGGCAGCGTGGACTGCCTTGGCAGGAATACCTGTAACGATTTGTGGTTTTGCGCTTTTGCATCATTTTGCGCGAGACCGACAGCTTGGATTTGGATTTTTGGCTGTCAGTTACATGCTGTGGGTATTTGTTGATTTGCTTAAGGTGGGTGTGCTTTTGGCGGTACTGCTGGATGCTTTTTTTGACCTCGGTCGCAGGGCGAAGGCTAGCTGATCGTCGAGTTGAGAGTTAGTTACAGGTAGTGCCTGATAGGCCCTTACCGCCCGATGTCGCGGCCCGTTTGAGTCGGTGGCAGGTTGAGAAGATTGATATTGATAAGGGTGGCGCAATGCGCCAATGCGAGAGGGAAATAAGGATGGAAGTAATTCTGCTCGATAACGTAGGCAGCCTAGGTGTGTTGGGTGACCGTGTTGATGTGAAGCCCGGCTACGGCCGTAACTTCCTCATTCCGCAGGGCAAAGCCGTTCCTGCGACACAAGAAAATGTTGAGAAGTTTGAGGCGCGGCGTGCAGAGCTTGAGGCAGCGGCTGCGGCCACACTCGATACTGCTCAAAAGCGTGGCGATGCTATTCAGGCGCTTGGAGTCGTACAGATTACTGCAACGGCAGGTGAGGAAGGAAAGCTCTTCGGTTCTGTGGGTACACGCGATATCGCCGACGCGTTAACAGCTTCAGGGTGTGACACGGATAAAGCTGAAGTGCGTTTACCCGAAGGCGTAATTCGTGAGCTTGGCGACTATGAAATCATGATTCAGCTTCACGCTGAGGTAATGGCTACTATCAACTTGTCGGTAGTTGCCGCGTAATTCACCTCTCCGACATGTCTTACGCCACAGATCCTAACTGTGGCATGCTGTGCTGCTCGGGCCGCTTTGGCCTGGACAGTGAAAACCAAGATCAATAAGAGTTGAGATGGAGACAGCAACAAATCCCGATTGGGATGTCGCAAAAATCAAGCTGCAACCGCAGTCGATTGAGGCAGAGCGCTCAGTCCTGGGTGCACTTCTCATTTCCTCTGATAGTTGGGATGGCGTCGCCGAGGTGGTTGCCGCTGGAGATTTTTATCGTCCCCAACACCGAGCTATCTTTCGCCAGATTGCGCTATTGGTCGACCGAGGTGAGCCGGTTGATGTCATTACAGTCGCCGATCGCCTGTTGGCAACGGGTGAGTTGGATGCCGCGGGCGGCCACACCTACTTGGCTGAACTTGCGGAGCAAACGCCAACTGCCTCCAATGTCAGAGCCTATGCGAAGGCCGTTCGTGAGCGTTCAGTACTGAGGCAACTCATTGACGCTGCGCAAGATATTGCATCCGCCGGCTTCAATCCTGAGGGCAGAAGCTCGGATGAGCTGGTTGATGAGGCGGAGAGGCTCATCATGCAGATTTCCGAGGGCGGTCAGAAAGCTGGCGGTCCACAGGCAATGGCTCCACTCTTGAGTGGGGTGCTTGAGCGCATCGAGGAGCTTTACAACACGGGCGGCGATATCACCGGTCTAACAACCGGTTTTATTGATTTGGATCGCATGACCTCGGGTCTGCAATCGTCAGACTTGGTCATCGTTGCTGGCCGACCGTCTATGGGTAAAACATCATTCGCTATGAATATCGTAGAGAATGCGGCGCTCGCGAGTGATCGACCTATCATGGTTTTCTCCATGGAGATGCCAGCCGAGCAACTGGTGATTCGAATGCTGTCATCGCTTGGCAGAATCGATCAGTCGAGGGTTCGAACGGGTAAGCTCGAGCAAGACGATTGGCCGAAGCTATCGGGCGCCACAGAGAAGTTAAAAGACACGCAGATCTTTATTGATGACACACCCGCCCTTACGCCGACGGAACTTCGTTCGCGCGTCCGCCGGCTAGTGCGCGAGCAGGGCGACCTCGGCATGATCATGGTCGACTATTTGCAGTTGATGCGTGTTGCTGGCTCGAGTGAGGGAAGAACCGCTGAGATCTCAGAGATCTCGCGGAGCCTGAAGGCACTTGCTAAGGAGTTTAAGGTTCCTGTGGTGGCGCTATCGCAGCTTAACCGTGCACTCGAACAACGGCCAAACAAACGCCCCGTCAACTCCGACTTGCGGGAGTCAGGTGCGATCGAGCAGGATGCCGATGTCATTATGTTTATCTATCGAGACGAGGTATACAACGAGGATTCCCCGGATCAGGGCGTTGCGGAAATCATCATTGGTAAGCAGCGTAATGGCCCCATTGGCACCTGCAGGCTGTCTTTCCAGGGACAGTTCACACGATTCGAAAATCTAGCCAGGCGCGATTATGAAAATTACGGGGTCTAACGACATGCCTCCTTTCGACCTGGTGCCACTGGGTAAAATGTGGGGAGATGAACCTGCACTGGTTCAGATAATCCTCGTCAAGTTCAGAGTGTAGATAGCGGGTAATATGTGGCTGTAGGTGAACTCGCGGCGAGCGACGATCCCGAGATTATTAGCGCACTAGTAGACCGCTTAAAGGGCACCTGCAGTCATTTTCGAGCGATGCCGATATCGAATGTAGCTAAGTTGCTACAGACAGCTATGGCTGCTGGCGATATGTCGCAAGCACCAGGCTTGATTGATGCGCTCTAATTGGAGCGTGAGCCTCTCGAGCAATACCTGGCCGACAAGGGACTCTGGTTATAGCCCCATTTTTTTCCTAAGTGCGGACAGCGCCGTTTTTCGATCTTTGAGATCCATACTGGCTGCATCACTGGGCGCCTCTAGTTGTTTGCGCTCGGGGATCACCAGTGTTTCACCGCGGAGGGCGCGCTTCAGCCAGCTGTTGTAGTGACCTTGAAACACCGGCCAGGCCTCGCCTCGTGCATGATTGGCTAGCAGGTACCAACCCGCGTCCCTGCCCGCGAGGTAGACGATTGGATGAGACCAGCTGGCCTCAGCCTTTGGGCTGGGTGCCAAGCAAGCCTCCCCGTAGGCAGTGGCCGCTGATGGGAGGCCCAGCTCGCTCAGCGCCTCCGAGCAGCTCGCCAGCATGCGATTAAGCGTTGGCAGATAGTCGCTGCACTCTATCGCGCGACGCGCACCCATCAATATGAGCTCACCCGAAAATTCGCTAAGTGCTTCTAGCCAAAGTCGTTTGACCTGACCTAGTTGCTGAGCGTCTGACCACGCCGCGTAGTACTGATTGTGATAGTTCAGCCGGAATAGGGCAAAGACCTGATTGATGGCCTCGATCAGGCTTGAGTCATCGCGATCGACACGTTCATCCTGCCCAGCTTGTGTCGCTAAGGTCGTCTGAGATGCTTCGGTCTTTTGTACGATCTGCTGGGCTAGTTTCGCCGCCTGTTTGTGATCTGCCACTGATCCGCTCCTGATGGCGTTGCCATTGGTATTTTACATGCTGCAAAAATTTCGCGTTCCACGATGTATGGACTTCATTGCTGTCTACCCAATAGACAACGAATTCTCGCAGTACCGTGTCGGCGAAGTCTTGGGATATGCCTGACAATTGCAGCGTCTCGTAGACCGCGTCATTGGGTGTCCAACTGGGTTGAAGGCGTTCCGGTAGGGTGCTGTGCTGCAGGCTGTTCTCGTGCCTGGTCCAGCGCTGTCTCGCAAACTGAATAAATTTACTGTTAACGTCTTTTGGTGCGCCACCTCGTTCCCTCCAATAGAGGATGAACTCGGGTCGGATAGATTCAATGAACTCCGAAGGCATTTCCGTTCGAGCCAAAATCTCTTTGGCATCGAGACTTGGTTGCCATACGTTATCAAATCGTGCGGGTTCTTTGATGGCAAAAGCCGGGTGCTTTTGTTGCTGTCGCCAATGAGACAGTACGTGATGACGAAAGCGCGTATCTAAGGTTTTTCGGTCGCCCGATGCTTCAAAGCTATTAAGTTGCTCGAGAATGTAGTCCCGGGTCAGACCGTGATTCAGGTTGAGTAAATCAATGAGATGCTCGCTAGGTGTCCATGCTCGCAAAGGTTCCGCCTTGGACGCAGCCCCGGCCGCTTTGTCTATGACGCGCCAAATCAGTGGATTATGGCTGGGTCGAGCGCTCAGTATTCCGAGATCGACAATCCGTTGGAGCAACTGACCGATTCTCACGTGATCCCAGAACGGAAAGTCCTGTGCCAGTGCTTCGACGGAAATGGTAGTGGCGTCTGCGGCTAGCTGATGGCTCAAGCCTTGTAAAAGAACCGCTTCTTCTAAACCCACGGTCGCGGCGAGCTGCGGGGAGAAGGCGCAATAGCGGTCTGGGATGAATCGCGGGTTGGACATGGATATAAGCGGTGGCTGTTGGTCTGATAGCATAGCGCTTTCGAAGGAGTGAGGCACCCCTGTCGGAGTGATCTATGGCAAAAACTAAGTCAGCGTTCGTGTGTAACGACTGCGGTGCGGATTATCGAAAGTGGCAAGGGCAGTGTTCGGCTTGCAATGCATGGAACACCTTGTCAGAAGTCAGAATCCCCGGGGGCAACTCGGGGTCAGTGCAAAAAGCGCGAGGCGGCTTTGCTGGTACAACGGCACGCGTCCAAAAACTATCTGACATCGACCTGGTTGACTTACCGCGCTTTAGCTCGGGCTTTGCAGAGCTCGATCGCGTATTGGGTGGTGGCTTCGTCCCGGGATCGGCAATCCTCATAGGCGGTCATCCGGGGGCTGGGAAGAGCACATTGTTACTCCAGACACTTTGTGCTCTCGCTGCTAGAGCGCCCGCCCTCTATGTGACAGGAGAGGAATCGCCAGAGCAAGTTGCGATGCGCGCGAAGCGCCTCGGACTTGAAACCGACTCGCTGCAACTAATGGCTGAAACGGATATTGACGCCATTCTTGCCGCTGCCAATGAACATAAACCAAAAATCATGGTAGTGGACTCCATTCAGGTCGTGCACAGCGACGCCTTAACGTCGGCGCCGGGTAGCGTCGCGCAGGTACGAGACTGTGCCGCTCTATTGACCCGCTATGCGAAACAAACAGGGACTGTACTGATTCTCGTTGGTCACGTGACAAAGGACGGAAGCCTGGCGGGGCCAAAAGTCCTTGAGCACATGATTGATTGCTCCGTCCTCTTGGAGGGGGAGCAGGACTCTCGCTACCGAACCCTTCGTGGTCAGAAGAATCGGTTCGGTGCGGTCAACGAGCTCGGTGTATTCGCCATGACGGACGGCGGACTAAAAGAGGTGCTCAATCCGTCCGCTATCTTCTTGGAGCGTGCTGACACGCCAGCGCCCGGCACCGCAGTGGTTGTGGTCTGGGAAGGTACCCGCCCCCTTTTGGTAGAAATTCAGGCGCTTGTGGACGCAAGTAATTTGGGTAACCCGCGGCGTGTTGCCGTTGGCTTTGAGCAGAACCGGCTGGCCATGTTGCTGGCGGTACTACATCGTCATGTTGGTTTACACGTGGGCGATCAAGATGTCTTCGCTAATGTGGTCGGCGGTGTCCGAATCGCCGAGACGAGCGGTGACTTGTCGCTATTACTGGCGGTTGTATCCAGTCTGCGAAACAAGGTTTTGCCAAAGGACCTTGTGGTATTTGGCGAGGTCGGGTTGACGGGAGAGATACGGCCTGTAGCCAGCGGGCAGGAGCGCATTGCCGAAGCCGCCAAGCACGGATTTAAACGCGCCATCGTCCCGAAAGGTAATGCGCCGAGGACAAGCATCCCCGGTATTAAGGTCCAGCCTGTGTCTCGACTTGACGAGGCAATTGCACTCTTCGACTAACTAAACAATGCCTGTGCGTACCGAAAGTCACTGCATTAATTTGCGGTGTTTAACTCTACTCGGTACATCGGCGTCGCGACCCAGGCGCGCACGACGCTCTTCCTCGTACTCGCTGTAGTTACCTTCGTGAAACACGACTGTTCCGTCGTCTTCGTAGGCTAGGATGTGCGTGGCTATGCGATCAAGGAACCAGCGATCGTGCGATATCACCATGGCAGAACCGGGGAATGCCTGCACAGCATCCTCGAGCGCTCTGAGTGTCTCCACATCGAGATCGTTGGTAGGTTCGTCTAGCAGCAAAACATTTGCGCCTTGCTTTAAGAGTTTGGCGAGGTGCAAACGGTTACGTTCCCCGCCCGACAGGTCCTTCACGAACTTCTGCTGGTCCGAGCCCTTGAAATTGAATCGACCAATGTACGAGCGAGAAGGTACCTCGTAGGTACCGATGCGGATGATATCGAGACCATCAGAGACTTCTTCCCACACAGTCTTAGAGCCATCCAGATCATCACGTGACTGATCGACGTATCCCAATTGTACCGTTTCTCCGACGGTCACGCTCCCGCCATCGGACTGCTCGTGTCCCATGAGAAGCCGGAAGAGGGTGGACTTACCCATGCCGTTCGCGCCAATGATGCCGACGATGGCACCTTTTGGAACGGTGAACGACACATTGTCGAATAGCAGGCGATCGCCAAATACCTTCCTCAGGCCCTCGACTTCAATGACCTTATCACCGAGTCGTGGACCGGGCGGAATGTAGATTTCGTTGGTTTCGTTTCGTGTCTGAAAATCCTGAGAATTGAGTTCATCGAAGCGCGCCAGTCGGGCTTTGTTTTTGGCTTGTCGACCTTTTGGATTCGAGCGAACCCACTCAAGTTCTGCCTTGATCGCTTTTTGCCGCGATGCCTCCTGGCGTTGCTCTTGCGTAAGTCGCTGGTCTTTGGCCTCAAGCCAGGTGGAGTAGTTGCCCTCGTATGGTATGCCATGTCCGCGATCTAGTTCCAGAATCCAGCCTGCGGCGTTGTCGAGGAAGTAACGATCGTGAGTGATAGCAACTACGGTGCCGGTAAAGCCCTCGAGGAAACGCTCCAGCCAGCCAACAGACTCCGCGTCTAGATGGTTAGTCGGCTCATCGAGGAGGAGCATGTCGGGCTCACTCAACAGCAGGCGAGCGAGCGCAACGCGTCGCTGTTCACCGCCCGAGAGATTGGTGACGTCGGCGTCCCACGGTGGGAGACGCAGTGCGTCTGCGGCCACATTGAGTCGCGTTTCAATGTTGTGTGCGTCAGTTGCCTGAATGATGTCCTCGAGTCGTGCTTGCTCCTTTGCGAGTGCATCGAAGTCCGCATCTTGTTCGGCGTAAGCCGCATAAATCTTGTCTAGCCCGGCAAGCGCATCAATTGCCTCGGATAGGCCTTCCTCGACGTTTCCTCGCACATCCTTTTCCGTATTAAGTTGCGGTTCCTGAGCGAGGTAGCCGATCTTAATGCCTGCTTGGGGACGGGCTTCGCCCTGAATATCGGTATCGACTCCGGCCATGATTTTCAGCAGTGTCGATTTGCCCGCACCGTTCAAGCCGAGCACACCAATCTTGGCGCCGGGGAAGAAGGAGAGCGAGATGTTTTTTAAGATTTCGCGT
>Ga0163109_10003378_pt1 | contig 12212 bp, 10 predicted proteins | sample CRUFie1St13metaG_FD_108704 | JGI IMG/M metagenome (GOLD analysis project Ga0163109, IMG submission 108704) | Marine microbial communities from the Costa Rica Dome - CRUD Field 142mm St13 metaG | ecosystem: Environmental > Aquatic > Marine > Oceanic > Photic zone | place: Costa Rica: the Eastern... | reverse complement strand
TATGCTTATTGGATAACAATTAATTATCGAGAAGCCTACGGTATGTATGCATGTAATGGTATTCTTTTTAATCATGAGAGTCCTAGAAGGGGCGAAACTTTTGTAACTAGAAAAATAACAAGAGGTTTAGCAAGAATTGATTTAGGTCTAGAAAAATGTCTTTTCATGGGTAATTTAGATTCCAAAAGAGATTGGGGTCATGCAAAAGATTATGTAAATATGCAGTGGTTAATGTTGCAACAAGAGGAACCTGAGGATTATGTGATAGCAACTGGAAGAAGTATAACCGTCAGGAGATTTATTGAATTAAGTGCAAAATGTTTAGGCTGGGGTGATGGTTATTCTTCTTCAATAATTTGGGAAGGTTCCGGAATTGATGAAGTAGGAAGGAGAGCAGATAATGGCGATATCGTAATAAAAATTGATGCTAATTATTTTAGACCTAGCGAAGTTGATTACCTACTGGGAGATCCTTCCAAGGCCAAAAAGAAATTAGGTTGGGAACCAAAAATAAGTCTTGAAGAGTTGATAAAAGAGATGATAGAAAACGATAAACAAGAAGCTTTGAAAGATAATCTTTTTATAAAAAATAAGGATAAGTTTAAATAAATATGAGAAATAAAATATCCCTAAGTGATCATATTTATATTGCTGGTGCAAGCGGAATGGCTGGCACAGCAATTTATAAATCTTTGATAAATAGAGGTTATGGATGCAAAGAAAATGGTGGTAAAATTTCAACTCCAAGTAGTAAGGAATTGAATTTATTAAACACAAATGATGTTTTCAAATGGTTTAAAATTAATAAGCCCGATATAGTTGTTTTAGCTGCTGCAAAAGTAGGAGGGATATTAGCTAACTCAAAAAATCCTGCGGATTTTTTATTCAACAACTTAAAGATCCAAACAAATGTAATTGAAGCGGCCTGGAAGGCAAATTGTAAAAGATTTTTATTTTTAGGAAGTAGTTGTATTTATCCAAAATTTGCTGATCAACCTATTGAGGAAAAATCATTACTCTCAGGTTCATTAGAGACAACAAATCAATGGTATGGTATTGCAAAAATAGCCGGCATTAAACTTTGTGAAGCACTTAGATTACAGTATAATTTTGATGCAATTAGCTTAATGCCTACAAATCTTTATGGCCCAAAGGATAATTATGATAAAGATACTAGTCACGTATTTCCTGCACTAATTAGGAAATTTTACGAGGCTAAGATTAATTCATACCCTATAGTTAATTGTTGGGGCACTGGAGAGCCCTTAAGAGAATTTATGCATTCGCAAGATCTTGGTGATGCATGTGTTTTTGTTCTAGAGAATTGGGATCCTGATTCTCCTAATTCACCAAAAGACGAGAATGGTAAACCAATTACATTTCTTAATGTAGGGACAGGAAGTGATATCAAAATAAGGGATCTCGCAAAAAAAATTGCAAAGATACTCGATTATAATGGAGAAATAATTTGGGATACTGATAAGCCGGATGGAACTCCGAAAAAGCAACTTAACATATCAAAAATAAAAAAGTTAGGATGGCAGCCCAAAATAGATTTAGACGAGGGCATAAAAATGACTATAAATACTTTTAAAACAGAATTTCTATCATCAAAAAACTCAAAGTTTTCACAAAATTAAATTAAAAAATCAATAAAAATTTAATTTATAAATTTTTACTTCATAATTTATAGTAAATCCTTTAAAAGTTTAGAAACCTTAAACTCATATTTTCAGTATTAAAGTTTTTTCTAATTTATTAATTTCGCAAAAATATCATTGTGCTAATACTAAAAGTATTGTAAATAATAAATAACTACTTAATTTTTGTTGAAAATTTCCCATTTGTCTAATTCTGACATTATTGGTGGAGCTGGAATAGCAGCATATAGAATTCACAAAGCACTACTTAAAAAAGAGATTAATTCTAGACTTTTCGTTAATAATTATTATTCTGGCGACCATACTGTAATACCCCCTAAAGATAAGATACATAAACTTAACTCCATATTTAAACCACAAATAATTAATCCTTTAAAAAAATTATTAATTACGAAAAATAAAGCATTACATTCCCTTTCAATATTGCCAAGTAATTGGCCAAAATTTCTAAATAATTCTGATACAGATGTAGTACATCTACATTGGGTTCAAAATGAAATGATTTCTATAAGAGATATAGGGAATATAAGAAAACCTATCGTAATGAATACACATGATATGTGGCCCTTTTGCGGAGCAGAACATCTAAGTTTTAATATAAGGTGGAAAGAAGGCTATTCAAAAAATAATAGGCCTATTGATGAATCTGGCTATGATTTGAATAAATACATTTGGAAACTCAAGAAAAGATATTGGGTAAATCCTTTTCATATCGTTTCTCCAAGCAGATGGATGGCAAAATGTGTGAAAAATAGTGCTCTAATGAACAACTGGCCATGTGAAGTTATCCCAAATTGTATTGATACTGAAAAATGGCGTCCATTAAATAAAACATTCTCTAGAAAATTACTAAATTTGCCTCAAAATAAAATAATCCTAACTTTTGGCACATTTAATTCAAATAATCAATTTCACAAAGGTTTTGATCTTTTAAAAAAAAGTCTGGATAATTTAAAAACAAAAAATAAAGATATAAATTTGGTTATCTTTGGTCAAAGCGAACCGAAGTATCCTATTAATTATGGTTTTCAAACTCACTATTTAGGTCAACTCAAGGATTCGTACAGCTTAAAAGCTCTTTATAGTGCTTCAGATATTTTATTAGTCCCCTCAAGAATAGAAAGTTTCTGTAACACTGCTTGTGAAGCTAATGCATGTGGGGTACCAGTCGTATCATATAGGGTTGGGGGCCTTATAGATATTGTTGATCATAAAGAAACTGGATATCTTGCATCACCATTCGATATTAAAGATTTTACTGAAGGTATTATTTGGGCGTTAAATCAAATAAATTTAGATAAAAAATTAAATACTTTAACTAGAAGAAAAGCTATCAAAAAATGGGATTATTCAGTAATTTCAAAAAAATATGAAAATCTTTATAAGAAAATAATTTTTAATAAATCATGAAAAAGATAAAAATCTTTGATCAAAAAAAATTTTATTATTGGAAAATATCTTTAATTTTATTAACTTCAATTACAGCAATATATGGAATATACATTACAAGGAATCATTTCTTAGATGATACTTTTATTCATTTGAGAATTGCAAGAAACATAGTAGAAAAAGGAATTTACTCATTTAATGGTATAAAAAAAGATTTTTCAACATCGAGTCCTCTTTATACAACAATATTATCTTTGGGTTTAAGAATTTGGGACAGCCCATATTTAGCGAAAACTATAAATATTATTTTTTATGTTTTAAATTATTCTTTAATTTCCATATTTTTGTTAAGAACAAAAAATCTGAATTCTTTAATATTATCAATTTTTCTTATAGGTTTTTCCTCGCCATTAGGCGTTAGATGGTTAACAGACGGGATGGAATCTTCATTGGTAATGCTATTTGCAATGATAATTGCATTTATCCTTTATTCAATAAACAAAGTTAAAGCTGGAGAGTATAAAAAAATATTTTTTTTTATAACTTTTTTCTTTTGTTCTTTATCAATTTTATTGAGAATTGAATTTGCTTTTATAATACTTTGGTTTATCTTTTCATCTTTTTTTACTAGATCTTTTTCTGATAAAAAACTTGGATTTAATAATTTTTTATCGAGAAAATTCCCTTTATTTTTATCTTTATTAACATCATTTTCAATTATATATATTAATTTCGGTAGTTTTACACCAGATACTTCCTTAGCAAAAGGTGGATTAAAATATGATTTGAGCTATTTTGCTTTTAATTTAATAAGAGCACATGTATCAGCATCAATTTTCGGTGTTTCTTTGATATTATCATTGTTTATTTCGCTTTATTCAATCTACAAAAATAGCAATAATTTAAATCAAAATAATCAAATCAATTTTGCATATTTAATAAATTTATCCTTACCAGCAATAATTCTTTTAATCTTGATTAAAGGTCAAATGATTCAGGGGATTAGATATTTTATTTTCATAGAAACATTTTTAATAAGTTTTAACTTACTAATTTGTAATGAATATTATTTAAAAAAATTTACTGAGCACAAAAAGAATTATCGATATTACATATATCTATTTATACCTTTATTAATATCGCCTTGGTTATGGCATGATTTTGATGTTTTAAATAAAATATCATACGGAAGAACTCAAACTTTTTTAAATCTAAGTAATCAAGACCTAAGATGCTTAAATAATAAAAACTTGATAGCTTGGGATGTAGGCATGATAGGTTATTTTTCAAAATCAGTAATTTTAGATCCTAATGGACTTGTAAATGGAAGAGAATTAGCCAAATTAAGCGAGGATAATAGGTTGAATCAATTTATTGAAAATAATAATTTAGATTATGTTTTCGTAAACGATAAACAAATGAGACAAGTAGGAAAATATCTGAACTTAACAAAATGGATAAAACTTGGTAGTTATTCATTTCCTAATTTCAATAAGAACTCACAAGATATTCATTATTTGCTTAAGTCTCCAAAATCAGAGAGCTGCTGATATCAAAATATAGTAATTATCAAAATATTTAAAAAATAAATTTTAATTTATTAATTTTTTTTCTTAGACTATTTTTTATTTTCTTTTGATAATAATTAAGTTTTATAATACAACAAAATAAATTAATGAGGTTTTAAGTAGTTGAAAGTTAATTATTTAATTGAAGCAACTAGGCCAAGACATTGGATAAAAAACTTACTAGTTTTCTCTACACCCTTATTAGCATTTCAATTTAACTATGAAGTGTGGTTTGCAGCTTTTATTTCTTTTCTAGTCTTCAACCTTGCAGCCTCCTCAATTTATTTGTTTAATGACGTCGTAGATTATAGTTCTGACAAAGTCCATCCAAAGAAAAAATTCAGGCCTATAGCATCTGGTAAATTATCAAGAAATACAGCATTCATAAGTTCAATTTTTTTGATAATTTCATCTCTGGGTATATCCTTTAAATTAAATACTTTCCTATTTTTAATAATACTAATATACATTTTTATTCAAATAATTTATTGTTTAAAATTAAAAAAAGAACCTCTTTTAGATATTTTTTGTATAGCCGCAGGTTTTTTATTAAGGTCTATTTCAGGAGGTGTTGCATCTAATCTTTTTATATCTCCTTGGTTTATTTTATCGATAGGTTTATTAGCCTTATTTTTAGCACTTGAAAAAAGAAAAGCAGAATTAAGGATATATAAAGTTTCGGGTATAAATACAAGAAAAGTACTAGATAAATACTCCATGGAACTCCTACTTAGGTTAGAAAGCATTGTTTCAACTGGTTCTTTCATGACATATTCTCTTTGGGCTTCAGGACCAACATTAAAAGGAGCCTCTACAAGTTGGATGCTTCTCACCGTCCCTATTGTTTTAATGGGAATTTTTAGATATCAATTTCTTAGTGATCCATCAATTAGAAAAAAACAAATTTATCAAGATTTATATGTTGATTCTGAAAATCCTGTAAATATGTTCCTTCATGATAAAGGAATGAAAATAATAGTTTCATCTTGGATAATAACTGTTTTTTTTATTACTGCTTTCAATTGAAAATTATTAATATAAGACTCTAAATACAAAAACCTTTTAATGCTAATTTATATTAAAATAAAGATCTAAGCTAAAAAGATATTTAAAATGATTCTAAAATCTAATACTCATATAAAAAGTGTTTTTGTTCTTGGGAGTAATAGTGAAATTGCAAAAGAAATATGTATTCAACTAGCAAACAAAGGCTGTGATAAATTCCATTTAATGGCAAGAGATATAAAAAAAAATAAACCTCTTGTTAAAATACTTAAAGACAAAAAGATAAAAAATATTATTCAAGATGATTTTGATTTATTGGATGATCCAGAAAACAAAATGGAAGTTGATCAATATGATTTATATCTAATAACAGCAGGTTTTCTTGGTAATTCAGAGCTTGCTTCAAAAAATATTTCAGAATTAATTAAAATAACCAAAATTAATTATTCTGGATTACTGAAGTGGCTAATAGCTATAGCTACCCCAGAAAGAATGAATTCTTTATCAAGACTTTGGATATTTAGTTCTGTTGCTGGAGATATAGGTAAGCCATCAAATTTTTCTTACGGAGCAGCAAAAGCAGCTTTATCTTGCTTCTGCCAAGGACTTTTACTTAAAGCCCATAAAAAACCTTTTGCAGTTAGGGTTTTTAAAGCTGGATATATTAAGACGAGGATGTCAATTGGTAAAGCGCCTGAGATTCTTATGTTAAGCCCTAAAAAACTTGCAGCTAAGATACTTAAACATCCAAATAAAAGAGGTATTGAGTACTTACCATGGTGGTGGGGTTACATTATGAGAATTTTGAAATATTTACCAAATTCCTTACTTGCAAAAATTTAATTTACAGTTGTGGCATATTTTAAAAAAGGATTATCTCTTATAAGTGGTTGGGGATTAAATAAATGGGCAAAAGTAAATACTTTTACGCCTAAAAACCTTGAAGAATTAGTTGATTTTATTAAAGAAGCAAATACTGGTTCTATTCTTGTAAGAGGTTCAGGTCGTACTTATGGAGATGCGGCTCAAATAGACGGGCAAAATATAATAAATCTGGAAAATTTTAAAAAAATAAAATTTAATTCATTCAATAAAACATTAACTGTAGGCGGGGGAGTAACATTAAGGGAAATAATTAAAGAAATAGTACCCCAAGGATTTTTCTTACCTGTAGTTCCAGGCACAAGTAATATAACCGTTGGTGGTGCTGTAGCATCAGATATTCATGGTAAAAATCATTATCAAGATGGAAGTTTTGGTAATCACATAATAAAAATTTCACTTATTGATGGAAATGGTTACGTTCAAGAACTTTCTCCTTTTGTAGAGAATCAAAAAGAAAAATTCTGGGCAACAGTTGGAGGCATGGGCTTAACAGGTGTTATTTATGAAGTGAATATAAATTTATTACCAATTTCTTCCTCTTTAATAACGGTTGATACCAAAAGATTTAAAAACATCGAAGACCTTATGATGGAGATGGATAAAAATGCTAGTAATTATAAATATAGTGTCGCATGGATTGATAGCCTACATAAAAAATTTAGAGGTGTTTTAACTAGGGGTAATCACCTAAAATTAGAAAATCTTAATATTGAAGAAAAAAATAATCCATTATTTTTTAGAGATGTAAAAGTGAGATCAAAACCAAAATTTCTAACTAAAATCTTTTTAAACAAATTAACAGTAAAAGTCTTCAATACATTTTGGTTTTACAAATCCCCAAAAGATGAAATAGGCAAGCATGAATCAATATCAAATTTTTTTCATCCATTAGATGCCATTAAAGATTGGAACAAAATATATGGTTCAAAGGGATTTATTCAATACCAATTTTTCATTCCTAATGCGTCAAAAGAAAAAATAAAATTTGTTTTAGAATATTTTAAATTAAAAGGAGTTCCTTGTTTTTTAACTGTTCTTAAGAAATTTGGCAAAAGGAATCTCGCCTATCTTTCATTCCCTGACGAAGGTTGGACTTTAACGACTGATATACCAAATTGTATACCACAAATTAACGAGATTATAAATTTTTTAGATAATGAGATTGCCAAAAGCGGCGGTAAAATTTACTTAACTAAAGATTCAATGTTAACTGGAGATATGTTCAAAAAAACCTATCCTTTTTTGAAAAAGTGGAAAAAAGTCAAAAGGGAACTTGATCCAAAATTAAAATTCGTTTCTGATATGAGTAAAAGATTAAAAATTTTTTAAATGAACATACCTACCAAAAAAAATTGACAACATAATTATTCTTAATTATTTTAAATACATGAAAAAAACGAAAAATCTATTTAAATTTATATAAAAAAAATTGAATTATGAACATTTAGTGGAGAATCTAAAAATTTATATAATTTCTGAAGCTAAATAATTTAATTTATATTTTTTCATATTTAATTTAATAAAATTTTTTAATTTTTTTATCTATCAAGAAAATTAGCCATTAAATTATATAGATAATAATGTAATTTCAGTGAACAAAGATTTAAGTCTTTTTTTTGTTTTTAAGTCACTTTAACTTACAGTAAACTATTTTTATGATATTTATTTTTTATTAATGACTTGGGATATAAAAAAAGAGGTATGCATAGTAGGTACTGGTTTTTGCGGATACGCAGCTTATAAAAAATTAAAAGAAAACAACATAAAACTAATTGTTGTAGAGGGAGGAGAGGTAAAAACACCTACTAATGCTGAAGAACAAAAAAATTATAAAGCTTCAACAAATAACTTCATATCTTCTAACAAAAAAAGAATAAAAAATAAGATTGAAATATCATTTAGAGATAGGCAATTCACATTAGGAGGATCGAGCGCACGTTGGGCAGGATACATAAAACCATTCGAAAAGAGTACATTTACTAATGTCTTTGAAGGATTTGAGGAACAAGTTTGGGGTGGAGTTAGATTTGATAAATATAATGAAGAGATCCTAAATCTATTAAATTCTCCGAATCTTGATTTCTCCCCTGAAAGCATTGCGAAAAAAACAGATTCTAAATTACCAAATCTTCCTCCTGGATTAGAATATACAGTTTATTCTTGGGCAACCACTCCTTTAAGACTGAAAGAATACTGGATCAATAGATTAAAGATTGAAAAAAAAGATAAAAAGGATGTAATAACGGGTTATAAATTAATTGATTTTAAATTTAATAATGAGAAACTAATTGGACTTAAATTCAGAAATAATGATGGTCAAGAACTAATTGTAGAAGCAAAATACTTTATGTTCTGTATGGGGGGAATAGAAAACGCAAGATTTACAAAAAAACTTTTCATGGCAAAGAAGAAAGAACCTCCTATAAATAGTAATCTTTGCAATTTCCAAGAACATCCACACCTATATTATGTAGCTGGATTTAATAAAGGAGAAAAGTTATTACCTAAAATAATTAGAAACAGATATAACGTATCAAAACTTATTCATAATTCTTTTAATAATGGCCAATTAAATATATCTTTCAAAGCTTGGGATGGAATAGGCACTCCAAAGGCAACACTAATGATTCAAGAAAATCAAAATAAGTTTAAGAATAGAATAAAAAATATTATAAAGCCTTTCCTTAACAAGATTACGATCCCAAATTATGACTATCTTATTGTTATGAGGTGCGAACAATCTCCAAATAAAAAATCAAATTTAAAATTTGAAGAAAATAAAACATCACTAAATTGGGATATTGAAAGTAAAGATTTTTCACACTATTCTGATTATCTAAGGAGATTGGCTTCTTTTTTAATCATTAATAATTATGCAAAAGATTTTACCCTTAAAGTTAATTCTACTAATGGAGAGGCAATTCCATCATCTATCTTCGGAGGAGCCCATCACATGGGGACCGTACCTTATACCACTAACAATATTTTAATAAACGAAAAATTTAGACTGACAGAAAATGACAATACATATGTAGTTGGAAGTTCTGCCTTCCCCACATCGGGTTTTGAAAATCCAACTCTTGCCGCAATGGCTACAGCATTAATTGCTGCCGATGATATTATCCTAAGAAGTTAAATGGATCATAATAAAAAGATATTAAGAAGAGACTTTATTTTTTACTTCTTATCAGCATTTATATTAGCTTTTTTAATCAAATATAAATTTAAAGAGGATGAAATTAATTTTGATTATGAATTAAATAAAAAAATTAAGAACTATAATTCATCTAGAGATATTAAATCCAAAAAAGAATTAAAAAAAGCAATTGAATATGACTTAAAAAATAATAAAACAATTTTTGTTGGCAAAAAACTTTATACTTTCGCGGAAATTGGCTATTATGGTTTACTCTAATTTGATTAAAAAATTAGATTTTATTTTCAATCGCAATTTCAATAAATATTCTATTTTTTTGTCTTGATTGGTCTTAATTATTAGAAGAAAGAATTTAAAAAATTACAGTAAATTTTTCTAAAATTTACAATAAAAATATAAGGAATTTTCTAATAAAGTTGTTAATTAAAGAGAAAAAGTAAATATATTTACCTTAAATATTGCGAGTAAACCGCACAACAGTTTAATGTGGGTTTAAATATTTTAGTTCATGCTATTAAAAAATCGGTCAATTACAAGCCTGAACTCAAGCATTGATAAATTAGGTTTTTTTTCAGCTATACTTCATCTTTATTACTCAGTGGTTTGGAGTGTTTCTTTTTATTCTGGGCCAGTTTCTTTAGTAACAAGTTTATTTATACCCCAGGCACTTCTTGGTCTTTCTCTTTTAGGTTTTTTAAATCCACGGAGTAACATCCTCCTTCTAATTAATGCAATTTTGTTTGCCTCGCTTTATATTTATAGCTCTCCTGTATCTTCTAATAATAAGACCACTGCATTTTTCTTATCAGTACTTGTAATTTTAAGTTTTCTGAAAACCTTATTATCTGGAAGAGGTATAAATTGTGATAGAGATAAAATTTTTCACCTTATTCAAGGTCCTTGTAAGTTAATCCTCGTTTGTATGTACTTTTTTGGTATTTACCATAAATTAAACACAGATTTTTTTAACCCTAACGTAAGTTGTGCCGTAGAATTATATAAACCTATCGCATCGTTAATAGGACAGGAACAAAATATAAATTTATATTGGATTCCAATTTATTCAACAGTTATTGTAGAAACCATAGCGATTGTAGGTTTGTTATTTAAGCGATATTGCAAATTTGGATTAGCTGTTAGCATACCATTCCATATCATTATTGGCTTCACTGGTTATGCTTTTTACATGGACTTTTCAACTATCGTTCTAGCTATGTATGCTTTAAATATCAATGACGAGAGTTTGCAGAGACTCAAAACACTCTTTATGAGAGTATTTCGATCGTACTGGCTTAAAAAAACTATCTCTTTGATACCTATTTTTTTTGCTCTTGCAATATATATTTATGTCGCCATTCTTTGCAAGGGGATATGTTCATACAGATCGTTCATGCCCATATTCGCATTCTATTCAGTCCCTATATTCTTAATCCTTGTATTTTCCAAAAACATCCATCGAGTGGGATGGAAGAAGTCAAATTCAGGACTACTATATTTAATTCCATTTTTGTTCTTTTTAAACGGGCTGAGCCCATATTTAGGACTGAAGACAGAGGGATCTATATCTATGTACAGTAATCTTTACGTTGAAGGGAGAACAACAAATCATTTTTTTCACGGGGTTATTCCAGGATTTTGGAATTATTCCGATGAAGTTGTAACGATTATTGATTCAAATGATAATAGGCTTAAAAAGGGAGAAGCATTTGTAAGATATGATTTCGATAGGAGATTATCCAATATGCAAAACGTTGAAGTTACAATACAATCAAACCTAAAGAATACTCCGCAAAGAATATCGACTAGAGAAGGGAATTGGGAGAATACTTTTGTCGACTCTCATTGGCTTATGAAAAAATATTTAATTTTTAAACCTATTGATTACACAAGACCAAAAGTTTGTGATCATTAAGGAAAAAGATGAAAATCATTTACGATGGTGAGTGTCCGTTTTGTTCGAAGTATGTTCGATTAATTAGATTAAAAAATACTGTAGGAGATGTTGAACTTATAAATGCCAGAGCAGATAACATGATAAAAGAAGAACTCAAAGAACTTTCCATCGATATAAACCAAGGAATGGTTCTAATTGATAATGAAGATATATACTTCGCTGAAGATTGTGTTCATCGTCTTGCATTATTGAGTACCTCCTCAACATTTTTCAACCGTTTAAATAAATTTGTATTCAAGCATAAGATCTTATCGAAGATACTATATCCAATAATGAAGACAGGTAGAAATTTAGTTTTATTTATATTACGGAGAAAACAGATATGAAGTGTAGGATATAGTAACCAGCACACCTTTTCATATCAAGAAGTTAAAAGCCTTGAAGGAATTATTATTTAATTTTGGTATTTTCAGATAAATTTAATCACTTTAATTTTAAAATTTTTCACAATAAGTAAAATTTAAAAATAAAATTTTTACTTCTATTGATAGAAAGAACTTCTAATTTGGTTTGCGTTTACTTAACAATATTTCTTAGAGTTTTATCCTTTTTTTAAGTTTATTTAATTACAATAAATAAGACTAAATAATTTA
>Ga0163109_10003377_pt1 | contig 12214 bp, 8 predicted proteins | sample CRUFie1St13metaG_FD_108704 | JGI IMG/M metagenome (GOLD analysis project Ga0163109, IMG submission 108704) | Marine microbial communities from the Costa Rica Dome - CRUD Field 142mm St13 metaG | ecosystem: Environmental > Aquatic > Marine > Oceanic > Photic zone | place: Costa Rica: the Eastern... | reverse complement strand
TGAGCATCAGCTATATTTTTCTCAAAGGTTGTTTGAAGTTCTTCCAGTTGATCTAGTTTATATTCATCAACCATTTTATATCGTAATTCAATTTGTCTATCAAGTTCAGCTTGACCTTCTGCCATCATCTTTTCGAAGGTTTGTCTTTGAACTATATCTGCTTCATGAATTCTATTATCAAATTGTTCTTGAAGCTCTCTAAGCTGTTCTTCTTTATATTCATCTGCTTCGCGATATCGTTGTTCAATTTGCTGATCAAGAAGTTTTTGTGCTTCGGTTACACTGAGTTCTTGTTCTTTATATTTTTCATCAAGTTCAGCCTGAGCATTAACTACCCACTTATCAAACATTTGTTCAGCTAACTCAATAGCCATTTCACTAGCACGAGCTTCTATCTCTTGCTGATATGTTGACTTATGATGTTCGTAATATTGGTAAGTAGCATCTTTAACAACTTCAAGATCTATCTCGTCAACAAAGTCGAGAAAGTCTTGGTTGTTATAATCTACTGGAAGATACCATGAGGAAAGAACAGAAGGATTTTGACCATACAGAACTTCTATTGTTTTTTCTGATTTATCAACAAATTTAGCTGCTTGTATTTGTCCAGAAAATCTTGCCATTATGTAATGTGCCTTTCATTATACAGTACCAATTCGTAAGAAGAATGTTGATTGAACCGTTGGTGTTCCTGATGGTACGTTTTGTGCATAGTAAGTATTTGGTGCTGGCTGTTCAAATCTTGTTGTTGAGCCCGTAGTGTATGTATCTGTTATACCAGTACCTCTTGCTACACCAAACGTTGTATTAGTAGATACAAAGTAATTGTATCTGATAGTTTGTGCAGCATGATGATTAATCAAATCTTGCATCATAGTACCAAAGTGAGTTTTGGGTGTAGAGATTAAATCATTAGTATCAAGTTTCATAGTTACTGGATTGATATAGTTAACACCTGCAACTGCATCTATTCTATGTAAGAAGAAATTATTTACACCAACAGATTGATCAAGAGTTTCAGGTAAAGACCCAACACTAAATGCAGCTATGTCTGCGTTTGTGTCTGCAGCAATAGGAGTTGTACTTACCTGAGTAGCACCACTTTCAGAAGCATTGGTTGATATGAAATATGTTCCTGCTTGATCTTCTTGTGTTGTTGAACTCAACACTAGCTTAGCAAGTGCTGGAGCAATGAATGTATCATACACATCAGTCTTATTCATAGATTGTATGTTACCAGATGCATTACGATATATGGGATAGGAATAGTTTGAATATACTTTACCTGTTCTATATGGAAACGTAGTATTGTTTAAACTTTGAACAGTATTTTCATATGTAACAGTCGTAAGGGAAGTTGGATCAGCTGTAGGCCAAGGTGACGTTCCAGTAGCCATTGCTCCTGCTGTAGCTCTATTCTCTGTAAGTGGATTTAGATTTCCATTACCTGCGTTTACTGTTAACTCAACAGAAGGTGATTGGCCATATTGTCGAATGACCTCATCAACGATAAGGTCAACATCTGTAGTTGTCATGTCTCTCAGATTGCCTGAGTGAAGTTTTAATGGACGTCTTATGGCCATGTTTATTCCTAGTCGAGTATGTGAGGAAGACTAAACTTATTCAACAAATTGTCAAAGTCCCTTTTAAAGTCTTTGTAATTTTTTATTCGTTCTTTCTTCTCATCCTTATCTAATAGTTTTCTTATATGTTTAATTTTTGGAATAACAGGGTCAATTGATTCATCAAAATATCGTTGAAAGTCAACTTTTAGATCAGATCCATCTATATCTTCATATGTTCTCACTTCGTCAAATCTATCTTTAAAATTATAAATAAATCCTTGCAGCCAACCATTTGTTAATAACGCATGTTCAAGTACACCAAAATGTTTTCCCCCATCATAAAATATTCTTGGATCATATTTCCAGTTAGGATCTTCTTCTTGTTTAACTTGAATATTGTTTGAATGAGTAATCTTATACAAATCCATAAACAATCTACTCATACATAAGTCTTCAAGATCCCTTCGATATAATACTATAAGTCTTGCATTATCATTGTCATCAAATAATTTCCAAAAATTCAATTGATTCATTATAATATAGTTTTCAATAAAAATCTTACAAGTGTAATCACTAGAAGTTTCACTCATCATCTGTAAATGAGTTTTTACTTTCGCTTGGTGTTCATCTCCTCTTAACGGTGTTCCTGTTTTTAATTCTTCATTCTTATATAATTTCTTAGTCTCCGGGTCCATATTCAACCAACCCACTTGTCTTCCCGGATGAGCTACTTCTCCAAGTGGTATGTGTTTATCATCAATTGTTCTGCTTATCTGTCCCAAAGTATTGACAAGATAAGTTGAACCACTTCTGTGGTTCGTTAATATAATATTTTTCATTAAGCATTTGCACCATATAATGTTTTTACTACTGTACCATCTGAATCTAATAATAATAATGATTCAGGTCCAGCTAAGTTTGCAGATGTAATTGGAAAATATGTATTCCCAATCAATGTTACAATACCACTCGAATCTAATCTAGCTAAACCCCAAATCTCATTGATGGCTCCGACCAGGTCTGAATCTTCTACTGTACGAAGTTCAGCTAGGTCACCAACATTAAAAGATATCTCATTGGTTTTATCTTTCCACGTGGAAACTAGATCATTTATATCTACTAATGTTCTTGCCATTTACTTCTCCGCCATTTGCTGTAATAGAAGTTTGATGTCTTGTATATCTGACTTCAATTCCATTACATCTTTCTTCATATTTAGGACTTCTTGTTCTTTTTGTTCGCGAGCTTTTTTAGCTGCTTTTGCTTTTCTTATTTGTGACCCATTAACATTTACAATTGCACGAGTAGAAGGATCTCTTACAAATCCTGTAAGTCCTTCTACTGGTTGATAGTTTTCATACTTCAATGTCTTCATTATACAGCCAATGCTATTACACGCAGATCCTTGAATGAAGGAGGCTTAGCGTTGTTATAACTTGTCATGGTCAACTTAAATATAAATCTAGTAAATGGATCAGCTAATCCAGAAGCACCACCAACAACGTATTCATAATCTCTGAATATTGCAGGATTTTCATCTGTTGGTAATTCTTCTTCTCTGAATACTTCTTCCCAGTTTAGATCCTCAAACAACTGATCATCATTAGCTACTTTATAGAATAGTTTGAAGTTAGCAGCTGCTGGTCTATTAGCAGCTAATATTACTTTCAATCCAACAGCAGCTTCTGCTAGTGTTACTGGTCTTGTTATATGTTTAGATAATATTGTACCTGATGTTTTGTCAGTTTCTTCAACAAAGTTTAGAGGTACGTTAAAATTAGGACCAGCAACTCCAAATGGATTATCAATTCTGTTATGTGTTAACCATATAGAAGAACGTTGCATATCAATCACAGGTGAGATATAACTTGTATCTGCTTGCATGTCAACAGTTAGTGTTGCAGATTTTGTTCCCACTGGTAAATTTAACTGCTCTTGTTTTGCAGTCATAATTACTCGTGGTGCATTCAACACATTACGTTCTTTGACAGACAATGGTATGCTTGATGCATCAATGTCATATAAAGCTTCTGTTCCTGCAATGGACTTACCTGAAGCAAACTTACCTGATACAGCGACACTTGTACTCTGTGGAAGGTTAAAGTCAATATTTGGCCAAATTTCTTCAAATTGAATCTGTCTATTAACTTCTACTTCAAATCCACCAAACGATTGACGTGAACCTGGTTGTGATGTTGAGTCAGCTTGAACTTCGAAGAAATCATTATCAACATCTTGAACAAACCTTTCACCCATAATAGATGATGCTCGTAATGTAGCATATGATGCATTTGAATCCAAACCATAAATTCTAACTCGATCGTTTTGATTTAATCCATGATCTGGAGCATTGAAGATCAAACGGTTTGAATTGTTTCTTGTTTCAATAGGATTCTCACCAAGTAGATACAAAGGAACTTCTGTGTTTCTTAGAACTGCTTCTGTTGTAACTGTATTGTTAAAATCAGCTCTGTTTAATCTAAACATCAGATCTCTTTCCTGATCTGGTGTCCATGTAGATGTGTTCTGTGACTTAAACAATGAACCAAGAGATGGCTGAGAAGTAATTCTCTGCTCAGTTGAGTTTAGTATAAAGTCACCTGCTTTTGCTACATACACATTATATGCATTAGTTTCTGCAATTAATACTACAGCATATTCTTGATAAGGCAACAAGTAAACTGGTTCTTCAAACTCAAAGTTTGTTGCAACTGGAGTTGGAGAAGCAGTTATTGCAGTTGGTGATTTAAATACAACACTACCTGGAATAATATCTTCAGATGATGGATGACCATTAACCATTGGACGTAATTGCATTTCAACAGGAATCACATCATCTTTTGTTTCAAAGAAGATATCGATCGATGTTAAGAATACACCATCTTGATCTGGTATAAAGAATGATTGTGCTAATGGATCTCTCTGACGAACAGTTCTTGGAGGTACAACAACTTGTCCGTTAATTCTACGTTCACCTGTTGCAACATTCCACAAGTGCATGTTACGTCCCAAGTTCTGTGACGTAGTTGATGTTGAGGTTGATGTACCAGTAACAACATTTCTAACACGAGTTGTTTGAATTGTTCTTTGTCTTGTTTCTAATGTACCTGCTGATACAAAAGGTGTCACAGCAATTGAGGTTGCATTGTCCTCATTGTTAGATGAGATATCAAGAAGTTTAAATTCTCTACTACCAGTTCTAAATCGTTGGGAAGGAGAATTTGGAATTAAGAATTCACCTTCAACTGAACCTTCTGCATTTGTAAATAATGCTTCAGCACCTTCTGGAATACTACTTCGATTGTTAAATCTATTTCCAACTTCTTGGTTACTTTGAGCAATTCGAGCAAAGCTAGTTTGACGTACCCATTGTGAAACATCAACACCATCAAAGAAAGGCCATAGTCTTGTATTGGGTTTCAAGCCTTCTGCTTTGAAGCTAATTCTACGAGATCTCATAAATGGAATCAACGCAACGTCAACAACTCGATCACCCACAACTCTTCGGATTGTAGAAAAGGATGCTACTCTAGCTACAGCTGAAGTAGTAGTAACACTTGTTGTCCTTGTTGTTTGAATATTAGCAGCTCTCCAGTTACCTGCAGAGCCTGTACCTACAACCGATGTTCCAGTACTAGAACTTGAACTTGAACTTAATGCTCTCGATCTTGTATCACCTACTTGTGTACCTGCCCAGTTCCACTGTGCGTTATTGAATAGTTGATTCTGACTACCACTAAAGTTAGTAGTTGTTCCACCACTTACTGTTCTTGCTGCTGTAAACTGAGTTTCTCTCCACTCATCAGATGCAGGTGAAAGTGTTAAAGTACCTAAGTTAGTAATAACATTGAATGGATTAATATTCATTGTTTCAGATACTTGTAACTGAGTAATGTATTCTACTTCGCTATACTTGGTATATACGTTATCACCCTTTAGAATAGTATTAGTTGAAAGATCAGAATCATACTTTAACCGAACAGCTTCTTGATTAAAAGCAGGTCGTAATATCTTATTCTGTGGATCAATAGAAGCTCTATACTCAGGATTATCAAAGGAAGATGCTAATTGATCTGAAAAGTTATCAACTAAGAATCCTGCTTTTGTTCTATCGTTACCACTTGCATCAAGAACATCTAAATTAGATAAGTTTGTTTCAAGTAATGAAAGAGTTGTAATCTCTGTAAGAGTTTCTAGTTTAGATGAGATCTCACCAACATCTTGCATTTGATATAGTTTTGTTTCTAATGGCTGTGTACCAATATCTGAATCAGAAATTGTAAACGCTTCCATAGTAATATTAGCTAGTACCATTTCGTTTGGAGACACAGGTGGAAACTTAGGATCTAAAGATGAACGGCCTTGCTTAACTCTAACTAAACCATCGATGTCAACTGTGACTCTATCATAACGAGGTAGATAATATTCAATGTCTGCTGTAATTAGATCTGTATCGTCTGGCAGTTCGTTAATTCTTGCATTGCCAGCTTGGAAGTCTGAATCGGTATCGTCAATTCTTGGACGGAAGTCAAGCACATCCCTTAACTCAATTTTCTCACCACTCTTAGTTGTATGACTTGGAATTGATCCATAATCTACTTGACCTGTGTATGATTGAGCTGCAAAGAAATCACCAGATGCACCGTGTGTAAAATAACGGAACCTAGCAAACACATTATTGTTAGGTTCACGTGCACTTGATTTCAAGATTGCTTTAGCAGGTGAATACCAGTTGTCTCTTTGACCATTATCGATTATAAAAGAACTCATTAAGTTTTCACCATCAGAATCTGAATCACGTAAACGATCAAGTTTGTATAAGTCAGGTTTACCTAATGGAATAAATTTTGTACCATTTGAATCAGTTTGAATTGAAACACTAACTGTATGCTCTTCTAATGTTTTGTTTCTAATGGATCCGGATGCTTTGTTTACTTTTCCTACAATTCTGATTGCAGCTGATGGAGTACCACCTGAAAGTGATACCACTTGTGTTCCTGCACCTGTTATTGTAATATTGGATTCAATAATACCTGTTACATTATCAATGATAATCCATTCATTAGTATTAGCAAATGTTTCACCACTTGCAGTTAATGTTAACGTTGCTGCTCCAGCACCATCTAATGTTGCTAAGAACTGTCGTTGTACTTCAAGTGAAATATCTGACATAACTTTAGGACGTTTGTGTGTCAGTGGGAACAACAAATCATTATTTCTTGGTTCTTGTAAAACAGCATCTTGTACAAAAATGATATCTGCTTTATCAGCAGGACCACTACCTATTGATTTTACATCTTCAATTGTTTCAGCTGAATCCATTTTTATATCAAATAGATAATATCTTAGATTAGCAGCATCTTCTTCAATGTGTCTAACACGTGCAGTACCAATTATTACACCTTGTGCACCAATGCTATCATACAAGTTCTCTTTTTGAAAGACGTTAATGTCTGGTAAACCTACAACATTGTTAACAATAACATAGTTACCATAATCAGTTGCCGCTACATCATTATTAAGTGTAATTGTATCTTGAGCTCTAGGAACTCTTAATCTTGTTGTGTAGTCACGATGTGCTCTATAACCTTTTACATATGCTGTACCTGGTGATACAACAGTTTGCAAGAACGTTGCATCTGAATCATCTTCATGGTGAATAAAAAATGGTTCAACAAGAAAGTTACCGTGGATCTCATTTGTTCTAAGAGCCATACGATCTTCAATCTTCGCATACTGGTTGTTACCTTGAACAACATCAAACACATTACCATTGATAATACGACAGAAGTACACAAAGTTTTCATCTGAGTCAACAAGATCTTGTTCTGTTAGAATTAGTTTAATTCTATATCTGTCAGCACCTGGTGCAGATCTATTAGGTGTAGCACCTTGGTTATCAAAGAGTGCTTCTGTATCGTCAGCTGATACAACATCCTGTTGGACTTTGAATCCTATGATGGTGGTTGGAGTTTCAGTATACTTTCCAATAATTTGAGATTGTTTAGGTGCGTATACAAAATGTCCTTGAGTAAAGAAATGTCCTTGGTCAATCGATACTTTTGTACCAACACCAATTGCAGGATTAGCTGTTGTGTTAACTGATTGAACAGTTAGTGTAATACCAATCGAGTTAGCAATAATGTCTTCACCAGCGGTCATCCGAACAGGATCGTCACCTGGAGTTCCACCAGTTGTGTCTGTATATGTTACATACAATGTTGCTGGATCAGTTGCAGTTGCTGTAATAACTTCTAAGCACTTAACTTTAATACCAGAATCATTACCTTCGAACTCAGCTCCTATAAAGTTAGATGTATCTACTGGTAAAGTATTGTTTGAAGTATCTAACTTAATGAATTCGTATCTATTGTTTATAGTGATCCCAGCTGGAGCAACATTTGCACCTTCTTTGAAAATGTTCCTTCCAAAGACTTCCATCTCTTTTTGTATAATAGTCTGGAGCTGAGTTAACTCTCGAGCTTGTAGCGCTCTACCACTATTGAAGAGAACTCGGTGATAGTTAGCACTATCTGCAAAGTCATCTTTGTACGTTCTACTGAACAGGTTATCTGTAAATTGTGTTGGCATGTTCTACTCTCAGAGTTGAATTATAACTTTTATATCTTCTGTTTGTTCGCTTGCTCTTTCGATAGCAGCTCTATTATCTATGTAAATGATTTCACCTGACAAAGGATTGACCTTGAGTGTTTCAAAGGCATCTGAGTCTGCATCTACATTAGCACCCTCTAAAATACCTTCACCAACACCATCTACTTCTGTAACTGTTTCACCTTCTTGGAACTGAGTAAATCCAGTTGCTTCTGATTGGTGATACCATACAACATTTGAATCTTGTGCATCAACAAGTGCTTTGGCACCTGATATTGCACCTTCTAAAGTATTATCTTCAGAAAACAAATTGGCTACTGAACCAAATCTTAATTTTCTTAATGAATTTCCAACCTGTGCAACAAAGTCTGAATCTGTAACTGGAACTTTAGGATTCTTAATGATAGCAACTTGCCTGAAATCATTTGATGTGAGAAATTCTTTACCTTCACCACCAGCAATTTGAGAATTAAACATCAATGCTGTTGAACGTAAATCATTTCTTGGGTCGGCTCCTAATCCACCATTAGGAGATAGAATTGGTCTAGCAGTTGCTCCTGCACCACCGCCACCTGATATTTCTACAGCAGCATATTCATATCCACGTCCAAGAGCTTTACTTTGGTTAGAATCATCCATTTCAATTTTTACAACTTGACCATTTGAAATAGTAGCTGTTGCTGATGCTGGATATGTTCCATTTCCTGTTATGGTCACAGTAGGTGTAGACGTGTAACCGGACCCTGCTTCTGTTACAGCAATGCCAGTAATCTGACCTGGAACAGCAGCATCTTGTACAGCCTTCTGTTCAATTGCTACAGCAGATGAAGCAGAGTCTACAGCTGTAATGAACTGAGCTGGAATAAAGTTAGCGGAAACAAATTTTGTTGCAGTAAGAGCACTGATAGTGTATAAGTATTTCCATACATATCCATCAGCAAGCTCAACAGGATATGTTAATGTACCACCTGGTTGAATAGTTGATGGAACAGCATTTCCGTTTGCATCTCTACCTTGTTGAATACACATATAAACAGCATTGTCTTGAGTAAACACATAGTATGCGTTTGTGGGATATCCAACTACATTATCATCAAATCCTGAATAGATTGTACCAGATGACCAGTTGTATCGAGGGATAACATATTCTACATCTTCAGCGTTCTTTACACCTTGCATCGATAATCTAAAGTCACGTATATCTTTTCTAGTATTGTTGGGAATAGGAGGAGTATCAGTATTGTTCCACGCCTCTGATCGACCTATACCAATATAGTATGTGTTATTAGAATCTTTAACATTATCATAAATGTTATCAAGAATCTGTCTTTTTAATGTGTCTGTAACTATTGCAACCATTTTATGTTCCTATTATAGTATGGTAACGGTAGAGTGATTACCAATTAGATGCCAGTTAAATCCGTCCCAAACAACTTGACAACCTTCACCCTGTTGTAGTGTAAATGAGGTACCCCCAGAAAAATTGTCAGGTGTAATAGTAGCGTTACCTGCTCCTCTATTTGTAAATATTTTGTACTCTCCGACAGTTGTTCCATCTGCCAATGTAACAAAAAGTGTTGTACCTTTGTTACAAATAATTAAAGAATGAGATGCACTTGCCGCTCCATTAACTTGTATGGTTGAAGGACCAAAAGCAGCCTTACCAATTTTTACAGATCCACCACCCTCTGCATCTATATCTAAATTGATATCTGGATCTGTGCCAGCTGCCTTCAATTGAGGACCACCACCAGTAGCAGCATTTCTCATTTGGAAACCGTTAACAGCACTTGCTTCAGCTGAAAATGCAATCATACTGGCACCAGCTTGATCATTGATACCTGTACCAATTCTTTGTGTTGTGATAAACGGAGACGTTAAACTTTTATTAGTTAATGTTTGAGCATGATCTTTGAATACAAATTCATCATTTCCATTTAATAGCGGTAATGCAAGTTCTATATCAGCAGCAAGCTCAGCAACTGTAATTTTATATTGATGATCACCTGAGGTGTCATTTATTTCAGGTAACGACAATACTGGTGATGTTAATGTTTTATTAGTTAAGGTTTGTGTAGACGTATCTAAAACAATGATACCTGTGTCGTCAGGTAATGTAGCAATTCGATCAGCAGTAGGATCTGTTACAACTAAACTTGTCTCAAAATTATCTTCTGTTGAACCTTCAAATACAACACCAGAAGCACCTACTGAAATAGCGCCAGATAACGTACTACTATCTCCACCAAGTTTTTGATAAAGTTCTTGAAAGTTAGCATTAATTTTCGTACCAGCCTGTCTGAGTGTATCACCAGTACCATCATTTGCTGCTGTACCCAGATCCAAATTTTGACGCGTCATTACGTACCTCTAAATTTCTTTAAGTGTATTTATATGTTTAAAACGAGACATTTGTCATGTTTGCATTGAGATTTAATGGTCTGTGAGAACTATAAGGCCAATATGCAATTCTGTCATTACCGTCTTGTAAATTTCTATTGTTACTAAAGTAGGTTGTATTGTTTGTATCACCAATATACATTAAACCAGTCTTCGCATTATTTATCACCCATTGTCTAACCTGTGCTGGAGTCATACCTGGATTCATCTGTAAAAGGAGAGCACACATACCTGCAACCTGTGGAGCAGCCATACTTGTTCCAGTATAGTTTAGATATGTTGTGTTACTACTATTACCACCACTAATAATATTTGTTCCTGCTGCCCAGACATCAACACGAGGACCTTTTTCACTTGATGTGTTTGTAGCTTCAGTATTATTATACAAACTACTATCCATATTCCCAACAACAATTGTATCGGTACTTCTGTTGCTTGACCCTCTATTATAATAAAGTGGTTGACCAGCAGAAATATTTCCAGTACCAACTGATCGTGTCATATAATTATTATAGTCTATACCACCTTCAATGTCTAGCTTTTGAAATTGATTCCCACCAGATTTTGTACAGATTACTCCTGCTTCATGAAGTTCATCTAGCTCACTTTCAAAACCATATATTGGACAATTGAGTCTACCAATTCCATCACCTTTTATTCCATATGAACTACTTACTGTACTTCCTACATTAGAACCTCTAAAAACAATACCTGTTATACTACTCAAGTATGTTTTATATCCCCAACTCATATTCATAACTGTAGGTCTTCTGTAACCAGTTTGAGGATCAACTGTTTTGTTTAAATGAAATTCTTTTACAGCATCAAACCAATACAATGAGGATCCAATAGCATTAACTGGACAACTATACAACTGAGCTCCAGGTGCCCATCCTACTGTTAGTCCACCCATAGTACCTAAAACGTGAGTTGCGTGGTTACCTGCGGAAGAACTATAATTAATAGTATTAGCACCACTCATGTTAGGCAATGAATTCCATTGCAACTGATTATATCTTGAAGCACCATCTTCTGTATAAAATTGTTCGTGAGTTGGTCTTGCTGCACTTCCTTCATGAACTACAACATCAACACCCGTACCATCTAAGTGACCGGTATAATATTCAGAACTTCTTGTACTAGTTGTCGTAACACCCCACTCATTAGTAGGTTCAATATGTCTTAACAGTCCCCAATTATTTTGAGTGGAGGCGTTACTAAACCTAGTCCAGGAACCTCTGTGATTGACTTCAAAGTCTAACATATCATCATTCCACTCAATAGGTTCATGAACACTATTGACTCGAGGATCATCTCTTAGCGTTGTTGCTTCTTCATCTGTAAGTGCCATTGCAAAATGGCGGGTACTACCATTACGAGGTTCAACAACATCAACAGTTCGTTCTGGGACATAGTCATTACCAGTCTCAGCTGTCAGTTCATCTTTTAGCTGGTCTTTAGGTTCACCCTTTTCCATTGCTATGATATATGTTTTTTCTGACATAGTTTACCTATACGATGTTGATTGTGTTACCCATACCTGAGTGTGCTGTACATTGATAGTAAAGTGTTGAAGGCGCAGACATTGGAACAGTGAATACAATATTACCGCTACTCGCTCCATTGTTTGTAACACC
>Ga0163109_10003376_pt1 | contig 12215 bp, 7 predicted proteins | sample CRUFie1St13metaG_FD_108704 | JGI IMG/M metagenome (GOLD analysis project Ga0163109, IMG submission 108704) | Marine microbial communities from the Costa Rica Dome - CRUD Field 142mm St13 metaG | ecosystem: Environmental > Aquatic > Marine > Oceanic > Photic zone | place: Costa Rica: the Eastern... | reverse complement strand
GCAACAATCGAATTGCCTAGTCTGCGAGAATGTGTTGATGACATTTTAATCTTAACAGAACACTTTCTTAATTTGCTTGAAAAAGAGGGCGGTCCTAAAAGAGAACTTGGAATTAAAGCGCGGGAACTTTTCCGTGCTTACAGTTGGCCTGGAAATGTTAGGCAGTTACAGAATGTAGTTAAAAGGCTAGGGTTAACTGCGCGAGAATATGAGATTTCTCTTACAGAGGTCGAACAGTCACTTGAAAATCAGCCTGAAATGGAAGGTTCGTTCGGAAAAGCTGGTACAGAAAAGTTATCAAGTGACATTGAAAGGCATCTGCGTCGGTATTTTGACTTACATGGAAATATTTTGCCTCCTGTTGGTTTATACAGTCGTATTTTAAAGGAGCTGGAAATTCCTTTAATAGGTATTTCTTTGGAAGCAACAGGAGGTAATCAAGCGAAGTGTGCAGATTTATTGGGAATCAATCGAAACACTCTGCGAAAAAAAATAAGTGAACTAGATATTAAAGTCACTAGACGTCGAAAATTGATGTAAAAAGGCAACATAATCCTTGACATGGATCGCTAGATTTGTTGTGTGATGTAATTATGCAACATAGTCTAGATTAAGATAGAATTAAGGTTTTGGTGGGTGTAACTAAAAATAAGTCTTTTTCAAAGTTGCTAGCAAATTATCTTAATTTGAAGCCACATCAGTCTTTTATTAATATATCATTGATTATTCTTGGCCCACTGTTGGCCATAGCTACTTATCTTTTTTTAGGCCCGTTTAATGTAGCAGGGCAATCTGCTTGGTTGCGATTTTTTCTGTTGCTAGATTTAATATATGTGTTGCTAATTGTAGGCATAGTCGTAGTGAGGATTTTATATGTACTGTCCCAACGTAGATCTCGGTTAGCTGGCTCAAAGTTACATTTTCGGCTGGCTAGCGTTTTTACAACGATGTCTTTATTGCCGACAATCACTGTTGCTGTATTTGCTACAGTCTCAATCAACTTAGGTCTGGAAGCATGGTTTTCCGAACGTGTTCAAAGCGTTGTTGGTACGTCATTGTCTGCAGCCCGTTCATATGCTGATGAGCAACAAATTGCTTTGATTGAGGATGTTCGCTCTTTTGCAGAGGATTTACGAAATTTCAAAAAAAATAAAACTTTTATAGAAGATGATGAACTAAGAAATGAACTTGCTAATCGTCAACTAGAATTACAAAGAGGTCTTAAAGAAGCTTTTATTTTGAATGGCTCTGGCAACATCGAACTTCGAGGAGAAAGGTCCTATCTATTCGATTTTGAAAAACCTGATGAGCAAAACTTAAACCAAGCTATCAGTGATGTGCTTTTGATTGATGATTTCAATAATAATGAGCTGAGAGCCTTGGTCTATCTTGAAGGATTTGGAGACAGATATTTATACGTAACTAGAGAAGTTGACGGTAAACTTTTCAACCTGTTAGATGAGACACAAAAGACTGCAGTTTTGTATCAACAAATGGAAAGTGATAGAACCGCTTATCTTTTCAACTTTGCTGTTCTTTATTTTGCGCTGGCACTTTTGCTAATAGTGTCTTCAATTTTATTTGCGCTCTGGTTCGCTGAAAGATTGTCTAAACCTATAGGACGGCTTGCAGCTGCAGCAAATCGAGTTGGAGCCGGTGAGCTGACCACTCAGGTTATTGAAGATGAGGGAGATGACGAGATAGCGCAACTTGGTCGTTATTTCAATCAGATGACGAAGCAACTTAAGCGACAAAGAGATACTTTAATAGAAAATACTGAACATATTGAAGAAAGAACGCGCCTTTTTGATAGCGTGCTGTCTTCTGTTACTTCGGGAGTTATTGTTCTTGATCCAGATGGCATAATTAATTTTGCTAACAACTCGGCTAAGACACTATTAAATTATCAAAGCCAAGATATAACTCACAATCATCTTTCTGATATTTTTCCGGAATTGAGTAATCTTTTCCAACAGTTAAAAGATACTGGAGCTGATAATTTACAGTCTGAAATAAAGTTAGTGCAAGCTAAAAGATTAGAAAATTTTTTAGTCAGAATAGGTACTATGAATGAGGATAATAAATTAAAAGGTTATGTTGTTGCTTTCGATGATATAACAAAACTAGTTTCTGCGCAGAGATCTGCTGCCTGGGGAGATGTTGCCAGAAGAATTGCACATGAAATAAAAAACCCGCTTACGCCAATACAATTGTCCGCTGAGCGAATTAGAAAAAAATTTAGTCCACTTCTAGGAAGTGACTCCAATACTCTTCAGCAAATGGTTGAAGTAATCACTAGACAAACTGACGATATACGTAGGATAGTTGATGAATTTTCAAAATTTGCTAGGATGCCCGAAGTAAAACGCAAAAATGAAGATATATGTGCCTTAATTACATCAATCATAACTTTGCAGCAAGCTGGTCAGCCTTTGGTTTCTATCAATCTTTCTAAACCTAAAATCCCAATTATAATATCCATTGATGCTACATTAATAAATCAAGCCGTTACTAACATAATAAAAAACGCCGGAGAGGCAATAGATGCCCGAAAGCAGGAAGGGCTGGCTAACGATACAATTGGTATAATAAATGTCATAATAAAAGAAGACGCAGAAAGTGTTGTAATAGATATTTCAGATAATGGTATTGGTTGGCCAGAAGATAGGTCAAGGCTATTTGAGCCATATGTAACAACTCGCGATAAAGGTACTGGGCTAGGATTAGCAATTGTTAAAAAAATAGTGGAAGAGCATGGTGGTGTTATGAGGTTGGAAGACTCAACCCCATTTGATAGCAGCGATATAGTTGGAGCTCGTATATCTATTGATCTCCCAAAGTTAAAAGTCATTAACATAGAAGCGGAGCAAACAATAAGATGAGTGATATTTTAATTGTTGATGATGAAAAAGATATTCGGGAATTAATATCTGAAATTTTAATAGATGAGGGTTATTCGACACGAGTAGCTGGCAATTCTTCTGAGTGTTTAAATCAGGTGATAGATAATCTACCTAGTTTATTAATTTTAGATATTTGGCTGAAAGACAGCAATATGGATGGTATCGATATTTTGAAAAAAGTGAAAACAGACTATCCAAATGTTCCCGTTGTTATTATCTCAGGACATGGAAATATAGAAATAGCTGTATCTGCGATAAAGCAAGGCGCTTACGATTTTATAGAGAAGCCTTTTAACATAGAACAACTCTTGGTTGTTGTCAGACGAGCCATGGAAACTTCCTCGTTGCGTAAAGAAAACAAAGAGCTTAAACAGAAAGACAATATTAATGTTGAATTAATAGGTCAAAGCAATACGTTCCGAAATTTTGTTTTGAGTTTGGAAAAAGTTTCCAAAGCTAATAGTAGGGTATTAATTTCTGGAGCCTCTGGTTCTGGTAAACAGACTGCTTCAAAATATATACACAATAACTCGAAGCGTTCTAACGGAAATTTTATTGTTGTAAACTGCTCAACTTCAAATCAGAGTGATCTTGAAAGAATGTTATTTGGATACGTAACGGATAATGGTTCAGAAAATGTTGGAGCTTTAGAAAATGCTAACGGAGGCACAATACATTTAGATGAAGTGTCTGCCTTGCCTTTAGATATACAGGGTAAATTATTAAAGGTTTTGGTAGAGAATACGGTAGCTAAAGTTGGAAGTGACAAAAAAATAGACGTAGATATAAGATTTATCAGTGCAACCAGCTCTAATCTCTCAGAAAAAATAAAAGCTAATTTATTTAGGGAGGATTTATTTCACCGATTGAATGTTGTTCCAATTAAAATTCCAAATTTAAATGAAAGGATTGAGGATATTCCCATATTAGCTGAGCATTTTGTTGAAAAACTATCACTTTCAAATGGTTTGGTGTCGAGAGAATTTTCGGATGACGCTCTTTCTTTTTTACAAAGCATGAGTTGGCCAGGAAATATAAGACAACTAAAAAATTTAATTGAACGTGTTTTAATTTTAGGAGATCCGTCAAAACAAATAAGTCGCGATGAGTTAGTTTTATCTGATGTAATAACTGAGGACAAAAGTGATAAAACAAGTCTAATATCGGATGAATTATCAAGTATGCCTCTCAGAGAAGCACGTGAAGTTTTTGAGCGTGACTACTTGATACTACAGATAAATCGATTTTCTGGAAATATATCTAAAACAGCTTCTTTTGTGGAAATGGAGAGAAGTGCATTACACAGAAAACTCAAATCTCTAGGTATCAATTCAGGGCAAAAAAATTAATATATGGTAGCAATATTATGACTGGTTTAAATGCTAAAAACGTTGCTATAAAAATTTTTTATTAGCGAGGTATATCTCAATGAAAGTGATTATTTGCGGTGCTGGTCAAGTAGGTTGGCAAATAGCACGTCATCTTGCTAGCGAAAAAAATGATGTGACAATAGTAGATAGTGATCAAGATTTAGTCACTCGAGCAACAGATACTTTAGATGTTAAAGGTGTTAGTGGATTTGCTTCATATCCAAATGTTCTAAGCGAAGCTGGTGCAGAGGATGCTGATATGATTATTGCCGCGACACATTCAGATGAAGTAAATATGGTGACTTGTCAGGTAGCACATTCTATTTTTAATATACCTAGAAAAATTGCTAGATTGCGAAGTCAGTCATATTTAGACGCTATTTACTCTGATCTATATAGAAGAGACCACCTGCCAATAGATGTTGTTATTAGTCCTGAATTGGAAGTGGCTGAGGCTGCTTTAAAAAGGCTATCTTTTCCAAATGCATTTGAGTCCGAATACTTTTTAAATGATCAGGCTCAACTTTTAGGCTTACATATTGAAGATAATTGTCCTGTTGTTAATACGCCTCTCAGACAACTTACTGATCTATTTTCGACTTTAAGAGTAATAGTAGTTGGCGTTCGTAGACAGGGAATTTTATTTGCTCCTAGTGCTGGAGATCAGCTTTTTTGCTCAGATGAGGTTTATTTGATGTGCCACTCGAATGATGCAATTAGAACTATGGACGTTTTTGGTAAGTCTCAAGGCGAACAAAACCGTGTAATATTAATTGGTGGTGGTAACGTAGGGTTACGAATTGCTAAAGCTCTTGAGGCGAGTGAAAATCGCATTCGTGCGAAAATAATTGAGTCAGATAGATATAGAGCAGAATTGGCTGCGGGTTCTCTGGAAAGAACGATTGTATTACATGGCGATGGTCTAGATTCGGAATTGTTGGAGGAGGCAAATGTATCAAAAACTGATGCAATTCTTTCAGTAACAGATGATGATAAAACTAATATGCTTGCCGCAGTTCGGGCAAAATCCAGAGGATGTAAAAAGGCAATTGCGCTAATAAATGATCCTACGATGTCAGCATTGATGGATCCACTTGGAATAGATGCTTACATAAACCCGAGGTCAACAACAGTTAGCTCAATTCTAAGACATATCCGACACGGAAAAGTTCAAAATGTATATTCAATAGGAGATGCGGAGGCAGAAATTATAGAGGCCCAAGTTATGTCTACATCTCCAATAGCTGGCAGTCGTATAGGTGACATAGACTTTCCAGAGGGTGTTATTGTAGGTGGTATTTTGAAAGATAACGAAGTAGAGAAGCCTGATAGTAGTACAAAAATAGAAGAGGGCGACATAGTCGCTCTATTTGTACTTTCAAAAGATATTCCAGAAGTGGAAAGACTTCTCCAAGTAACTATCGACTATTTTTGATTTAAAAGTCACTAGAAGCATATGATACCACTTATAAAATTGGAAAATAAATTCGCAACTTCACCACTTTTTTTTCAAGTATTTGCAATAGCTTGTGGTTTGATGTTCACTCTTTCAGTATATGCGTTTTTCGTTGAGTCTTTTAAAGAGGCAAGAATTTTTTTATATAGTAGTTTAACAGGATTTCTTATTTTTTCTTTAGTTAAACTGGCTACTTCTAACAGAAATTTAAAAGAAACAGGGGTAACGCAACTCATTTCTTTAATTTTACTGTTTTTATTACTTCCGTTATTTTTAGCATTTCCCACGTGGATTATTTTGCCCGAGAGTGATTTTATGGATGCATACCTTGATATGGTAGGTGCTTTTACAACAACGGGTTTGCCGGTGTTCGAAAATGATCTTCTTTCTAGAACTTTACATCTTTGGAGGGCATTAGTTTCCTGGTTTGGAGGAGGATTAATTTTGATCGCTGCTTTTTTAATTCTCTTACCTGCAAGTCGGGGAGGACTCGATGTGTTTTTCAATAAAAATACAACTTCTAATCTTACAAGAAAACTTACGCTTAATGAAAGATCCATGACTTTAAATAAGATTAGTAAAAAGTTAATTCCCATTTATTTAGGCTTAACACTTATTCTGTGGTGTTTGCTTACCAGTTTTGGGACAGATAGTTATACAAGCTTAATAAGAGCTTTCTCTATATTGTCTACTTCTGGAATTATAGGACCGGAAAAATTTGATTCTGATGGTGCAGGTTTTGCTGGCGAGTTGGTGATGGCAATTTTTTTGTTATTGGCAGTTTCTCATAACATTATGTTTTCATTAGATAAAAAGGAAAATATAAAAAATGTTTTTTTAAATAAAGAGCTTCGTTTAGGCCTGTTAACGATTAGTTGTGTTACAGTTATACTAACTATCAAAAATATAAGCTTAAACAGTACTTTTTTTAAGCTCGATGAACCTTTTCTAAATGCACTGAAATTAATTTGGGGAAATTTTTTTACTGCTTTATCATTTATGACAACGAATGGTTATGTTAGCTCAGATTGGGGCTTGGCTTTTGAAACTGTCGCTATGCCCCACGTTATTATTATTTTACTTGGCTTATGTTTATTTGGAGGTGGGTTGGCCACCACAGCCGGTGGTATAAAACTACTTCGGATATCAGTACTATTTTCGGCATTTTCAAATGAAACTGGAAAATTACTACATCCCTCTTCAATGCCCAGATCAAACATTAATTTAACAAGCCTTGAAATTTCTGGTTTTACGGCGTGGATCTTTTTTATGTTGTTTGTTGTTGGTTTGGCTCTAGTAACAATTATTCTTGCAATGTTTGGTATATTATTTGAAGAAGCACTAATCCTAGCGGTTTCCTGTCTGACCACTACAGGTCCGATTATCCAGATGTTTGACTTAGAACCTCTTTTAGTATCTGAGCTATCGCAACTTGCAAAACTGGTTTTGATTGCGAGCATGGTTCTGGGACGCCTAGAAATCTTGGTAGTTTTATCAGTGATGACCTCTGCTGTGAGACGAGCTTAAATATGTTATATCTATGCTTTTGGTTGATTTGGTAAATTTTTTGGGTATTTTAAGGTCAGTCAAATAATAATAAAAGGTAAGGCTCCAGATATGGCTTCTGATCGTCAAAATTTACAAGATGCTTTTCTTAATCAAGTGCGCAAAACAAAGATACCTGTAACGGTCTTCTTGATTAATGGTGTTAAATTGCAGGGCGCTATAACTTGGTTTGATAATTTTTGCATTCTATTGAGAAGGGATGGCCAATCGCAACTTGTATATAAGCATGCAGTATCAACCATTATGCCAACACAGAATATTTCCCTTTACGATGGTGAAGAGGAGAGTTGAGATCGGGCAATAAAAATATTACAACTGTCTGGATAGTTCAGCCAAAATCAAAGTTAAATTTAAAATCAAACACTGATCCTGAGTCGATCAGTGAAGCTATTGCATTAACAAAAGCTCTGCCCAGTGCAAAGATAATTGGAACCAGTATTGTAAAGTTAGAAAAAATTAACCCAAAAGAATTTTTTGGTAGGGGTAAAGTAGAAGAGTTATCGTCAATATTTAAATCAAATATAATAGAATTAGTGATAATAAACGGTCAAATTTCCCCCACACAACAAAAAAATCTAGAAAAAAAATGGAAGGTAAAAATACTAGATCGAACAGCTCTAATTTTAGAAATTTTTTCTGATAGAGCGGTTACTAAAGAGGGTAGTTTACAGGTTGAGATGGCAGCTCTAACTTACCAACGCTCTCGACTTGTTAGAGCTTGGACTCATCTAGAGAGACAGCGCGGCGGCCTTGGCTTTGTTGGCGGGCCTGGCGAAACACAAATCGAAGCTGACAAGAGAGCAATCGATAGTCATCTTGTAAGATTGAGGCGACAACTTGAAAAAATTAAAAAAACAAGAAATTTGCATAGAGAGTCTAGAGCAAAAGTTCCTTTTCCAATTATTGCATTAGTAGGTTACACGAACGCAGGCAAATCTACTTTATTTAACTTATTAACAGGAGCCAGCGAATTTTCAGAAAATATGTTATTTGCCACACTTGATCCTAAAATGAGGTCAATAAATTTGGATGGTAATATTAAAGCAATACTTTCAGATACAGTTGGGTTCATTTCGAATCTTCCTACGGAGTTAGTTGCTGCATTTAGAGCAACACTTGAGGAAGTTTTGTCAGCTGATTTGATACTCCATGTGCGAGACATATCTCACGAAAACACCGAAGATCAACATCATGAAGTAAATAGAGTTCTTCAAAGCCTTGGTGTTTCTGAGAGCACTCCCATCTTAGAGATATGGAATAAGACAGATTTACTTGAACCCGAGAAAAGAAAAAGTGTCAAAAACATTGCTAAAAGAAAGAAGGGAATATGCGCAATCTCATCAATAACTAATGATGGAATTGCAACGTTAATTCGAGATATTAAAGGGAAAATAGAGCCTGAAAAGTTTTTTGATACATTGATAGTTCCTTTTGAGTTTGGGGACAGAAAAGCTTGGCTTCACCAGAATGGAGTAGTCGTGAGTGAATTTTGGACCGATATTGGTTTTAAATTTGAGGTAAATTGGACTGCTCATCAAAAAGAAAAATATCAGTTTCTAACAAGTGGATATTATTGAGGTAAGACAGTCGTTATACCTATAGAAGCGCCTCTAGCCAGTTCGGCATCTAAAGACATCGGTACGTATTCGCCTCGTCGCCATAAATTACCTAAGTCATCATAATGACGAGATAAGAAATGTCCGGACTGTCCAGTTGAAATTATGAAAACTGAACTGTCGGGATCTGCAAAATCATATACACCTCTGTAAACAGCAGAATGTATATTTAAAAAAGGTTCGTTTCCTTTTCCTAAACTTTTCCCTCGCATAAGAGTATTGTCCCCACCGGATGTAGATTGTCGAATGTTTACAAGATATTTTAGAAAAGGAATGTCACCTAACGTCTCATTACGATGAAAAGCTTCGTGGGCATCTCCCCATCTCAAAGCACTTAAGTTCTTTCCATATTTTTCTTGCAGCCAAAACAATGCTTCATTCAGTGAAGATGAAGCTATTTCAGGGCAAGTTTCGAGTTCACTACTGTGTTTTATATCGCACCACTTAGACGCACCATCTATATCTCGAAAAACCTTTTCAATAAAAATAGGATTTATATTTTTAAAACGGTGAGATACTGGGCCAAGATCGTCTTCGATTAATTTTTTTTGTAAAAACTTCATCCAGGTGGAATAAATTAAAGGCTCTGGTAGATGTTCATTCATTTCGCCGTTCCACGAAGCTAGCATGGAAACGGCATCAAAGCGCAGTCTTTGTTTGCTTCCTGCTTCTCCCATTGACTGTGAGTACCACAGCTCTGAACCTACAATTGGCAAAAGTGATCTAGCGGTTGGTGATACAGTATCAAGTTGTGCTTCTATGAAGCTTTCTCTCGTATGGACTTCTCTGTTTTGCATTAACTTTTGCCATCTTAAAATTCGTTGAGTATCACCCCAAAAGTGTGAGACGTGTTGCGGAAATTTTTGATCCGTTATTTTATTATTTGTGTTGCCCAATATATCGCCTGGAGAACTTATTATGGTTGGATTTGCCTCATAACCCCAAAAACCTCGCCAATTGTTTTCTGATTTCCATCCTAAAGATGGCATTCGACCTTGCGTTTGATGTAAGGGAGATCTGCGCGGCATTTTTCCTACGGTCTTAAGTACCATATTTTTATGATCAACCAATAAAAAATTCAGTGATGGAGCGTGAAAATCTTCCAGAGAAATTATTCCTTGTCTAACATTTTGACTAAGCATTAATTTGATTGCAGACGAGATCGTAGTATCATTCTCACTTAAGCCGGTCCAAGAGAGCGCAGCGATATGACCCTTGGGTGTAATACTCGATAAATCAAATACTGATGTAGGTAAAACCGGACCATTTCTTGTCCAATTTCTTTTAATCTTAAAATCTGAAGAATTTTTAACTTTGATATACTGCTCGTCAGTTTTGAATTTTAGCCATCCGTTAACAGTTCTGTAAAGATTTGGGCTAGATGAATTTTTCTCTTCAATGAATATATCTTGATCATCAAGATATGAAGCAGTTATTCCCCAGGCTAATTTTTCGTTTCTTCCACTTAAAATGACAGGCGTCCCAGGAACTGAAGCACCAATGACCCCACCTTCGTCAAATTGCAATCCAGCCAAATAGAATAAAGATGGTGCTGAAAGCTCAAAATGAGGATCATTTGCTATTAGTGCTCCATTTGCTGCAGATCTTTCTTTTGTTGCGCCAAACACATTAGAGGCGCCTGCCAGGTCTAAGCCGGGAAGCCTAAAAAAACCATTTTGATTTTTTTTATTACTTGAATTCAAAAAGGTTGTTGATGAGACTTTTTCTCTGTAGGGAAGTTGTGATATTGCTTTGCCTGGTGCATCTGGTAATAATGCTGAAAGCATTTGCCGATCTTCAATAGCTAATGAAGCTTTGGCATAGGTTACTTCCGCATCAATTTGGCCACTCATTTTTAGTGCAAGTAACTTAAAAATGGCTATGCTATCCGCAGGCTGCCAAAAAGAAAATTCATTGGGAAAAAGAAACATTTCAGGGGCTCCACGCCCAAGAGCTTTGGTGTTGATTTCAGATATTCTAGCGTTAATCCCGTTTGAATAAGCTTTGAGAATTGATTTTGTTTGTTCTGTTTGATGTTTTAGCGACAATCGAGCTAGGTTATAAATATCTAATCGCCTCACTAATTCATCAAGTTGCAAGGTTTTTTGGCCAAATAATTCTGACAGACGTCCTTGTGCTGACCTTCGTAAAATATTTAGTTGCCAGAATCTGTCTTGCGCATGGGCATAACCTAAACCAAAGAAAACGTCATTTGTGTTACTGGAAAATATGTGTGGAATGTTTGAGGAATCTCTTATTATTTCAACTTTATCATTAATTCCCCCTGAGATTAAACTTTGACTATAGTTAGGAAGAGAGCGTGAGGCCAAATTATAACTGACTATTGCCATCACTGACATTAATAAACAAAAACTAATTATAGTTCGAACTAACCATTTTAATAATATCGACATGAATCATTCTGCGTAAAAGTTATCTTCTTGCAACATCTGTTCTTAAGAGACAGAATTAAGAAAGTAAAATGTTAGGATGTAATTATGTATAATTTAGCTTTTATAGGTCTAGGTGTCATGGGTTTCCCGATGGCCGGTCACTTGGCGAAAGCTGGGCACAATTTAACTGTGTTTAATCGAACTTCTGATAAAGCAAAAAAGTGGTGCAGTGTGTATCCTGGAAAAATTGCTGCAACTCCCGCAGAGGCTGCTGAAGGCGCAGACTTTATCATGTGTTGTGTAGGAAATGATGATGACTTGCGAGAGGTTACGGTTGGAAAAAATGGCGCATTTTCAAAGGTTGGTAAGAATGTAATTTTTGTAGATCATACGACTGTTTCTACTCAAGTAACAAAAGAACTTTTTGATATTGGCAATGAAATGGAGTTTGATTTTATTGATGCTCCAATTTCTGGTGGGCAAGCCGGAGCTGAAAATGGGTTGCTTTCGATTATGTGTGGAGGATCTCAGAAAGCATTTAATAAAGCTAAACCAATTTTAGAAATATATTCAAAAATATGTAAGCGAATTGGAGAGAGTGGAGCTGGGCAACAGACAAAAATGTGCAATCAAATTGCCATAGCTGGACTGGTTCAGGGTCTTGCTGAAGCACTACATTTTGCCGAAAAGGCTGGCCTTAATGGAAGGGATGTTGTGGATGTAATTTCTCAGGGAGCCGCAGGAAGTTGGCAAATGGAGAATAGATACGAAACGATGCTTGATAATCATTTCGACCACGGTTTTGCAGTTGACTGGATGCGAAAGGACCTAAAGATTTGTTTAGATACCTCAGAGCAAATAGGAGCCAGTTTGCCTATTACGGCCCTTGTGAATGAATTTTATAAAGACGT
>Ga0163109_10003374_pt1 | contig 12218 bp, 8 predicted proteins | sample CRUFie1St13metaG_FD_108704 | JGI IMG/M metagenome (GOLD analysis project Ga0163109, IMG submission 108704) | Marine microbial communities from the Costa Rica Dome - CRUD Field 142mm St13 metaG | ecosystem: Environmental > Aquatic > Marine > Oceanic > Photic zone | place: Costa Rica: the Eastern... | reverse complement strand
TTGCGCCAGCGCCACTTCATCGCCATGCCCCCCAGCATGCACGCCTCGCTGGATCCGATCGTCGAGGTCCCGACCGCGTTCTCGTGATCGGGAGCATTCCAGAGTTCCGCGACCATCCGGATGCATCGCTGCTCGAGCTCCGCGGTCTGGGGGTACTCGTCCCGATCCACCATGTTCTTGTCGAGCGTCTCGTTGATCAGCTTCTGCGCCTCGTCCTCCATCCACGTGGTGACGAACGTCGCCAGATTGAGCATCGAATACCCGTCGAGCCTGAGCTCGTCGTGGATGATCTGGTAGGCGGTGGACGGGAGCATGCTCTCTTTCGGCATCTCGTTCTTGGGAACCACGGCCTCGAGTCCCCTTGCCGCGTAGGTGGGGACGAGCCGGGTGCCGGTGCGGGATGCGGGGTCGTTCGTCGGATCGCTCATGGGTCTCTCCTTCGGGGTACTGCACCATACACAACTCATGCCGCCCGGAGTCCCATAAGGCCCCCAGGGCAGGTGCGGCGGCACGATCCCTCGTGATCCGTCCCGACATCCCTCCTCGGGCAATTGCCCGCGAGATTCCAAAATGGTCGGTGTCATTCCGGAGGTCCCCTGTACCATGACGGCCCCACCATGGCCTCGTCGATGACGAGGCGCCACTCCAAGAAGAACTCCAATAGGTGGATTCTCGCGGATCATTTTCTTCGACCGGTCCGCGGCGAAGACACCGGAACAGGCTCTCCCAGCGATGGGGGAGCCTGTTTTCTTCTCGGAAACCCGCCTGGTGAGCCGCGGACGGGATCGACCGTCATGTGGGCGGGCCCCGTCCAGCCAGAAGGTTGGACGGGGCCCGACACCTGAGAGGGAAGGAACCTCTACCTGCTCACCGCAGTGCGGTGATGATCGTGATGGCGTTCCGGCCTGAACCGAGCTGCTGCCTGCCCCGGGCCGGAGCCCCTGCCTGATCGCAGGGGCCGAACGCGTTGATTGATGTGGTCGATCCCTGGATCCCTACCTCACGGATCAGAAACTGACCACCCTGAAGGTAGTGGGCAAATACAGGGACACAACGAGAGATCGCGATCTGCGGCCAAGATGTTGAAAATCTGACCTCGATTCACAGGGGTCGGGTCCCCGGGAGCGATCGATGCGGGTACGGAGGTCGCTCTTGACAGCACAATTCCGGGACCTATACTCCCCCTTCGCAATTCAGCGACTGATTGCGGGGTAGAGCAGTCTGGTAGCTCGTCGGGCTCATAACCCGGAGGTCGCAGGTTCGAATCCTGTCCCCGCTATTCCAGAGCCCCAGAGTCATCGAGACTCTGGGGCTTGTCGTTCACGGAGGGATGCTCGTTCCCCCCCCCGCACCGAATCGCTGCCCGCGCACGATGGCGACGACATCGAACCCTTCCACCAGGCCCGTGACGAGCATGCATCAGGGCAGCGTGTTCACCGGGGGTCGGCGCGCGCACTCCCCACGTTCGCCCTCGAAGGGCGGTGGGAACGAGCTCGATCCACGGGCACGAATGACGCGGTTTCGTGGCGGCATCAGCTCAAGATTATGTTTGTTTCAAACGACAATCTGCTCAGATTATGCCTGTTTCAATTGAGACTGAGTCTCATTATCACGAGCGGTTCTATACTGCTGGGCTGGCTGGGCATGTGGGGCGATTCTCCGCCCCCACGTCCGTGGAAGTCAGGCTCCCTGACCGTGGAGAGCGGCACGGACCCGGGGAGATCATCCTCGCCCTCCGCGTCTCCCAGGCAAGCAATGACAACGCAGTTCGCCGATCCCCTGGTCATGCAGAATCTCCTCTTCGAGGAATTGAGCAGCATGTTCGGGCAGGAAGTACCCCTCTACGACAAGTCACTCGCCGTGAATCTCCGCTGCAATCGTGCGGTGGCGGATCTCCTCCAGTCCGCATATGACGGACTGGAGCTCAGTGACGAGAGCATTCTCGGCACCTCGCGCGAACGTCACGGTGCGATCAGGATCGGTCGGCCGGACGAGTTCCGGTGGATCGTCAGGTTTTTCGCGTGCTTCGGGATGGAACCGCACAACTACTACGACATGACCGACATCGGCGCGAAGAGCCAGCCGGTGACGGCGACGGCCTTCCGTTCGCAGGTCGACCCGCACAACCGAATCTTCGCATCGCTGCTGCGAACCGACTACTTCGAGGAGAGCACGGCACGGAGGATCGAGTCGCTCCTGTCCTCGCGCCAGGTGTTCTCCGATGCGGCGATGGAACTCGTTGACAGGCACGAACGTCAGGGAGGCCTGTCGAACGATGATGCGCAGCGGCTGATAGACGAGGGCACGAAACGCATCTTCAAGTGGACCGGCGAGGCTCGGGGCAGGGATCTCTACGAGGAACTCTGCGCGGAGGGATTCAAGATCGCCGCCGACATCGCGTGCTTCGGATCACACCACCTCAACCACCTCACTCCCAACACGCTGTGCATCGATCTCTACTCCGACGCCATGAAGTGGCGCCTTGGCATCATCGATCTCGCCGAGTTCGAGACACGAACGGCGTCGACCCTCGACTTCCTCGACCGGACGGTCGACGCTGACTGGTTGATGCTCCACTTCCGTCACCTCGAGCACGATGAAGTGCACGCGTTCTCGCGAACCGGAGTCGCCGCCGATCGACGCAACGAGATCATGTGTGCGCTCGTCGAGACGCTGGAGATCCCCGAGCTCGACCTGTCCGCCCTCGAGCACAACGGCTACAAGGACGCGACCGAGGGACCCGCTCCCGGCACCCAGGTCCTTCTCAGGCAGGATGCCTACCGCGCGCTGACCGAGCCGATCCGCTTCATGGACGAGACGCCGCCGTTCGAGTCCGAGCACACGGCACGTTTCGGGGAGATCGAGCAGCGGTTCTATGCCGCCACTCCCAAGGGACGCAGGCTCTATGACGCCTGCCTCCAGACCCATACCGACGCCGCGGCCTCGGGTTCGGTCCCCGGAAGGGACGTCCCCGACGGTGGTGGTGACGAGTGGGAGGAACCGACCGCCTTCTCGGCCTTCCCCGCGACCCTGGACGGGATGCTCGCCGAGGGACTTGTGCACGCGACCTTCGATCCCGCACCGGGGGTCGAGCGGGAGGCCGCCGCGTGCGGAAGCTCCGACTTCACGGAACTTCTGGAGCGCGGGCTGATCAGGCGAAGGGGGATGCGATACGAGGACTTCCTCCCCATCTCGGCCGCCGGCATCTTCGCGAGCAATCTCGACCAGTACGGCACGGGCTCTACTGCAGAGACGCGGCCTCACTACAGCCGGGAGCAGTTCGAGGCGATCGTCGGCAGGACGGTGATCGACTCCGAGATCTCCTACCGGGCCATGCAGGCGAGCAGTCTTCTGTCCTCGCTGAAGGCGCTGGGGCTCGACCACCACCTCGACGAGGCCGAACGTCATTCCATCGAGAGCGCCATCACGGCGGGGAACGTGCCCGGTTTCGATTGAGTCGGGGGGCGCTCGAAGCGGGAACGGGATCAGGTCGAGGCGACCCGGTCCTTGGCGGTACGACCGATGCCGGGATTGAAGGTGTTGGTCGGATCGAGCTCCCGATGGAAGTCCTTGACGACCTGCTCTGCTTCGTAGAGGTGACCGAAGTTGTGTTCAGCGGGGAACTTCGCGCCACGCGCCTCCAGGCGTTCGAGCATCAGATCCTTGATCCTCTCGAGATCCGCGCCCTTGCGATAGACGTAGACGTTGTGGAAGACGTGGCACATGTAGTGCCCGTAGGACAGCGCGACGTCGAGTTCCCTGGTGAGCTCCTCGGGCAGGCGATCCACCCATTCGGGATCGCTGCTGAGCAGCGCGATGTCGAGGGCGAGCACGTCCTCGGTGGTGCGCTGATGGAGATTCTGATAGCGAAGGCCCGCCCCCGCCGCACTGAAGCGATGCAGGAGAGCCGCTTCCTGCTCCTGCTCCGTGCATTCGAAGAACCCGACCCCGGGGATCCGCCCCCACTCCTGCTCGAGATAACGACGGGACTCGTCGATTGACTCGTCGGCCGTGACGAGGATGAGCAGGTGTTCGTAGTCGTCCCGGTGATCGAGGAGCCGCTTCGGAAGGTGGCCGGGGAAGAGCTTGCTCGCGTAGTAGAGGAAGATGTCCGGCAGGTACTTCGGCAGGAACGGGACCTTGTTCAGCAGGTACTCCGCCTTCGCCTTGAGGGCGTAGGCTCGAGGCAGCCGGTCCGTTCCCAGATACTTGATCGCGAGAGCGACGTCCTTGGCATACTTCTCGGCGACGTCGAACGTCGCGCGGTTCATGTATTCGCCCATCTCCGGCAGGTGCTCGAAGCGCTCGAGGACGTGACGCCGCATGGTGACGAAGTGATCGGGATCATTGGTCCCCAGGACGAAGACCTGCTTTCTCTTCGGGGCCGGATAGGTGTCGACTCGCACCGCGAAGCAGGCGACCTTGCCCGCGCTGCCGCTGGCCCCATGGAGCCGTCTCGGATCGGCGTTGTACCTGTTGGGGACCTTCGCATCCAGATCACGGATGCGGTTGACGTAGTCGACGTCTGATGCCACTCGGTCATCGTCCACGAGATCCTCGTCCGAGAACGCACCGGCCTCGAGATTCCGAAGGATCTCCTCGGGGGTGTCCCCGAGTCCCCGGATGCCCAGTTCATCCACCAGCTGCAGCCTGCCGTCGGCATCGACCCGGGCGTAGAGGGCAAGCTCGGTGTAGGAGGACCCTCGCTTGCAGAGGGCTCCACCCGCGTTGTTGGCGACGCCACCAATGACGGTGGCCCCGATCGAGGTCGAGCCGAGCACCGAGTGGGGAACCCGGTCGATCTCCTTCAGCTCCTGGCCGAGCTCGAAGAGCGTCGTGCCGGGGAACGCGAGAGCCTGGGTCCCACCGCGCAGCAGTCGAAGGCCGCGGATCCTGCCCACGTTGATGATCACCACGTCCCGGTCGTAGTCGAAGCCGCTGGGCGAGGAGCCGCCCGTGAGACCGGTCTTGGTGGCCTGCATGATGATTGCACAGCCGGCCTCGACGGCTGCTTCCAGCACCCGCCACTGCTCGACCAGGGTCTTCGGGAACACCACGGCGACCGCACCGCCGGACCCGTAGCGAAAGCCCGTTCGGTAGTAGGCCGTGTCGATCTCCCGGGTCAGGACGTTCTCGTCCCCCACTATGCTCCGGAAGGTGCTCGCGATCTCCGCCATTGGCTGATACCGACCCCTCTGCAAGGTCTCAAAAGGTTCGACGAGACACTTCGGTCACGGGCTCCGGACCACCGGGGAGGCCGTCGAGGAAGCCTAGCAGCATGCCGGACCCGTTTCCATCGCGCCCACGGGGCAAGGATCGATTGCACGATTGAAACGTGCTGCGGCCGGGCGAGCACACCCTGTCATCGTGCCGTCGGATTCACGGTCGCGTCGTGGCGATCGCACGCAGCTCCATCGGATCCGGGTCGTTCTCGATGTCATGAATGAGCTGGTCGATGCCCAGCTCGGCGATCCGATCGTCCTTCCAGCGCTTGGCGCGGAGCTCGTCGGGCAGGTCCCGGAGACGTGGAATCTCGCTTCGGGCCGCCCCACCGTAGGCCCGCAGCGCAGCGAGACACCGGTTGATGCGGTTCCCCATGCCCCAGCGGTCCGGATCGATCATCGTGGAGGCGAGCGCGACGCCTTCGGCGATCCGATGCTCGGCGAGCACCTCGAGCCCGGCGAGCCTGATCTCGTCGGCGAACATGATCCCGCTCGGCGCGGGGGCCACGACCGCCTCGTGGATGAGCGGGAGAAGCGGTTCGATCTCCTCGTAGGAGAGGTTCCGGTAGACCGTTCCGAGGCTTCCCCGGGCGCGGGCATCCTCGTTTCCGAGTCCGGCCACGACCGCGGAACGGAGCGCATTCCGATCGACTCCTTCGAGGGAACGTCCGAGCATGCCGTCGCGCCGGTCGAAGAGCGCGAAGCAGAGATATCGCTGCTGCATGCCGCGTGGATCCGCGGCATCGGGTTCCTCGGCCAGCATGCCGAGGAGCGTCGGGACCACGCTCGCGGCGGGTTCACCGATCGCCGCGAGCCCCTCCGCCGCCTTCACCCGGAGCCAGAGGTCCTCCTCGTCGAGCATCGGCACGAGGGCCGGGACCAGCGGAGCCGCACGATTCTTCAGATGGATCGCGGCCTGGCATGCACCAAGGCGACCGTGGAGATCCCGTCGACGAAGCATCGCCGTCAGACTGCCCGTCACGTCGTCCTCCCGATCGGCGAGCTCCATGGCCGCTCGCTCACGAACCACGGGAGACCAGCTCCCGAGGTTCCTCAGGAGCACCGCTCGAGAACGACGGGACCAGCCCTCGAGACGGGTGCGCGAGCCCCAGTCGCGTCCATCGTCCACCAGCGATTCAGCGGTGCGACGATCGACACTCGGGGCGATGCTCGGCGTCCGTCCGGTGACCGAGGTCAGGCTCAGGGGCTGGGCGTAGGCAAGAAGGAACGCGCCCGTGGCATCCCAGTTCCGGTAGCTGTCGGGCTTCGTCTGGGGAGGTCCCTGATGACGGAAGGTACCGTCCCAGCGACGCGCAAGGTCGTAGTACCAGCCGAACTCCTTCATCCATGCACCGGTCGCCTGCGATCCTGAAAGGGCGACGCCGGGCATCGCCCAGAGGATGTTGAAGTAGTTTCCGGTGTGGCCGTTGTCCCGCTCGTTGCCGTGCGAGGCGACGCTCATCCTCGAGAAGTACTCGGTGGCCTCCACATCGCCGAGCTGGTTGAAGAGCACCGCGGCGACCCCGTTCTTCCCGTTGTCGTCGTGGGTCTCGATCCAGGGGTGATGATCACCGTAGGGCACGCTGCCCTTGCCCACATAGAACCGGATCAGGCCCGCACCCTTCCGGATCGCCTCGTCGAGCGCCGGGCCCTCGACGCCCGCTTCTCGGGCGAGGACCAGGGAGAGCACGAGGGGGAGCCCCGGTGCGTTCATCATGCCGTAGCCGGCGAGTCGACCGGAGTCCTGGATGAAGCGGTGGCCCCAGGATCCCACCGGGCTCTGACCCTGCACGATCTCCATGGTGACGCGCTCGAGCGCCGGCAGGACGGAACGGTCGCCGGTGACCAGCACGTACTCGGCCAGAAGGATGTTGATCGGGCCGTACCACCAGGAGTGATACTCCCGTCGGTCGGGGTCCGTGTAGTCGGCGAAGGACTCGACCTGCTGCCGCACGACCGGCAGGTAGTCGGGATTTCCGCTCGCGAGCAGGGCCAGCGCGTTGTAGCAACGCTCGATGGGAGTCCCCCTGCCGGGGTCCTCGGTCATGCGTTCCGCGAGCGCCGCGCAGCCTGCTTCGAGGATCGCCTTCGACTTGGGGCAGTCGTGGGGTGCGGTCCGGGCATATCGGCCGAGGACCGGCAACTCGATCGTCGCGCTGCCACGTCGCCCATCCCGCCAGCGGGAGAGGACGAGCCGGCCGCTCGAGGTCTCGGCCGCGGTGATGGCGCGCCCGATCTCGGTACGCGGGTCGGCACGGAACGGTCGACCACCGACCCCGAGGAGCACGTCTCCCTCCCGGAGCACGCCGTCCGCCGGGGATCCCGGATCGACCGTGGTGATCAGGACCTGCCTTGCTTCACTGGTCTCGAGCTTGTTGCTGTACATCCAGCCCCGGGCCCCCGTGGGACCGAGGTTCCAGTCGTGCGTCGCACCTTCGGGGACGGTCCCACCGCGGGTGAAGTCGGGATTCTCGGTGGTCGAGGGGGGACCGGACGGGGCGGCGTGCACGGCCGCGCCGACGAGAGCCGCGAGCAGGATGAAGAGGACGGCTCGGAGTCGCTTGGACATCTGTCCTGCCTTTCTTGAAGGTCGTGGGTCGTGGATCCCCGATCGAAACGATCATAACCCGGCGGTCGACCCGGAAACCACGGCGCGTCCGGTGCATTCGAGGCAAATCGCCCGTGGGGACGGAGCGAGCTCGATTGTCCTAGCATGCCGAGAAGCGATCACCCACCATGGAGTTCCCGAGCATGCCGGATCACACCACGACGTCGATGCTGCTCTGCAGCGTCATGCTTGCCTTGCTGCCGATGCCGACAGTCGCGGACGAAGCGATTCCGGTCTTCGTCCTCGCGGGACAGTCGAACATGGTCGGCGCGGGTCAGGTCGACGCGGACCCAGTACGGAACGAAGGGATGGGGACGCTGAGGTGGCTGGTCGATGAATCGCCGGAGAAGGCACGCTACGCGCACCTGAAGGACAAGCAAGGCGCATGGATCGAACGTGACGACGTCCTGATCTGGTACTTCGACCGCAAGGGGCCGTTGAAGCCCGGTTACGGGGCCAATGCATCGAGGATCGGACCGGAGCTCGGGTTCGGCTCCGTCGTCGGCGATGCCTGGAACGAGCCGGTGCTGCTCGTCAAGATCGCCTGGGGCGGCAAGAGCATCGGCAAGGACTTCCGACCTCCGAGTTCAGGCGGCGAAACGGGTCCGAACTACAGGATCCTCGTCGACACCACGAAGGAGATGCTGGAGAAGGCGGGCGATCTCTTTCCCGAACTCGCGGGTCGCGAGTTCGAACTCATGGGGATCGGCTGGCATCAGGGATGGAATGATCGGATCAATCAGGAGTTCAATGATGCGTACGAGGTGAACCTCACGAACCTCATCCAGGATCTTCGCAGGGATCTCGATGCCCCCGATCTGCCGTTCGTGATCGCGGAGACGGGCATGAGCGGCCCCGAAGAGAAGCACCCGCGCGCGCTGTCCCTGATGGCGGCGCAGGCCGCGGTGGCGGAACGCGAGGAGTTCAAGGGGAACGTCGCGTTCGTCGGCACCAGATCCTTCTACCGATCGCCGGACATCTCGCCATCCGGCCAGCAGTACCACTGGAACAGCAACGCCGAGACCTACTACCTGATCGGCGAGGGCATGGGCCGGGCGATGGTCGGGCTGTGCACCCGGAAGTGACCCCAACGAGTCGCACGAACCGCGAAGTCAGTCCTGATAGACCCAGATCCACCGGTCGTCGAGGGTGATATCCCAGTTGGTGTTCGCCCAGATGAAGGTGGGGTTCGGCGCAAGGTGGACGACATGCACACCCCCACCGGCGCCGCCGGTGAGCTGGAAGCCGACGTTGCCTTCACGGACCGAGACACCCTGAAAGGTCATCATGCCGATCGTGATGGGTCCGCTCGGCACGTTCACGGCACCCGATCGGACTGCCGCTGCGTGCCGCTCCAGCGCGGACTGGTGGAGCATGAAGGACACCCGGAACGGCCAGGCCATGACCAGGACGCTGGCAAGGACCAGAATGTTCGCCACGGCCAGGAACCGGATCCAGCCCGGGATCGGAAGGGACGGCGTGACGATGAGCAGGAGCAGCAGCAGAACCAGCGGCGCCAGAGCGATGCCCGCGAGAAAGGCGACCAGCGGGTCGTGGTAGAGCACGGAGAGGACGATGGACAGCAGGGTGATGCCGACGAGGAACCAGGTCAGAAGGTGCGCGAAGACGGCGAACCCCCGTCGTGTCACGCCCGCCGGATGTGCGGCGGTCGTACGAGGATTGTCCGGATCGAAGACGCGACCGCACTCGGGACAGGCGCGGGTGTGCAGGTCACGAAGCGTGTACTGACAGCCCTTGCAGTAACGCAGGTTCGGGAGTTCCGGTGCATCGCTCATGACACGTTCCAGAGGACGAAGAGGACGCCGGTTCGATGGCTGACACCACAGGAAGTCTGATCAGACATTCTTGGTGGCAAGCATGAGGAGCCCGAGAAGGGCCTGGCACAGTGAGATGCCGCTGACGCCGAGGAGCATCAGGCCGAGGACCAGCTTCGATGCGGCCTTGCGCCGCAGGAAGTACGCAGGCAGGAAGACGGCGGCGAGCCAGAAGAGCGGAATGAGGAACACGGTGACCAGCTCCGCCTGATCGGGTGCGAAGTAGGCCACCGGCAACAGGACGACCATGGACACACCGCCCAGGAGCAGGACCCATTCGTTGTTCATGTCGCTGCTGTAGAGCCCCATCGACCATCCGAGCCAACCCAGAAGAAGGGGCCACACCGCGGCGGTTGCGAACGACAGCACCCCGTTGCGAACGGTGCGTGTTCGCACTTCGCGTTGCGATGGCCTTGAGTCCGTCTCCACCGAGGGCGACGTGAACGGCGGCGGCTGCGTCATGCCGTGATCATAACGCGGCGGCAGGTCACTCCGCCCCCAACGCAGCGAAGAACGCCCAGATCAACTCGCCCCTCACGGAAAGAAACCTGTTGCGAACGGAATGCCGCGGAACATCCAGACGGGACTGTCGTTCGACCCCATCCTCAGCGTGCGTTGTCCAGAACCGGCGACATGCGGTACGCCAACCCGCGACTTACAGGGATTCAACCGTGTCGCATGCGCCATTGGCGAAGTGGCTTGGAGTCAGACATTTCGTCGGATTCCCTCCAGAAAGCGGTACCGGAGTAGACCGGGGGCCCGAGGCTTTCCGCAAGCATGTTCGTCATGTCCCCGGCCCTCAAATCGTCACCGCAATCGTCGGAGTTCCATCCGTCCGTCCTGATCAGCTGGTAGATCTGCGCACAGGGCATCTCGTGCTCGTAGTGGAAGACGTCATCGACGAAAAGAAGCAGTGATCCCTTGCCCTTGAATCTCAGGGACCGGTTGCCCTTGTGCGAGTTGCCGACGACGAGCTGTGTCCCGGACTTCACCACCCCCCGGGGGATGTACCCGGGTTGCTTGGCGAACACGTCGGAAGGATGGGGTCCGTGGCGAGTCACAAGGACACCTCCCCGTTCGGGTTCATCGGCATTTCCGAAGGTGTCGCAGAAGTAGAAGTTGTCTCGCTCGAAGTAGATGTCGTGGATGCCCATGTTCGCATATCGGAAGCCGGTGACGTTTCTCCGCTCGTCGATGACGCCCACGAGTGAATGGTCTCCAGCCCCGTACGCCGTGAACACGATGGATTCACCGAAGACATGCACGCTGTTGATGTGGTTGTGATCGGCAACGATGCATCTGCCGAAACTGTCGGTCAGGGGCCAAATCTCCGAAAGCATGCTTCCGCTTTCAGCGTCGATCCTCAGGATCGAGTTCCGATCCGTGGCCGTGACCCAGAGATGGCCCGCCGCATGGTTGATCTGGTGCACGCGTCCGTTGGTGCTGTCGACCATCGAGTCCAGAAGGATCATGGGGTCACGGATGGATTGAAGATCGTCAGTGGGCCGTTCAAAGCGAACCACGACGGACCGCTTGTGCACCTGGGCCGCAATGAACAGGAAATCGTCCGTCAATGTGATGCCATACATCGGCGTGGATAGGATCGTGCTGATGCCACTCGGGCTCACGTGGTGCAACCCGGTATTGCTCGAGACCAGGAACTCGAAGTCGAATGGGAGCCGCCCGGACCCATGATCCCTGACCCTGACACCTCGTCGCAGCGCACGACTGAACTTCAAGTCATGCTTGATCTGATTGAGGAGTGACTTCAATTCCGATCGGTAGAAGGCGGTTGGTGACTTTCGATCGGACACGGCGACGCTCCTCGGCGCACTGTCAGAACGAACGGACCGGATCAAGCACCAGATCGGGTCGCGGAATAGCGGCGAGGCGCTCCGGATCATTCCATGTGCGTTCCCGACAGTAGAACACGCGATGTCCTGTTCAAAGACGGAATTTGCCAGAACCGACCGGCAACAGAGCCGGGAGTGACCAGTACCACCGTTCTCAGACCTTGTGAGGTCCGTCCGAAGACACCCATGGGAACCGACACCATGCGAAGCGCCGATCGAACGAGCTGCCCCCGACAGGATCACTGATGCATCGGACGACTCCGTGGAGTGACCGGATGCGCGTGCCACCGCAAGCAGCCACAACCCGGAGCAGACGAGACGTGTCGGCACCTCGGGATTGCGGTTCCGTACGATGGATTACCCGAGGAGCGGACCGGGTCCGTGCCGTCGGCTCGGTCTCGTTGCAGCAGGTCGGCCTGAACGGCTACTCAAGGATCACCCACTGAAGCGAAGAAGGCCCATATCAACTCGGTGGCCTTGATGTCCATGTTGCCGTGGACTCCGGGCCAGTCGTGGCCACCCCCGATGACCTTGTAGAAGTGAAGTTCACGGCCATGGTCGGCGCCGTGATGACGTGCGAATTCGACCACGCTCCCATCGTACGGCGCCCGGTCGGGAAGTCGGATCGTCTCGATTTCCGTCGTCCCGAGGATCTCGCTCCACAACGTCACCACCTCGGGCATGCTGCGATAGGGCCCCC
>Ga0163109_10003373_pt1 | contig 12221 bp, 13 predicted proteins | sample CRUFie1St13metaG_FD_108704 | JGI IMG/M metagenome (GOLD analysis project Ga0163109, IMG submission 108704) | Marine microbial communities from the Costa Rica Dome - CRUD Field 142mm St13 metaG | ecosystem: Environmental > Aquatic > Marine > Oceanic > Photic zone | place: Costa Rica: the Eastern... | reverse complement strand
TCCATTATGGTAAGTTTTTAAATAAATAAATTATTTATAACTCAACTATTTTTTTTAAAAAAGTTTTTTTACATTAATAATTTAGGGTATATTTGAAAAATTTGTTAAAAAAAATCAAAGTAGGCAAATCTACCTACCTTATTATGTAATAGGATAGCTTATAATATAACTGTTAAAATATAAAAAATTTTATTATTAAATGATATGTTTAAAAAAATAATATTAAATAAATGTTGAAAAAACTACCATGAGTAATTTTATTTTTTTTTACGTGGATATTAAAACTGACTTTTTATCTGAAAGACACAGAGGTATAGAGCGAGAAAATATTGATCTATTTATCAAATCTATAAAAAAATATCATATTGATTCAACTATTATTCACTGTACTGATTTATTTACAGAAACATTTAAAGATGTTGATATAATTCATAGAGAGAATTTTGATTTAAACCATCTAATGTTTGGTAGGGTAAAATGTTTTGCAAGTTTTCCTATTAATAAATCATCAATTTATTTAGATCCAGATATGCTTGTAATGAAGACTATACCTATAAGATTATTTGAAGAAAAAGCAGAAGTTTTCTTATTAAAAAGAAGCTTTGATTTATCAGATATAATGCCAACTAAATTTAGAGAACTTGAATATCCTGATCACAAAAATAAATCTTTGGAAAATGTCTATCCTTTTATTGGTTGTTTTGTAATCCTAAAGAATCAAAATTTCTGGATAGACTGCCTAAAATATTATGAAAGGCTTGATGAAAATTATAAAAATTGGTTTGGTGACCAAGAAATATTTAAAAATTTAGTTAAAGAAAATAATTATAAATTTGCTTTTTTAGATGAGAAAAATTTTGCATGTCCACCTCAACACCTTAGTGGAAAAGATAGACCTTTTATAGTTCATTTTAAAGGTAAATATAATAAGGAATTAATTAAGGATTATTATAAATATGTTTAAAAAAATATTATTTAAATTTATATTTTAGTTTTATATTTCGATATTATAAATTATAATTTTAATTGACTTAAGATAAGGTTTGTCGCAAGGAGACAAATCGTCATATTGAGTGAAGTATTCGAATTGTTGAAATTAAAATAATAATATAAAAATTGTAAACTAACGGATTTATTTAAATATTTTTCTAATTTCTATCAGGTTATTATTTGATTTTTTATTTTTAGCTTTTTGAAGAACTAGAATATTATAATTATACAAAGAAAATTTTTCATCAAAATAATTTTTAAATTCTATTAAGTCAGAGTCTTGAGCATCCTCAATTATATAAATACCATTATATTTTAGGTATTGTATTGAATTCTCAAAGAGAATAATGGCAGCATTGAAGGTATGTAATCCATCATCAACAATAAGATCAAAATTAGATTTATTTATTTCAGACCACATTTTCAAAATATCATTTTTATTTTTTTGATCTATAAAAAATGTTTTTATTCTATCTTCTTCAAACAAAATTTTTTTATCGATGTCTGCTCCATAAATTAAAGCATTTGAAAAGTAATCTCTCCAAGCTCTTAGACTGGCACCTGGTTTTCCATTGACGTCCATCGAAGAAACAAGGTTTGGATTATTAGTGCCTATACCACATTCGAATACTAACTTTATACTATCCCTACAGTGATCAAATAATTTAGAGTAATAGCTGCCATATGTATGTGCATGCCAAGGATAAGGTTTTTTTATTTTATCACTTAATGATCCTTTATCTGAACCGTACAGATCAAAAAGATGATTAATATAATAGTTTTGAGATTGATATAAATCCTCTATTTTGTACTCAAAGCTTTTAGATTTATTATTTGTTTTTGATTTCATAGTAAATCTTATTTTATAAAAATAAATTCAAATTATCTGGTGTAAATAATAATTTGGGTAAAATATATAAGCAGAGTCATTCTCTGTAAAGCTGTTAAATAAAATAGAATATTAATATGTTTTATTTGTTTAAATCTATATTCCAAAATCCATTTATTAATTTTGGATTTATGTTTACATATTTTTCCATAGTTTTCGCAACTTCCTACTGAGATTAGATATAATGGGTAGATAATTTGAATATAACTGGGTGTTTATATTTTTGGTCTAATTAATGATGTTGAGTAAAATTTTCAAGTTTTGTCTCATATTCCAATCCTAAAAACTTAAGTAATTCATAATTCAGTGTTTAAAATTATTTATAATATTTTCTATTTACTTAAAAAATTTAAGATATATTTTCTTTGTAACAAATAAATCATGTCTAGTCCTAATCTTTTTTTCTCTACACCTGTATGGGTTTCTACAATAAATAATTATAAGGAAACTAATGAAAAAATTTATAATTACATAAAAAATTTACATAGTGCCGATAACAAAGGAATAGTTAGAAGTAATGTTAAAGGATGGCACTCCAAGAATTTTAATTTGGAAGATGAAAATGTAGTTGAGTTTATTAATTTGATTTCTCCAAATATCAACAACGTTTTAAATGATATGAATTGGGATATGTCTAAGCAAAGAGCAAAAATGTCAGCTATGTGGGCAATAATTAATATAGGAGGAGCTTCCAATTCTAGACACCATCATGGAAATAGCGACATAAGTGCGGCGTATTATGTAAGAGCGCCTAAAAATTGTGGTGAAATTGTTTTTTATGATCCAAGACCCGCTCCAGTATATTTTCATCCAAAATCAACAGAACCAAACAGTTTAAATGCTATGCAGAATGCAGTAAATCCTGTGGAAGGTGGTTTAGTTATTTTTCCTAGTTATTTAGATCATTCAGTAAATCCAAATCTAAGCGATCAAGAAAGGATTGTAATAAGTTTTAATATAAATTTAGTTAGGAAATAAATTTTTAGATTAAAATCTTTTTTGTTGTGGGAGTAAGGTTTCAAACCCTCAACTTCAATCTTTACAAGGTTGATATTACATTAAGTAAAATACTTTGATCTAATTTACAAAAAAAAATTTTATTTAAACTGTGAATATTAAGACTAACTAAGAAAAGAACTATTTATTATTTTACAAATAATTTTTTTATATCCTGTTCTTTATATAATTTATTATCTGTTTTGTAATACGGAGATACTATGCATATGTTTTTGTTGTATTTATCATCCTTGTTAAATTTAAAATTATTTTTAAATTTAGTAATTTTGCCATAAATTATAAAATCATAATAATAATATTGATTAATTAAATTTATATCTTCTTTTTTAGGTGAATAAAAAAAATTATATTTGTGTTCTTGAAACCTAGAATAAAGAATTGATGGAAATCCAAATAAACTAAGTATTTCTGACAAAAACTTATCCCAATTTTCTAATGTATAGATTGAATCAAATGACTTAGTATTATTTATAGCTTCTAAACAGTCTTCATCTGTAATTTCTTTTTTTTCATTTAAAAACCCAGAAAAGTGTCTTGTTATTAAGTTGTCTCTATTCTTTCTAACTTCTTCATTTATAAACATCTTAAAAGGATATTTTTCTGGTGTTGTATTTAATCTAAAAACCATGAATTTATAATGTGATATTACTCTGCTTATTGGTTCTCTAACAACTGAACATTTGTATATATTTTTTAGGTTATTACAAAAATCATAGTCTAAATGACCTGAGATAAAATGCCTTTTTGAATAATCAATTTCATTTCCACTAAATTTATTTTTTTTTATTTCTTTACTATGTTTAAATCTTTTGAAATTATAATTTTTTAAAATTGAAAAAAGTTTTGCAAAAATATGGTCAATAGTTGTGCCTCCACATTTTGGTATATGCATAAAGTATATAGATTTATCTAAATTACTCTTAGTATTAATTTTGCTAGGAACAAATTTAAATTCTATTTTCATGATTTAAGTACAATTAATAACAAATCTGAATTTAATATAGCATATTGAGATGTTCCTTTAATGTCACGCTATATTTTTTAAAAAATAGATAAAGCAAACAAAGAAATTTGAGCCTTAGACTTCAATTATTTAAGGTTTTTGAATATTAAAGATAATTAAAATTTTAAGATAATATGTCTTTTGTTAAACCAAAGATATTGAATTATTTTTATTGATAGCATGCTAATAATGGATAAAAGACAGTTCTAATGAAGTATCAAGATTTAATTAAAAATGGAATTAAATTAGCACAAAGTGGGAAACTAATAGAAGCTGAGAATAATTTTAAGAAAGCTATTGAAAAAGATTTAAGTCTTACTGATTCATATATAAATTTGGCGAATGTATATATAATGCAGAAGAAAAATGACGAGGCTATTGATTTATTAAAGAGCTATTTAATTGATATATCTTTTAATCAAAATATCATTAATCATTTTTGGAAAATTAGCCAAAATTTTAATAGTGAAGAAAAATTCTTTGAGATAATTAGTTCGTATGAAGACTCAAAAACTCTGAATAAAAAAGAATTGGCTTACATATATTATATACATGGAAGATATTATGCCAAATTAAATGACATTGATTTGTCAATTAAATATTTTAAAAAATCTATATTTTTCGATGAATTATTCTCAGATAGTTACATCAATCTTGTAGACTGGTTAGAAAGAATAAATGAAATTTCACAAGCAAACTTATATTTAAATAAATTTACTAATGTATTTAAAAAAATTGATTACAAAATAAAGTTTTTTGAAGCATTATTGTTGTCTAGAGAAAAAAAATTTAAAGAGTCTGAAAATATTCTGAATAAATATAAATTAGAAAAATATTTCGAAAAAAATAAATATTATTACATTAAACTATTAAATCTTAAATCAAAAAACAATGAAAGGTTAAAAAAATTTTCAATTGCTTATAATTCAATTGTGAAAAGAAACTTATTTTTATCTAGTTTAGAAGAAAATCAAAAAATTGATAGGGGGGATATTGATCAAACAATACAGAATTATAAAAAAGTGTACTCAAAAGAAAATAAACCTGTTGATATAGATAAATTAAAAATAGGTAAAAAAATTGATCTGACTTTTTTAATTGGATTTCCAAGATCAGGTACCACATTGCTAGATACTATATTACGAACCCATTCAAAAACACTTGTCTTAGAGGAAGAGTTATTTCTTGAAAATACAAGAAATTACTACTTTACTTCTAAGAATAATAAACTTGAATCAATTAAAAATATTTCATTAGAAGAAATAATAAAATTGCGAAATTATTATTTTGATCAAATTAATATTGATTATAAAAATATAACAAGTGTAATTGATAAACTACCTCTTACAATTACAGAATTAGGATTTGTAAAAAAAATTTTTCCAGATGCTAAAATAATTCTAGCATTAAGACATCCATGTGATGTGGTAATAAGCTGTTTTTTTAGCTCTTTCAAAATGAATAGGGCGATGATTAATTTTTTGAGTATTAAAAACACTGTAGATTTTTATAATAAAGTATTAGATCTATTCGAATTTTATGAGAATGAGTTGAATCTTGAAATAATAAAAATAAAGTATGAAAATATTGTCTTTAATTTTGAAATTGAAACAAAAAAATTATTTAAATTTTTAAATCTTGAGTATGAACAAGGTATTAATAAATTTTATGAAACTGCTCAAAATAGAAAGATGATATCAACACCCAGTTACTCACAAGTAACTAGCCCTATATATTCAAATTCTATTGATAGATGGAAAAATTATGAATCGTTTGTTAAAATTGAAAAACCATTAAGAAAATGGATAAATAGACTGAATTATTAAAACTAAAACTTCTTTTTAAGTAAGACAATTGATTGAAAAATGAATTTGGATCGGTTGAAGGTATTCGAACTCTCGAACGCAAAGTTGGCAAAGTTAAAACTAGATTATTGTTTTTATGGAATTTATGATTTTAATTTATTTAAAGTTTTTATGTCACACTGATGTCAGATTAAGGAAATAAAATTAGAAAGTTTTAAAAAAACCTAACAGACAAAATAGAGAGAAAGGCAGCTTTAAAAAGGTTAAAATTAATTAAACTTGAAGATATGATAATCAATTATCAGGATAAAAAGCTAGTTAATTATAGAAACGAAATAGTTTATTTATGACTTAAAATTAGAAGTAAAAAGATCTACTGTGAATTAAAACATTGATAACTAATATGGATTATTTATTATCATTCTTGTACAATTATGAAAAAAAAGAAAATTTCAGTAGTAAAACCAAGTCTTCCAGATATTAAAGATTTAGTTCCCTATTTGGAGCAAATTTGGGATAGCAGAATACTTTCAAATGGTGGGCCATTTCACAAAAAACTAGAAGATGAGTTATGTAAATACCTTGAAGTTCCATATGTCTCACTTGTTTCTAATTGTACAATCGGTCTCATTATTGCTCTTAGAATAATAAAGATTAAAGGAGAGGTAATTACTTCACCATTTTCATTTTTAGCGACTGCTAACTCTATAGTTTGGAATAATTTAAAACCTGTATTTGTTGATGTTGATCCAATAACAGCAAACATAAATCCGGAAAAGATAGAAGCAGCTATTACCCCAAATACATCAGCAATAATGCCAATACATGCTTATGGATATCCATGTGATGTTGATAAAATTGAATCAATTGCAAAAAAATATAAGTTAAAAGTTATTTATGATGCTGCTCATGCATTTGGTATAAAATACAAACAAAGAAGTGTTTTAGATTATGGTGATATGTCTGTATTAAGTTTTCATGCGACAAAAGTTTTTAATACTTTTGAAGGTGGTGCAATAATTTGTAAAAACAAAAATATAAAAAAATTAATTGATGAGTTCAAAAACTTTGGATTTAGCGGAGAAACAACAGCTGCGCAAATAGGATTTAATGGTAAAATGAGTGAATTCAATGCCGCACTAGGTTTATTGCAGTTAAAGAAAATAGATAGTGATATTGAAAAACGTAAAATTATCGATGGTAAATATCGCACAGCATTGAAAAATATTCAGGGTATACGCTGTCATGTGAAATTAGATAATGGTCGTAATAATTATAGCTACTTCCCAATTTTTATTGATCAAAAATATAAATTGTCACGTGATGATCTATATCAAAAACTTAAAGATAATCAAATTTACGTTAGAAGATATTGGCATCCTTTAATAACTGATTTTTCTATATATAAAAAAAATAAAAATAATTCAGAAAAAAATTTAACTAATTCAGTAAAAATTGCTGAGAGTGTTATTTGTTTACCTATTTATCCTGACTTAACTGAAAAAGAAATAAATCGAATAGTAGGTGTAATTAAGTCAACTTAATAAATAGGTGTATACTAGATTTTAATTGTTTTTTTGCTTAAATTTAACAAATAAATTATACTAATAAATCTTTTAAATTGTATGACTATGTTATTCAAGATTTTTCATATTAAACAAGCTAGATTCTTCAATGAAAATTGCAATACACCAACCTAAACTTTTACCCTACATTGGATATTGGCAATTAATTTATGCTGTAGATATATTTGTAATATATGATGATGTAAATTTTGTAAAAAGATCATTTATTAATTACAATTCTATTTTAATAAACAAACAGCAAAAAAAATTTACCTTGGAATTAATTGGGGCAAGTCAAAATAAATTAATAAATGAAATTAAAGTTGGTGAAAATTCAAATAAAATTTTAAAAACTTTAGAGTTGAATTATAAAAAAAAACCATATTATAATTTAGCCCTGCCTGTTTTAAGAGAAATATTTTGTCAAAAGGAGAAAAACTTAGCTAAATTTATTGGTTACTCAATTAAAAAAATATTAAAATATTTAGAGATTGACAAAAAATTTATTTATTCCAGTCAAATTGATAAAAATAATAATCTAAAAGGACAATTTAAAATAATTGATATATGTCAGAAATTAAATGCTAAACAATATATAAATGCTATTGGTGGCAAATCTCTATATGATAGAGAAAAATTTCTTTCTAAGGGTATCAATTTTAATTTTATTGAAACAAATTTCACTAAACATAAAAATTTAGACAATTTTGAAGCAAATCTTTCTATTATTGACATAATGATGAATTACAGTAAAGATGAAATATTGGACATATTAAATAGTTACAAGCTAGTTTAAAATAATTTAACTATTGATATTAAAAGGAGATTTAAAATTGAATAATGTGAATTCTTTATCCAATAACAATATATTAGAAATAGATGGGGAAAAAGGCTTAAGATACGTTACAAATAAGCTTCAAAACTCATGGGGTGAATATCCTATTTATCACATATATAATGTAGCAGAAACAGATTTTGTATTAGCTTATGAAAATCTAGCTAGTGAGCTTGGTGTAATCGAAGAGTGTAGACCAGTTAACGATAAATCAAAGAAAGCATCAAAGTCTAGAGATATTAGGCCTGATCCAACTCTGTATCATTATTATTCTACTAACAGCCGCCAGCCTCTGCATACAGATTATTCTTACTTTCCAGATTCAAAATCACCTGACTGGCTTTTTATGTATTGTCTAACACCTTCGGACCTTGGGGGTAAAACTCGTTTTTTGACAGCAAGAACACTTAGAAATATTTTAGAGAAATATAATCCTGCTTTACTAGAAAAGCTTTCAGTTGAAATAACTTGGAGTTTTGTAGGCGATAATGGAAATGAAATACATAGTAAACCAATTTTGATAGGTGAGAGGATCAATTGGAACTACTGGCAAATTAAGTCAGAACTAAATTCAAAAGAGGTTATGGAAATAAAAGAAGAGTTTTTTAAGTTTTTAGAACAAATGATTGTCGCGGGTAGCATATACGATTTTTCTAAAATATGGAAAAGAGGTGATGTTATGATATTTAATGATAAGAAAATTCTTCATGGCAGGGATTCTTTTTTAGGTGATAGATGGTTAAAAGATCATGCATTATTTGATTTTAACAAAAAAAATTAAATGCTAACTGTCCCGCTAGTTCCACATGCGTATATAAATTAATATTTGTGATTTATTGAAGCGGGCGAAGGGATTCGAACCCTCGACTTCAACCTTGGCAAGGTTGGGCAATACAAATTAGCTTAAGTAATGCTTAGTTTTTTTAATTTATATTTGTTGTTTTAGAAAGTGATAGTCGACACAGGATCGACTCTAAAAAGCAATGGATTAGTATTATCTACTCACAATTATAACTATTATCCTCGTACAAACATGAATGATCTAAATTGTCATTAAAATATATATTTAAAAAACCATTAGTATGATTTTTATTATACTTTTTAATATTTATATTATTATTGGGCTGTAATTCTTAAAGCTCCTGAAGGAACTAATACTGCGGTAGTACTTTTTTCTAATAAACTATATTTTGTTTTTGTTTCTTCCGATATAGGATATATCAAACAATGGGATTTTCTTGAAATCACATTATTATTTAATAAGTTATTGAGATTAATAACTCCTTTTTCATTGCCTTCAAAATCATCTAAAATAAGTATGGTTTTTTCGGTAATTTTATTTTTTAATAATTCAAAATCTTCATTTTGTAATCGTCCATCTAAATGAAGAAAGCCAATCTTTAAATCACTTTCAAAATTTCTAAACATTTCAGTGCTACTTTTTTTATGAAATTGTTTTATTTTTGTAGAAGTTATATTTGGAAAATTTATTTCATTTGAATAATCACAACAATAAATTAAGCAATTATGCTCATTTGAGTAGATATCTGCTGCAAACGCCATACTAAATGTTGATTTTCCAATAAAAGAACCAACTTCACAAATAATTTTTGGTTTAAAAAATAAAGTAATAGAAAAAAGTAACCATGATGAGGTAGAAGATATGGAGCCAGTATTATAAGAGCTTTGTAGTCTTAGTTCATCCAAACTATCTATTTTTTTAAAAAAATCTTTTTGTATTGTGCATTTTTTTAAAAAAGAGTTATCTAATATTTTTTTCCAAAAAATTAGACTTAGATCTGTGGGATTTATATTAATTGTATTCATCTATTAAATTTTTAACAACTTAATATTAAAATAAAAATGGTTTTATTGGTATAAAATTCTTTGTATGTAAATAATCTGTAACGAATTAGATGTATTTTAATATTTAATATCTTTATTAAAACTTAGAGTTTAAGAAGTAAAAACTCTTATTTGGAGCGGGCGAAGGGATTCGAACCCTCGACTTCAACCTTGGCAAGGTTGCAAAATACAATTTAGCTTAAGTAATACGTAGTTTTTTTAATTTGTATTTGTTGTTTTAGAAAATGATAATCGACACACGATCGACTCGACACAACAAATCTTAAGATTAGAGCTCTTAACAATTTGCATGGTTGGTGGTAGGATAAATAATGGAATTTTTAAACAGTGCTTTCAGTTTTGTTTATAGTTTAGAACTTAGTGAAAAACTGGATTTCGCTTATAGATTGATTGATCTCCTTTACTATTTTGTTTTATTAAGAGTAATAATTCTTGTTCCACTTCTAATTTTTATTGGTTTTTTAATTACTAAGTTTTTTCTTAAAGAAAACGGATCTATCAAAGATGATTTGATACGTTTGTATATTGTTTTTATATTTCTTTTTGCAATTGGATTGAGTGGTGATGTTATAATAGTAATATTGGGAGGGCTTACTATTTTAGGCAATCTCTATCGGTTAATAAACTATAATTATCAAACAAAAGCTAAGGCACAAGAAAAAATTTTAGAAAAATTAAATGAAATTAATGAGAAATTAAAATGAAAATTTTTACAACCCTTATAATTTTATTTTTTTGTACAAGCGCTTTTTCAGCTGAAAGACTTTTGTGCGAAGTTGATAAACAATCATGGACTTACTTTAAGTTTCTAGTAAGTGATTTTTTAGATTCAGAAAAATTTAATCAAGATAAAAAAAAAGAATTTGAGAAATTAAAGTATTCTTTTGAAAGGATTTTTTGGCAAGATGATAGGGATTTTGAAAAAACAATATCTTCTTCTGATTTAGAAATAGAAGATAAAGCTGCTTACTTTGAGATAAATAAAAATATCTTTGGACAATATAAAAGTTTAACGGTTGAATTTAATGATGATCCTATTCCTTTAATAGAGGAAACAAATGGAAGTTTATTATTTCGAGCATGGCCTCACAGAACAAATTATGGTGAGTCTGATATTCATGTTTCAATAAATAGATTGAATGCGAATATCACTGTTTATTCAGAGCGGTTCAATGAATTTTTTGATCAAGAATTCTTTGGTCTAGGTTTGGATTGGAATTGTAAAATTAAAAATAATAAGTTTTAAATTTCTACAAAAAAATGTTATGAATAAATTGTCCTAATTTAGATACTCTAATTGCTGGGACAATAAATAAAATGCTAAAGGAGATAAGATGCCTCTTAAAAAAGTTAGCTCTGAAGAGTTTATCAGAATTGTAAAAAAAGAAAGTGGTCTAGACCTTTCTAAGCCGTCTATGACTATTCACGTTGGTCAATATTTTGAATGGGATAGAGAGAGAAAATATTTCAAGAAACCAAAACTAGTTGTGACTCGTGAGCTTCAAAGAAAAAAGAAGGGGGGTAAATGAAATACTTAATTAAAAACTGGTAAAATTATCGACACAGAGTCGACTCTAAGAGGCTAACTTAAAACTAGATCGGAAAAAACGGCTGTTATCTGGAGCGGGCGAAGGGATTCGAACCCTCGACTTCAACCTTGGCAAGGTTATACGACAAATAAAAATTACGTAATTCCAATAGAAATTATTTAAAACGTCTTACAAATCTAATTTGTACTTGGACAGATATTGGACACAAAATCCTTTAGAAATTTAGACAAACAAATCTTATTTTGATAATATTTATTTATGCAAATATTAGAAATAATAGGTTGGTGGTTTTTTATATTAGCTAGTATAGCATTAGTTCTTGGTATTGTTTCTGTTTATAATCCAAAACTATCCAATATACTTTTGTTAAAATTCGAAAATTTTTATTACAAGATTGCAACTATGATTGCCTATATTGTTGTTGCTTTTGTGGTTTTCTATGTTGTTATGACTCGAGTATCACAGGTTAACCCAGAGTTTGGTAAAAATGTAATCTGTTTTTTTATATCCACTTGTTAGAAATTAAATAAAGTCTACTTGGACATATGTTGGACGCAAGACTATCGGTTGATAGAATTTTGGAGCGGGCGAAGGGATTCGAACCCTCGACTTCAACCTTGGCAAGGTTGCGCTCTACCCCTGAGCTACGCCCGCTTAATATAGACAATTAACACTTTGTATTTATAAGTCAATATTTGAGG
>Ga0163109_10003372_pt1 | contig 12227 bp, 13 predicted proteins | sample CRUFie1St13metaG_FD_108704 | JGI IMG/M metagenome (GOLD analysis project Ga0163109, IMG submission 108704) | Marine microbial communities from the Costa Rica Dome - CRUD Field 142mm St13 metaG | ecosystem: Environmental > Aquatic > Marine > Oceanic > Photic zone | place: Costa Rica: the Eastern... | reverse complement strand
CTTTTAATTCCATCAGTTTATTTATACTTATTAATCATTCTTTTAATTCCTTACACATATATAACATCTCAAACTGCATATCAAACTCTGCTAGGTACTTTGGTAACTACATCTTATTTAATAATATGCACACTGATTGTTGGGATAATTAAAAGGGATATAAATGTTTTAGGATTTGGTGATATTCTTCTTATTATTTTTATTGGTGGATGGCTTGGAGTTATTCACTCATTTATTAGCTTATTTATTTCAGCCATTTTAGGAATTTTTTATATAATAATAAAAAATCGATTGAATAAGGAAAAAATAATTAAAATTCCATTTGGAACATGCCTATCGATTTCATTTATTATTGTTATAGTATTAAGGGAGTATACAAACCTACTTACTTTTTAATATTTGTCTATTTCTTTCAAAAAGCATTGCACTTACAGTTGCTGAGATATTAAGTGAGTTTATATTACCATTCATAGGAATAGTGAGCATCAAATCACAATACTTTTGTATGACTGGCCTTATCCCCTCTCCTTCACTTCCAAAAACAAATCCAATTTTTCCTTTTAAATCAAAATCATACCATAATTTTGATTCTATTGAATTTTCAATTCCCACAATCCAATAGCCATTTTGTTTTAGTTCTTTAATTGTATACTTGATATTTTTTGATTTAACAATATTAATATTACAAAAGCTTCCTTGGCTAACTTGAAAAACTGAACTTGTAATAGATACACTCCTTCTCTCAGGGACTATAATTCCATCAATACCTGCACACTCAGATGTTCTAATTATCTGGCCTAAATTTTGTGGGTCTTTAATTGAATCTAAAATAATATGACATTCATTTTTTTTTTCATTTATACTTTTGGGAAGATGACTAAAAACTTCATAGTCAAAAAAAACAATAATTCCCTGTGTTCTGTATTCTTGGTATTTATTTTGAAATTCATTCTTGTTTAATATAATTACTTTATTTTTAAATTTTTTTATAATTAAGCCACCATCAGACATTTTACCTTGATTAAAAGTGTCACTTACTATTATTTGACTAACTTGACATTTATTTGAATTAAGTATAGACTCAACTCCATTGATTCCATAAACAAAATATTTATCATAGTTATTTGAATTGTTTTTAAATTTCATATATCAATATATTAACAATATTTTAATAATGAATGGTTATTTTTATGGAAGATAAAGTTAGAATTGATAAATTTTTATGGTGTGTGAGACTATTTAAAACTCGTCGCCTAGCAAATGAGGCATGCGTTAAATCAAAAGTTAAAATAAATGACAAAACACTAAAGTCATCATATCATGTAAAAATAAAAGATAAAATAACTATTAAAAAAAAACATATAAATATCACTATTGAAGTTAAAAATATAATCTCAAAAAGAGTCTCAGCTAAATTGGTGACACAATATATGAATGATATTACTCCTGAATCTGAAAAAACTAGATTTGAAGCATCGCTTAAAATTCCTCATATTTATAGAGAAAAGGGACTAGGTCGTCCTACGAAAAAAGAGAGAAGACAGCTTATGAGAAGCTTAGAAAACTATTTTGAATCTTGATTAATTTTATTTAATTCAGAAACAATAGTTTGCTCAAGTCTGCTATAGGTAACAGGATCATATTGCTTTAAAATTGCGCCTGGGAATGTATCTATTATTTCTCCATTAACTCCAACTAAAAAAGACCATGGAACTGCAGGAACACCGCCATAAAGATTAGTAATTTCATTAATCTGCTTATTATTACCATACAATAAAGGATAATTTACTTTATATACACTGCCAAAATTTTTCAATGCATCCTTAGAATCAGACAAACTTATACCAAGAATTTCAAAACCTTTATCATTATACTTATCATGTAATTCAATGAAGTCAGGGATTTCCATTCTACATGGTCCGCACCAAGTCGCCCAAAAGTTAATTAGTACAACCTTACCCTTTAGATTAGAAAGAACATGTAAACTATCATTACTGTCATTTAACTTGAAATCTGGAGCATAGTTCTTACTCTTTTCAATTAAGGATTTAATTTTACTTATTCTGTCTTCCGATAATTCTGACTCCGAAAAAATAAAACCTACATATATAAATAAAGGGAATATATAAAAAAATAACTTATTCATTTAACCTCTAAACTCCTCTAAAGATAATTTCAAAAACTTAATAAATTTACTTATGTCTGGGTCCATACCATGAAACCTTTTAACCTCATTTTCATTAGTATCCAGTACAACATAGAATGGAAGCGCGGAAGTATTGTATCTATCAATCTCCATCTGTCTGTACTCTTTGTGATTTGGTCCTGCATCTGTATATAACTTAATTAATACAAAGTTTTCAAAAAGCTCTTCAACCTCTTTATCTACAAAAACATTAACTTCCATCCATCTACAATTTGTACATGTGTATCCAGTGAAATCAACAAAGATAGGCTTTCCTGTTATTTGCGCTTCCTGAACACCTTCTTCATAATTTTCAATCCAGTTTTGTTTATACTCATCTATCTGAATGTTATTTTTTTGGCTGATTTCTTTGGGAGGTAGATAAGAATCTATTAAACCATAAACACTGCCGCCCCATAATCCTGTAGTCAAATAAAGACCAAAAGTTAAAAAGATTATACTAAATATTAACCTACCAACTCCAATGAATTCTAAATCACTATCATGAGGTAATTTTATTTTACCAAGCAAATAAACTCCTGTTAATATAGCTATAACTGCCCATGAGGCTAACACGAAATCATACGTGAAAAACCCAATATTCCAAACTAGGTCTACATTGCTAAAAAATTTCATAGCTGCGCCTAGTTCAAGAAAACCCATTGTAACTTTAATTGAATTCATCCATTGACCGCTCTTAGGTAATCTCGATAAATATTGTGGAAATAGAGCAAGGAAGAAAAAAGGTAACGCGAATGCAAGTGAGAAAATTAACATCCCTATAATTGGCCATAAATAACTACCTTGACTAGCAGCTACAAGAAGTAAACCAACAAATTGAACAGTGCATGTAAATGATGTCAACGTGAAAGTCAAAGCCATAAAAAGGATACCTATGGTTCCACCCGCCTGTTCATTATCTAAGCTATACTGTCTCATTAATGATGGTGCTTGAATTTCATACATGCCAAATAAACTTAGAGCAAAAAATACAAAAAGTAGGGCAATAAACAAATTAACCCAAGCATTAGATGCAATTTGATTAGCTCCAGAAGCGCCCAAAGTAATAGCTAGAATTAAACCCAATGAGGTAAAAATTATAATTATTCCTAGAGCATAAGTTAATGCAGATTTCAAAGGTCTATTGCCTTCTTGCTCTCCTTGTTTTGTAAAAAATGAAACTGTTATTGGGATCATAGGAAAAACACAAGGTGTCAATAAAGCCAATAAACCCATACCAAATGAAAGAGCAATGAAAGACAAGATACCTGAATCAATAGCATCTTGCAATACACCATTTGGTTTAGTACTTAAATTTTCAGAACTAGAAATTGATTTATATTCTTGACGTATTTCTCCGCTAGTAAGATTTATAGGTATTGAAAAATCATCATACTTTCTTATACATACGCTTTCATCACATACTTGATAAAATAATCTACCATTCAATTCATCTAAATCTTTGTCTAGATTCTTAGAAGTTAGAAAATATTGGTAGAGCTCTATTGAATTTTCATGAGTAGATACCTCCATGTCAAAGTTTTCATCGAACTTTACTTTTGGGTCTGGCTCAAAGAAAGAGCTTGAATCTGAAAATATAGTAGAATCTGGCCAAATTATTCTAGTTGGACTTAGAGATAAATCTTCATTAGTGGAATATATATAGTAGCCTTTTTTAATATCAATATTGAAAGTTAATTTTATAGCTTCACCTTTATATACATCTAGTCTATCAATATCCACTTTAAAATCAACATTTGTTGAAAATAAAAATGAAATGAAAAATAAAAATATAATTTTTTTCATTATATGAAATTTTCTAATTGCCATCTTTGACCCTAATTTTCTTTATTGTAACAGGAGCAGATGGATTATCACTTCTTAGCAATTTCATCATTTCACTATAATATTCATTTTTATTTTTACCATCAGGTATTTTAGCAAATAATTTTTTTCTTGATTTAGGGTCAATTAGCTCAATCCATTCTTCAGATTTCTGGTTCGGAGGCATCGTATTATGACATTGTGTTTTTGCAACAATATAATCAGTTGGGGTATCAGCTATAAAATCAATTACATGAATATTTTCAATTACTCTACCAAATGCTGTGTAATTACCATCTAGCCAGTGTGCATCCTTTAAACATATAAAAAATTGACTACCTGCTGAATTTGGTGAAGGCCCTCTAGCCATAGATAGTATACCTCTATCATGCTGTATACTGTTAAATTCTTGGTCTATTTTCCATCCTGGACCACCAGTTCCATCATTATCTCTTTTTGAATCTCTTGATAATATATCTCCACCTTGAATCATGAAATCTTTAATAACTCTATGGAAGGTTGTATTATCATAAAAACCACTATTCGCTAATTTTTTAAAGTTATAACAATGTTTGGGAGCTGTATCAGTAAAATATTGGAGTTTAATTGTTCCTTTTGTAGTCTCAATAAATATAGTATCATTATTTGAAATTGGTGAAGGCTCATACAAGTATGCATTATTAACTATTGAGTCAATTTTACTCTGTGTAATGTAGCTATAATCTCCAGCAAATTGCTTTAGTGGCTGTAATGTCAGAATATCTTTAGCTTCTATATTAAGTTTTCCTAGATTGAAATCCTTAAAATAGTCACCTTTGAGCTTTAATGTATCTAAAGCAAAAGTAAAATTTAAAAGTATAAACATAATTTTTAAATATATCATTCTATTTTCCTGTACTACCTGGTTTAGTAATATTAATTTTTTTTAACCACTCAGGGATTTCATCCTTATTCCATGTATCTATTTCTATATTAACTAGAGGAACATATTTATATCCAAAATCTATACTATCACCTCGATGAGCTAAACTACAAATACCTTTAATATTTATTTTTTTATCATTTAAAATTTGTATTATTTCTTTTATGGATCCTCCTGTAGTAACAATATCTTCAACAATTAACACTTTAGAATTTTCAGGTATAGCAAATCCTCTTTTAAAGACCATTTTACCATTAACCCTTTCGCAAAAAATACCCTTTACTCCAAACTCCCTTGCGACTCCAGAGCTTAATAGTATTCCCCCAATTGCTGCGCTTACGACTAAATCTATTCCTTTAAATTTACTTGCCATCTCTTTACAAATTATTTCTAATGATTTGGGATCTTCTAGAACTCTAAATTTTTCTATATATCTGTTACTATGCAAACCAGAAGTTAGAACAAAATGGCCTTCAATGATTGCTCTTTTTTGAAGCAATAAATCATATATTATATTTTTCATTTTAAAAATCCATTTATTTTATCATTATAATTCTCAGTTGCTTTCACAACATCATTTATTGAACAATCTCCAGCAAATAAAATTCCTCTTGATACGTTAATTAAGCCAATAGAATTTTTTTTATTAGAAATTGTAACAGATTGTTCTAAATCACCACCCTGAGCACCTATGCCTGGGATAAGCCATGGGAGTGAGTTTGATTTTCTAATTTGTTCCATGTTTTCTGGGTTTGTTGCGCCTACAACTAATCCAATATTATCATTTATATTTAATTTATTGCATAATTTGGAAATATATTCATACAAAGTATCATTATTATTTTTGAATTTCTGTACATCTTTACCGCTTTTATTTGAAGTTAAGCATAAAACAAAAGTACCTTTAGCTCTATTAATAATAAATGGAGCGATTGAATCAGCTCCCATATAGGCTGAAACAGTAATAGAATCAAAACCAATAGTATCAAAAATTGCAATGGCATATTTTTTAGTTGTATTTCCTATATCACCTCTTTTCCCGTCCGCAATAGTAATATTTCTACCATCAATATAGGATACAATTTTTTCCATCAATTCATATCCCTTAAATCCAAATTGCTCGTAAAATGCCATATTTAACTTATAAGCAAGACATATTTCAGTAGTTGAATCAATAATATCTTTTAAATGTGATTCAATACCTTGTAAGCTTTTATCCATATAGTCAGGTATTCTATCAGGATCGATGTCAAGCCCAATACATAGCTTACTATTTTTTTGCATACTATCTTTTTTTAGTCTTTGATTAAAAGTATCAATCATATTCTGTAAATTTAAAAAATAAAAAAGTTATTAAATATTAATAATTAAAGTTTAAATAGAAATAAATTAAATATGGATAAAAACAATAATAATCAATCAGACTCAAAAATAGAGCTTTTAGCTGAATCATCTAATGGTTTAAGATTTGAATTGATTAAGCAAATAGGTCTATCAGATTCAATACAAATCATCAATTTATGTAAAGAACTTCATGCATTATATGGCAGAAATGCATTGATTAATAATAATAATATTAAAAAATATTTTAATCATAAAACTTTTCCTTTTGTAGCAAGGCTAAACAATGAAATTATTGGATTTATAATTGGTGTACCTCTTGAAATATTTTCTAATGAGTCATGGTCGCACTATGATACTAATCTTGGTAAAAAAAATACTATCTATACTTATATGTTTCTGGTTAGATCGAAATATCGTAAGAAGTTTGGATATTCAAAACTGTTAAAAATGATTTATATTAATTGGTGTAAAAAACAGAATTTCAAATTTGTAACAGGGCATGTTAAATCTGGAATATCAAAAAATTTTTCTAAAGATACTATCATCATAAAAATTTTTTCAAAATGGCATGATTCGAAATTTTCTTTCGAATATTATCGTAGACCATTGAAATAATCTGTTACTTTATATTTTTTTTATTGATTCAAAAAATGTTTAAATTTATTTATGATCTATTTATTTATTTTTACAAATATTTTATTATCAATTTCATTACAAGAAGTATATGATAGTGCCGAGCCCTATGGTGAATATGATAAGTATTTAATTTTAGATTCAAATACAACTTACTATGGTGGCATTGGGCTTTATGAGGGAAATGTAATGATTGATGGAAATGGAGCAATAATAGATCTACAAAATTATGCAGGTATTTGGGTGTATGGCTCAGAAGACTACCCTTGTAATTTAGATATTAAATACTGTTCAATTGTTAATGGAGAATATGATGGACTGAATTTTTCTGGAACATCAACTGGAAATATTGAAAATTGTAATTTCATTGATAATAATATTGGTCTTAAACTTATGGATCAAGTTACGGTTAACGTAGATAACTCAAATTTTATCAATAATTCGACCTATGGCTTAGCTATAATCACAGAAGACCCTACATGTAATATTAATTATTCAAATTCATGGAATAATGGCGAGTATGATTTTATGGAAAACTGTCCTGGTTGAGGAAGTATTTGGACTCCGTGGGAGCCAGAAGGAATAAACTTAATTTATCAAGACCCCTTATTTACTGATGTCGAAAATAGGGACTATAGTTATTCAACAGATTCACCATGTATAGATTCTGGAAATCCAAATCAAACTGACCCTGATGGGACTATTAGAGATATAGGAGCAGTTGTTTATGATACCTCACTTCCAGGTGACTGTAATAATGATAATCAACAAGATGTTCTAGATCTCATTTTTAATATGAATAACTGTATTCTTGAATTGATATTAGTTGATTGTGAATGTTCTGACTTAAACCAAGATGTTGAATATAATGTTTTAGATATTGTAGTTTTAATTAATCTCATTTTGGAAAACTAGTTTTCCATTCTTAATTACAGAATTTATCCTATCAGCATTAAACCAATATGGTATTTCGCTTATGCTATCAATATCCCAAAAAAGTATATCAGCAATATAATCTTTTTTTATCATACCAAGAAAATGAGAACGATTTAAAGCTTTTGCTGCATTAAAGGTGACGGCTTTAAATACCTCATTAATTGATAAACCACAATATAATGTTGCTAATGCCATTACAGATGGAATTGAATAGATTGTATTAGAGCCAGGGTTATAGTCGGATGCAACTGCAACATCGCACCCAAACTCTATCATTTTACGAGCATTAGCATATGTTTTCATTCCTAGAAATAATGTCGTTGCAGGGAGTATAGTTGCAACAACATCATTTTTAGCCATATTTCTAAGTCCAGATTCATTTGATTGCATTAAATGATCTGCTGACACAGCTTTTATTTCACCTGCAATGAAAGCAGCTCCTGAATCATTAAATTCATCAGCATGTAATTTCATTTTTAGATTATTATCATGAGCACATTGAGAAATTTTAAGAGTCTGATTAATGTCAAAATACCCTTGTTCGCAAAAAACATCACAAAATTCTGCTAGATTATTAGATTTCACTTCAGGAATCATTTCATTGCAAATTAAGTCAACATATGATTGCTTATCTTTATTTTCTGCTGGAAAATCATGAGCTCCCATAAAAGTAGCAACCAAGTCTATATCACACTTTTTATTAAGTTCTTTTACAATATTTAAACTTTTTAATTCATCTTCTAGTGATAAACCATAACCTGACTTTACTTCAATTGTTGTAGTTCCATTTCTAAGAAAATAAGATATTTTTTTTTCACAATCTTTGAAAATTTCTTCTTTTGATGTTTTTCTAAATGAATTAATAGAAGATTTAATTCCACCCCCTGAATTAGCAATATCAATATAAGATTTACCAGAAATTCTTTTTGAAAAATCATCTGCTCTATTCGAAGCAAATATCAGATGGGTATGAGAATCAATAAACCCAGGAGATAATAAAGCGTTATTTGCATTGATTTCATAATCAACTTCATAATCAATATCTTCAAAATTTATACTATCTATTTTTTCATCTTTTATTATAATATTTTTTGGTGTTTGAATTACAACATCATTTCTATCGTCATCATATGTCACTAAAGATTTTATGTTGTAGATTTTTGTTAGCATATTATTTAGGAATTTTTAGATTTCTTTCCTTTGATATTTTCATTGCTTTTTCATAACCAGCATCTAGATGACGAGCCACTCCAATCCCAGGATCATTTGTCAAAACTCTATTTAACCTTTGCTTCATATGTTCAGTGCCATCTGCAACGATAACCAATCCTGAATGAATAGAGTATCCAATGCCAACCCCACCTCCATTATGAACAGATACCCAAGATGCTCCTCCTGAAGTACTTAATAGTGCATTTAAAATAGGCCAATCGGCAACTGCATCTGAGCCATCTTTCATTGATTCGGTTTCTCTATTTGGAGATGCAACAGAGCCAGAATCTAAATGATCTCTACCAATTACAATTGGAGCTTCTAGTTCTCCGCTTGCTACCATATCATTTATTGCTTCTCCAAAGATATTTCTTTCTCTATATCCTAGCCAGCATATTCGAGCAGGTAATCCTTGAAATTCAACTTTTTCTTGTGCCATTCTAATCCATCTTTCTAAGGCTTTATCATTAGGGAAGAGTTCTAAAACTTTTGCATCAGTTTTATATATATCATCAGGGTTCCCAGAAAGAGCTACCCATCTAAATGGTCCCTTGCCTTCACAAAATAGTGGTCTTATGTATTCTGGGACAAATCCAGGGAAATCAAAGGCATCACGAACTCCAGCATTTTCCTTTGCTTGGCCTCTTAGATTATTTCCATAATCAAATGTAATGGCTCCTCTACTTTGTAATTCTAGCATTGACTGGCAATGTTCACCCATAGTTCTATATGATTCTTTGATATATCTGTCTGGATTTTCAATTCTTAATTGGTCTGCTTCTTTTAGTGACATATTGTTAGGCACATATCCATTTAGCTCATCATGAGATGATGTTTGATCTGTAAGTATATCTGGAATTACATTATCATTTAAAAGTTTTGGAAGAATATCTGCTGCGTTTGCCAATAATCCTATTGACATAGGCTCACCTTTATTTTTATATGTAATAGCTTTATCTACAGCTTCAGAATAACTATCTGTCCAGCAGTCTAAATATTTTGTATCTAAACGCTTTTGTATTCGATTCTTACATATCTCAATACTTATATTTACGCCTTCGTTCATAGTAACTGCTAATGGCTGTGCTCCTCCCATACCACCTAATCCAGCAGTAACCGTTAAAGTATTTTTAAGTGATCCATTAAAATGTCTTCTTGCTACTTCAGCGAGAGTTTCATATGTACCTTGAAGAATACCTTGAGTGCCTATGTATATCCAACTTCCAGCTGTCATTTGGCCATACATCATTAATCCTTTTTTATCTAAATCTCTAAAATTTTCCCAATTAGACCATTTAGGAACAATCATTGAATTAGATATTAAAACTCTGGGAGAATATTCATGAGTTTTAAATACTGCAATAGGTTTTCCTGATTGAATTAATAATGTTTCATCATTTTCTAATTCCTTTAATGCAGATACTATTTTATCATATGATTCCCAATCTCTAGCTGCTTTTCCATAACCACCATAAACAATTAAATCTTTTGGAGATTCTGCAACATCAGGATCAAGGTTATTTTGTAACATTCTAAGAGCCGCTTCTTGCTGCCATCCCTTACAGGATAATTTAGTGCCTATATTTGCTGAAATATTTCTTTCTTTATTCAAAGTCTAATCCTCTATTAAATATTTATTATTTAAGTATTCATATTTTAAAGATGCTAAGTCAAAATCATCATTTATAATTGTGTTGTAAGAAAACAAACATATCTTACTATATCCACTATATTTTGACAAAATAATTTTTTTTGAAATCATGGGTATAGATTGATTATAAATAGCAACACCCATTAAAACTTTATCCTTATTATTTATCTGTGTACTTATTTTTCTAATATTATCAATAAATATCTCTTCATCTACTGAATAATTCATTGGTATTACAAAATCAAGAATTTCATCGTTAATCCATTTTACCCAATCCTGTGACCATCTATTTTTTGCCTCTAAGGGATTTGGTTTTACCGCAGCACTTAATAAAATTTTAGAATTTGTTGAATTTATAAAATTTTTAATATCTTTTAGTAATCTAGTTATATTTTCTTGATTAAAAGTACTCCATATATTCATAAGAGAATCAGTTTCAAGCTTGCTTAAACCTAATTTATTATAATTTTGAGTCACATGTTTAGGATTAAAAAAATGTTGCTTTTTAAATTGACTTATTGCTTCATCATTAAATCCATAATTATTATCCTTATGTCTTATATAATCAAAATGTATTCCTGCTAGATTTGGATACTCTTTTATTAATTCTTCAACGATATCATATAAATATACATTAACCTCACGATGACTCGGTGATAAGTAAATACTATTATTTAAATTATTATTTTTTGATGTATTGTCTATCCATTCAGGATGTTTAAATAATGTATGTTCTTTATCTAAAGGCAGATTTGGTGAAGTCCAAACCAAATAGGTGTTAATCCAAGCATGTATTTCAATATTTAATAGGTCACCAAGTATTAAAGCATACTCTAAGGGATCTAAATTCTCATCAACATTCTGATTAAAAGTTACTAGTTTTGATTTATATAACGCATCATCTCTAGAACGTACCTGTAAAAAAATATCTTTTATATTATTTTCAAATGCATAGAAAATTAATGACTCAATTGAAGACTTTGAGTATAAATGATGACGCTCAACCCATATTGATGTATCTAAATCTCGATCAAATGAGAAAACTAAATTAGATATTATAATTAAAAATAAATATTTATTATTCAGAAGCTGAACTACTGTCTTCATCTACTTTTGCTTCCGATTTAAGAGAAACAAATTCAATAATAGACATTGTTGCATTATCATTTTTTCTGTTATCTAATTTAATTATTCTAGTATATCCACCTGATCGATCTGTATAGTTAGGAGCAATATCATGAATCAAGATATTAGTCATCTTTTTTCCTAATTTTCCTGGTAGTTTTTGAGTGATTAGTCTATGACCAGATAAATTTCCTTTTTTAGCATATGTAACTAATCTTTCAACAAAGCTCTGAAGCTCTTTGGCCTTTGGAAGCGTAGTCTTAATACTTTTATGCTCAATTAATGACATTGCAAGATTTCTTTTTAATGCAACCCTATGACTTGCAGTTCTATTTAATTTTCTACCTTTAACTAAATGTCTCATATTATTACTCTATATTCATATATTGTGAAAT
>Ga0163109_10003371_pt1 | contig 12227 bp, 8 predicted proteins | sample CRUFie1St13metaG_FD_108704 | JGI IMG/M metagenome (GOLD analysis project Ga0163109, IMG submission 108704) | Marine microbial communities from the Costa Rica Dome - CRUD Field 142mm St13 metaG | ecosystem: Environmental > Aquatic > Marine > Oceanic > Photic zone | place: Costa Rica: the Eastern... | reverse complement strand
TCATGGATAATGAGTGGTTCAGCGACCTGCTCCACGATCGTTATAAATGGATTTAGGCAGCTCATGGGATCCTGAAAGACCATGGAAATTCTTTTCCCCCGTAAAGCTCTCAGAGCAGGTTTGGACAAACTTACAAGGTTGTCTCCTTGAAAATGCATACTGCCGCCTTCTACACGGGCTGGAGGCTGGGGAAGTAGTCCAAGCATGGTATGGCAGGTCACGGATTTACCGGACCCCGATTCTCCTACAATTCCCACAATCTCTCCTTTATCAATGGAGAATGAGATGTCGTCCACCGCTCTTACTGTTCCAGACCGGGTGTGGAAAAAAGTCTTAAGATTTTTTATCTCCAGAAATTTCATCAGTCTTTGGCAGATTTGGGATCAAGTGCGTCACGTAGTCCATCTCCCAGAAAGTTAAGGGCGAGTAAAGTCAGGGAAAAGAAAAGTCCGGGAAAGAAGATCAGCCAGGGTGCAATATCCATTTTCTCGGACCCTTCCTTAATCAGGCTTCCCCATGAGCTCATGGGCGCCTGTACTCCGAGTCCCAAAAAACTAAGTACCGCTTCCAATAGCATCACGGCAGGTACGGTAAGGGTGGCGTAAACAATTACAGGACCGATCAAGTTGGGGAGAATATGACGAAAGAGTATGCGCGAGTGTGAATACCCAAGGGCTCGGGCGGCCTCGATGAATTCGGCTTGTTTTAGACCCAAGGTTTGTCCTCTGGTAATCCGAGCCATGGTCAACCATTCGACTGCACCAATGGCAATGAAGAGAAGAACAAAATTTCGGCCGAAAAGAACCATGAGCAGAATCACGAAAATGGTAAAGGGTAAGGAGTAGAGAATATCGACAATTCTCATCATAAGAGCATCGGGTTTTCCTCCTAGGTATCCTGATGTCATCCCGTAGGCTACTCCAATGACCAGAGATACAGCAGTAGCCAGAAATCCTACAGCTAAGGAAATTCTTCCACCGTGAAGTACGCGGGCAAACAGGTCTCTCCCTAAATTATCAGTTCCAAAAAGGTGACTAGATCCGGGAGGTGTAAAAGTATTATCAAGATCCTGACTTTCGTAACTGATCGAGATGATTTCGGGTCCAATAATAGTAAGAATTGAGATAAAAATAAAAAAGAAGAGACTAAAGGTGGCCAGGCGATTGGCCCGAAGCCTGATCCATGCATCCCGCCACAGTGAAGAGCCTTCCGGAGATTCCGAAATCAAATTCTGAGCTTTGGCACTTTCGATACTCATTTCTCTCTCGATTTTGGATCAAGGCTAGCTTGTATTATATCGACAACTAGATTGAGAATTATGATGAGGCAGGCATAAAAAAGTACTGTGCCAAGAACCATTGTATAATCACGATTAAAGGCGGCAGTTACAAAAAAACGTCCCAAGCCTGGAATAAAGAAAATGCTTTCGATGATAAAGGAGCCGCTAATCAATCCGGCAAAGGCAGGTCCCAGAAAAGTGACAACCGGAAGGAGACCGCCCTTCAGTGCGTGGCGTAAAACGACTCGTAAGGGTGAAGCTCCTTTCGCCCGTGCTGTTCTAATATAATCTTGGTTAAGCGTCTCAAGCATACCTGCCCGAGTAAGCCTCGCGATGTAGGCACCATAAAAAAGCCCAAGGGTAAGAGAGGGTAGAATCATATCCGAAAAAGTATACCAACCGAGCGGATGTAACCAGCCGAGCCACGAAGAGAAGATTAAAATCAATAGAGGACCCAGTACAAAAGTCGGAAGGCAAATACCAAACATGGCTGAAATCATCAGAAAATAATCGTAAGCTGAATTTTTTCTGAGGGCGGCAATGATCCCGGCTGGTAGTCCTATAAGCAGCGCAGTGAACAAGGAAAGCATGCCAAGCTGTGCAGAAACAGGAAATGCTTTAGCAATCAGTTCCGAGACTTCCCATCCCATGTATTTAAAAGACGGACCGAGGTCTCCCTGCAATAAATTACCGATATACAGGATGAATTGTTCGTGCAATGGCTTATCCAACCCAAAGTGAGCTTCAAGTTTTTCCTTAATTTCGTCGGGAATATTTTTTTCGGAATCGAAAGGACCGCCGGGGGCCAATCTCGTCATAAAGAATGTAAGTGTGGCAATAACGAAAAGTGTGGGTATTGCCTGTAAAATTCTGACTAAAATGAATTTTACCATTAATTATTTCCGGCTATTGATTCCAAACGTACATATTTGTATGGATGGTGATCAAGTAGAGTTGGGTACCATCCTTTAACGGTAGGACTTCGCAGGGTAACATGCACATAAAAATAGATGGGAAGAATCGGTGCATTTTCAGCGATTAATTTTTCGCACTCCTCAAAATAGGAAAATCTTTTTTGAGTATCAGATTCCTGTGCAGCAAGTTCCAGCAGTTCATCATAGCGGGCGTCGGACCATCCGGTGTTGTTATGGCCGTCGCCCGTTCTCCACATGTGGAGAAAAGTATTGGCATCTACATAGTCCCCAATCCATCCAGCTCGTGCGAGTGCGAAGTCCCGCTTGGCAATGGTTGAAAGAAAAACTTTCCACTCCATATTGAGAAGTTGAATCTCAGCTCCCAAATGACTTTTCCACATTCCTTGAAGAGCTTCCGCCACCTTTTTATGTCCTTCAGAAGTATTGTATTTCAATTCAATCTTGGGAAGAGATTTCAACCCTTTTTCATCAAGATATTCCTTTATCAAGGCTTTTGCTTTTTGGGGATCAAAACGAAACCTTGATTCAGGAGAAAAACCACCCGTACCGGGGGGAGTAAAACAACGGGCTGGAAGTTGGCCACCTTTAGTCACCTTTTCAACAATGGCTTGCCGATCCGTTGCCAAATTAAAGGCTAGACGAACCCGCACATCATCAAAAGGAGGTTCTTCTACATTAAACCTGTAAAAGTAAGTCCCCAAATATGATTCAAAATGAATTAAATCAGGATTATTAGCCTTCAGAAAATCTATACGGTCGGGAGAAACGGTTTGAGTAAGATGAAGGAAACCGGAGCGAAACGCTCGTTCCTCAGTATCCGCACTTTCGATTGGGTAGAAACGAATACCTTCGAGCGTTACGGTTTGGGCATCCCAGTAAAGCGGATTTTTTTTAACTTCGATAACTGAATTTACCTTGTGATCGGAGAGGATGAAGGCACCGTTCCCTACATAATTTCCCGGACGAGTCCAGGCTGTCCCTTGTTTTCCAAAAGCACCAAATTTTTCAATGGTAGAAGGGTGAGCGGGGAACCAACTGTAATGATTGAGTAACTCCAGAAAATAAGGTGTTGGATTTTCCAATGTTAATTGCAGCGTATGGTTATCAAGAGCGATCGCTCCGACTTTAGCATCTTCCCAACTCAATCCCTGTTCATGATATTTTCGAGCGTTTTTTAGACCATGTAACATACTTGCATATTGGGATGCTAGTTCCGGGTTAAGAATTCTTCGGTATGAATAAACGAAATCATGCGAGGTAACAGGATCACCATTACTCCACTTGGCATTTTTTCGGAGATGGAATGTGTAAACCAATCCATCTTCTGAAATATCCCACTTTTCAGCAACACCCGGCACAGGTTTTAGTGTTTTGGGGTCTTCGCTGACAAGGCCTTCAATTAATGCAATGATCACATTATGAGCAGAAACGCTGTTGGCCAGATGGGGATCTAGATACTGGGGTTCCGAGCCTAATCCAAAATGAAGAATTTGCTCATCAACTGCTTTTTCTACGTTACTGGGGGCAGAACACGAGCTAAACAAAACCAAGCATGCCCCAATTAAAACATAATTGCAGGAATTACCGTTTGATTTAATCCATGGAAGAAAAGATTTGATAACATGAAAAGTGCCTAGGCTTATTCTGTTGGCAAGCAAAAGCATTAAGGGTTAGTTGAGATTTTTTGTGCTTTGGCTTTGAACTGTAGCCACACTGTGCATAGGAATAAACCAAAATCATGCGTGATTATTTTATAAGAAGAATGCTTCTGATTCCTCCAACTCTTTTTGGAATCAGTGTTTTGGTCTTTGCTATCACCAGACTGGCACCCGGGGGACCACTGGAACAGGCGATGATGCAAATGCAGCAGGTTTCTCAGGACGGAGGGGGAGGACAGGGCATGGGCTCTGACCAGTCCCTGTCACAGGATCAGATGGAACAAATGAAGCGGTTGTATGGATTTGATAAACCTCACTGGGAAGCATACCTAATTTGGCTTGGAATTTTGCCCAGAGAAACCGAATTTCGACAAATACGCTTTGCCAATTTTGAATACGAAATTTCCGAGAGAGTAAGAATACCGGATTTTCATCTTGCCGAGCTGGATTGGAATAAGGATGGCTATTTACAAAAGGGCGAGGTTCCCGGAAAGATTGCAAGATATGTAAAATTCAATGAAATCGATCTCAATAAAGACGGAGAAATCGATGCTATTGAAGCAGGCCAAATCAATTCTCAGGTAGAGGGTGCAAGGGAAAGAATTGATCTGCGTAGGGACGACGGAGGTGGAGTGGAGCTTCTCAACGAAACTGAATTATTAGGAAATTGGACAGTAAGGATGAGAGAAGAAGATGAAAGTGTTCAAAAGTCAGCACCCATAGCAGAACTTTTTATGACCCGATACGAAGGGGTTTTACAGGGAAACTTTGGGCAGTCGACAAGATATGGAGAATCTGTTCTCAAGGTCATTGCTGAGCGATTACCCGTATCCACTTACTTTGGTCTGCTTACCTTTTTTATTACTTACTTAATCTGCATTCCGCTGGGTGTGTTCAAAGCAATTCGTCACAACCAAATTTCGGATGATCTGTCTTCGATTTTAATTTTCGTTGGCTATGCCGTTCCGGGATATGCCCTAGGTTCCTTATTACTCCTATTTTTGTCCGTCAACTTGGATCTCTTGCCCATGGGAGGATTGGTTAGTGATGGTTTTGGGGAGATGAGTACTTGGCAACAATTAACTGATCTGACTGCTCATACGGTTCAGCCTTTGTGCTGTTATCTAATTGGTGGTTTTGCCTTTGTCACTATGCTCATGAAAAATCACTTGATGGATAACCTTTCTGCAGATTATGTCCGAACAGCAATGGCCAAGGGTATTTCATTTAAAAATGCAGTTCGCAACCACGCATTAAGAAACTCGCTTGTGCCACTTGCCACAAATGTGGGCCATCAAGTTACGCTCTTTGTTACCGGATCATTTCTAATCGAAACAATTTTTGATATCGATGGCTTTGGTCTGCTTGGCTTTAATTCCGTTATAGATCGGGATTATCCCGTGGTAATGGGGATTTTAACTCTCTCTGCCACCCTTATGCTTTTGGGCAATATCCTTTCAGATGCATTGGTCGCATTGGTTGACCCGCGAGTTCGGTTCGAGTAGTCAAAATGTTTCAACTCAATCCACTAACCCGCAAAAAACTTGCACGCTTTCGATCTATCAAGCGAGGCTATTGGTCATTTTTAATCTTGGTATTTCTTTACCTTTTAAGTTTGGCCGGTGAATTGTTCGTTAATAGCAGGGCATTGCTTGTTTCCTATAAGAATGAGATTTTCTTTCCAACATATGGGGAGCAAATGAGCGGCAAGGATTTTGGTTTGGACTATGAATATGAGGTCGACTATCGGGAATTGAAAAAGAAATTTATTCGCGAGGATTCTGGAAACTGGGTCCTAATGCCGGTTGTACCCTACGGTCCTTATGAAATGGATTATGGTGAGGAGGAGGCAACCGGATTTTCTCCACCTAATTTGAGAAGAAGCCATTTTTGTGGGACAGATAAAACAGAAAGGGATGTGCTGGCAAGATTGCTCTATGGATTTCGCATAGCGATGACTTTTGCCATTGGCTATCTAGTTCTAACCTATCTGATCGCTATCGCCGCTGGCAGCCTAATGGGGTATTTGGGAGGAAAGAGCGACATGCTTGGTCTGCGTTTTGTGGAAATTTGGGCAAATGTTCCATTCCTCTACATGGTTATTATTTTAGTATCAGTCATGCCCGGTGGATGGGGGGTAGGGTGGCAGGTCTCTTCTCTTTTGATTATTATGGTCATGTTCTCATGGACTGGGATGACATATTATATACGTGCTTCAGTGTATAAGGAAAAATCGAGAGACTACATCGCAGCAGCAAGGGTAATTGGGGCGAGCCCTGTTAGAATTATATTTAAACACTTACTCCCAAATGTCGTTTCAACTCTGGTGACTTTCGCCCCCTTTACCATAGCTGCCGCTATTTCTTCGATTACGGCCCTAGATTTCCTTGGTTATGGATTACCGCCTCCAACCCCGAGTTGGGGAGAGCTTTTGAAGCAGGGGGTAAGTAATCTAAGAACCGCCCCTTGGATTGTTATCTCCACTGTTACTGCACTTGTCTTCACCCTAACTCTAGTAACCTTTATTGGGGAAGCCGTGCGTGAGGCCTTTGATCCCAAGAAATTTTCCACTTACGAATAACATGAAAAAATCACCACATTTGCATATTTCCCTCATTATCACAGCGTGCATATTTTTATCCAGTTGTGACAGCCCTAAACTTAAACCGCCCCGTGAAGATTCCAGTCATGAGAATCAAGAGACAACAGAAGACGCAGGAAAAGTTGATCGAGAATTTGCCCGGGAGTTGGCACGAGAATTTGGGCGGGAATTTGCCATTGAATTTGCCCGGCAAATGAAAGACTCCTCAAACCCAATTAATTTGGGTTTTGTGAAAGACTTAAATGTCACGAAATCGATGGAAGGTATTTTGGGTGGAGATGGTAAAGTACACCCATTACTTGCTCATTGCTCCGAGGATGTCCTTGAATTTTATCATAAGCACCCGGATTGTTTTTCGATTTCATCAATTGATAATTTGCCGAATGATTTGAATTGGCAGGATGGAAGCGAAGAGCAGGAGTTTGCTTCTCCGAAAGCGAAAAATGGGGGAACATGGGAAGTTTTCATGCGAGATTTCCCGCGTACACTGAGAACGATCGGCCCTGATGCAAACGGTGCTTTTCGTAGTTATCTTCTAGATTACAATGTGATTAGCCTGGTGCACGCACACCCTAATTCGGATGGATACTATCCAGGACTGGCTAAGTCTTGGGCTGTTGGACGAGACGGCAAAACCGTTTATTTTCGACTCGACCCGCAGGCAAAATACAGTGACGGAGAAAAAGTGAAAGTTTCTGATTTCTTTTTCTTTTTTTATTTCATGAGGAGTAAGCATATACAGGCCCCCTGGTACAATGACTTCTACGGGAAAGACAAATTCGAGAAGGTGACACTTTATGATGAAGAAACCCTTTCAATTACTTTTTATAAGGCAAAGCCTGATGTGGTCGAAAGGGTATCTATACGTGCAAAACCTGAGCATTTCTACGAAGAACTTGATGGTGAATTTTTGAGTAAGTATCAGTGGAACCCAGAGCCTACAACCGGTGCCTATGTGGCTTTGCCTGAAAATGTGGATAAAGGAAAGTCGGTTACACTGGTGCGGCAAAAAGATTGGTGGGCGGATGAAAAAAGATTTTTCCGTTACCGCTTTAATCCTGATAAAATAAAAGTGAGTGTGGTTAGGGATTATAACAAAGCTTTTGAGATTTTCCTTAAAGGCGGAGTGGATATGTTTGGATTAGCCAAGACGGAATTTTGGTACGACAAACTTCCTGACACTCATAAGTTGGTTCAAAATGGTTACCTTTCAAAAGTGACATTTTTTAATCAAACTCCTCCCCCGTCTTACGCATTAAGAATCAACTCACAGAAACCACCTTTTGATAATTTGAATATTCGGATTGGATTCCATCATGCCATGAATTTTGACATGGTTCTTGAGAAAATTTTTCGGGGTGACTTTGTTCGCATGAACACGGTGGCAGACGGCTATGGTGCCCGTTCCCATCCAACGTTAAAAGCAAGGAAGTTTTCGATTGAAAAAGCTTTGGAACATTTTGCTAAGGCCGACTTCAAAGAAAGGGGAGGAGATGGAATATTGGTAAACTCTAAGGGCGAGAGACTTTCTATCGAATTACTCACTGGTTACAGGCATTTTGAGGATGTCTTGGTCGTTCTTAAGGAGCAGGCGAAAAAAGCCGGATTGGATTTGAAGCTTAAAGTTTTGGAGCCGACTGCCGCATGGAAAGCCGCCAATGAAAAAAATCATCAGGTGATTTTTTCGGCATTTAATTCATTTGTGGAACTCTTTCCCAGATTTTGGGAGCCTTACCACTCAGACAATGCCTATCAGGAGGTTGGGGACTCAAAGTTTGAAGAAGACGGTTCACTCAAGCCGAACCTGACCACAAAGGTGAGCACCAATAATTTCACCCAAACAGCTGTCCGTGAGATTGATCATTTGATCAACAAATATAGGAATGAAGAAGATTTGGGTAAGATTACCAAAATGGCCCATCAATTAAGTCAAATGATTCATGATCACGCTGTTTGGGTACCTGCATGGAAGAAACCTTGGCTTAGGATAGGTCATTGGAACTGGGTGAAGTTCCCTGAAGATTGGGGGCCGAAAGAAACGCGTGATTACGAAGAATTTCAGGTTTTCTGGATTGATGAGGTTGAAAAAGATAAGATCCTGAAAGCAATGGATACGGGAGTGTCCGTAACCGAACAGCCTACTGTGGTTATTTACGATAATTACAAAAATAATTGATTCGAAATTTTCTAAATGAATGGGAAAGAACAGATTGAACCTTTATTAGAGGTTAAAGATCTTTCGGTTCAATTTAAAACCGATGAGGGTGATGTCGAGGCATTGGATAAAGTTAGCTTTGAGATATATCCTGGTCAAACCGTTGGAGTAGTTGGTGAATCAGGATGCGGTAAAAGCGTAACGGCATATTCCATTATGAGACTTCTCCCGCGGCCCATGGGCATGATTTCAGGAGGGAGAATTCTCTTTCAGGGTAAAAACCTTCTCGATTTGAGTACTGAAGAAATGCAGGAAATACGAGGCAATGAGATTGGGATGATTTTCCAGGAACCGATGAACGCTCTCAATCCTGTTCAAAAAATTGGTAATCAATTGAGCGAAGTTTTTCATCTGCACATGCAGATCGAAGACCATCAAGCATGGTTGAATTCTATCGAAATGCTAGAGGCTGTGGGGATTCCCTCTCCAGAGAACCGTATGCATGAATATCCTCATCAGTTATCTGGCGGAATGAGACAAAGAGTTGTAATTGCTATGGCTCTGGCTTGTAAGCCAAAAATAATCATAGCCGATGAACCAACCACTGCTCTGGATGTGACGGTTCAGGCACAGATTTTAGATCTACTTAGTAGCATGCAGAAGGAAACTGGGTGCTCCATTTTGCTAATAACTCATGACCTAGGTGTAATTTCAGAAAATTGCGATGAAGTGTGCGTGATGTACGCTGGCAGGGTCGTAGAAAGAGGATCAACCAACAAGATATTTTCATTACCTCAGCATGCTTATACTCAAGACCTGATGGATTCGATACCCAGGTTGGACGGTGCCCCCAAAGCCAAACTTAAAACAATAGAAGGGATTGTTCCAGGATTATTGGACTTGAATGAAGGATGCCGTTATGGACCACGCAGCGGGCGGGTACACACACAAGATCAACTAACTGTACGACCTGATTTCAAGGAAATTTCAAAAGGTCATTGGGTTGAAGCCTGCCCGGTTTGTACTAACGCATGAGCGAGGCAAATAATTTTTTACGCTTGGAGGATGTCGAAGTACATTTTCCTGTTCGTGGTGGGGTTTTCAGAAAAGCAATTGGAGCTTGTAAGGCAGTTGATGGAGTTAGTTTTTCTCTCAAAGAAGGGGAGACATTGGGCCTAGTAGGGGAATCTGGGTGCGGTAAATCCACACTTGCAAAAGCAATTGTACGCTTGGTCAAGCCGACTAGCGGAAAAATTACATTCAGGAACTATCCTTTAGAAGATAGCCAGGGGAAAAAAGACTTTTGCAAATCCGTACAAATGGTTTTTCAGGATCCTGCCGAGTCCCTTAATACCAGAATGACGGTAGGTGCGATTCTCCGGGAACCATTGGATATTCATAATATCGGAACCAAAGGTGAGAGGCCCAACAAGATAAGAGAGCTTCTTCAAAAAGTGGGTCTTCCTGAAAGTGCATCCAAAAGATATCCCTTTGAGTTTTCAGGGGGCCAACGTCAGCGAATTGGAATTGCTCGCGCACTTGCATTGGAGCCCGATCTTCTTGTTTTGGATGAGCCAGTTTCAGCTCTTGATGTATCTGTACAAAGTCAGGTTCTTAATCTTTTGATGGAATTACAGCAGAGTCTTGGTTTGTCCTATTTATTAATTGCTCACGATTTAGCGGTGGTCAGACATGTTTCCGATATAATCGCCGTTATGTATCTGGGGAAAATTGTTGAAATGGGACCTGCTCAGGCAGTTTTTGAAAATCCTTTGCACGCATATACCAAAGCCTTGATCTCAGCGATTCCTGTTGCCGATCCAACCATTCAGAGAGAAAAAATTATAATTCCCGGGGATATTCCTTCACCTATTAATCCTCCCGCGGGCTGTGCTTATGGACACCGAGTATCCTCTAAAAGGTATGAAGAAAGTCTTATTAATGCACCTATATGGCATCGGCTTGCCGGAAATCATTGGATTCTTAAATGCCCATGTTGCGTTGAGGATTCTCTTTGAGTTTAAGAGATTTCAAAAAAGACTTGCGACTAGCTTCTAGGTATCTTTAATCGTCTTTGCCCTTAAAGAATGTTTGTACCCTTATATCGTCTCGTTTTATTTTTTGTTGTCTCTGCATGTCTCTTGCGGGCACAAAATCCCGCAGATATGCCATTAAGGCAAGTAATTGAGCTTGCCCAAGAAATGATCGGAAAAGGAGATTTTGCAGGGGCATCTCCCATGCTTGATGAACTTGAAGTTCGCTTTGAGGATGAGAAAGATCCAGCGGTTGAGAAAATTCTTCAACAATTTGGTTTTGTTCGAGGGATAGGTTATTTACAAAGCTTTGCTAAGTCCGGAAACAAAGAATTTATTGTGAAGGCAGCGAGTGCCTTTGGTTTTTTTGCGGAGAAATTTCCTAATGACCCCAAAGCCGTTATGGCTATGCAAAAGAGAACGGATTGTCTCCGATCTTTACAAGAATGGAGAGAAGCAGCACGTGTCATTGAAACATTACTTGACACAAACCAACCTTATCGAAAACAAATTCTGAAGCGAAGTGAACTTCTCAATCTGTATTATGGCAAAGCCCAATGTTATCATATTGAGCAAGACTGGGCAAAAGGAGAGCCAGCATTTAGAGAATTACTAAAATTTGCAGATGCGGCAAAGGACGAAGATAGAGCGTCATATGCCGTTTCTTGCCTGACAGAAATGTTTGTTCAGAATAAGCGCATTGATGAGGTTTTTCCTTACCTGCCAAGGTTGTCTGGGGATACACCAGCTCGTTACGATTTGAGATTAAATGTGAATTTAATGCAGGGAGCTGAGCAACTCAAAGATTCAGGCAGACATGTTGAAGCTTCGCTTTTTTACGCGCTCACAATGACAACAGAAGAAATTGTAACATATTACACGGAGAGGCAGAAGAGGCTCCAGGCAGAGCGCACCAGGTTAGAGCAATTTGTTAAATTAAGGGGACAGGGAATGCCGAAGAGAAGGCTTGATATTTTAAACGATAGAATTAACGAACTGGCGATGAAGTCAACCAGTGCACAAAGTCATTTGAAACTTGCTGAAACTACGCCTTCTTTCACCACAACATTACGGTGGAGAAAAGCAGATAATTTTCAGGCAACTAAAAGAGATTGGGAATCATTTTGGGGATTCTATTGGCTTTACAATGATTTCCCAGAACACAAGATGGTCGAAAACTTTCTCTATGCAGCCTTTGCTTCAGCCAATACAGTAAAGTTTCGTGAGAAGTCTATCGAACTTGGAGAGCTGTATCTTGAAAACAAGGAATGGAAAAAATTTCGTCCAGACGTGACTTTTATTATGTGTAATGCCTACAGGGAACAGGCGGATCAGTTAAGAAAAGTCTACACAAGTCTGCAATCCGCAGTATCAACAATTGAAAAAGATCGTGCCCAGAAATCTAAGGAACAATCTGAGCAGTATTACCAAAGATTTTTCGCTCTTTGTGATGACTTTCTTAATGTTATGCCAGATCACAAATATGCAAGAGACTTTGTAAATATGATGGGAGCTGTTTATTTTGGAACACGAAGGTATGAAGAGTTGCTGGAAAAATTTGCCGG
>Ga0163109_10003370_pt1 | contig 12229 bp, 11 predicted proteins | sample CRUFie1St13metaG_FD_108704 | JGI IMG/M metagenome (GOLD analysis project Ga0163109, IMG submission 108704) | Marine microbial communities from the Costa Rica Dome - CRUD Field 142mm St13 metaG | ecosystem: Environmental > Aquatic > Marine > Oceanic > Photic zone | place: Costa Rica: the Eastern... | reverse complement strand
ATATAATGGCTTTCCAAATTCGCTGTGTACATCTGTGAATGAAGCAGTAGTTCATGGTATTCCTAATTCTAATCCACTAAAAAATGGAGACATTGTCTCTGTAGATTGTGGAGTATTAATGGATGAATTTTATGGAGATTCAGCTTATACTTTTGAAGTTGGAGACGTATCGCCAGAGGTTAAGAAACTTTTAGAAGTGACAAAGCAATGCTTAACTCTCGGAATCGAACAAATGAAGTCTGGAAACAGGATTGGAGATATAGGTTACTCAATACAAAAACATGCTGAAAATCATGAGTTCAGTGTTGTAAGAGAGTTGGTAGGTCATGGTTTAGGTAGGGGTCTTCACGAAAAACCAGAAGTTCCTAATTATGGGAAAAAGGGACGTGGTCATAAAATGAAACCAGGAATAGTTTTAGCTATAGAGCCAATGATAAATCTTGGGAAAAAAGAGGTTTCCCAGCTTTCTGATGGATGGACTATCGTTACAAAAGATGGTTTTCCATCAGCTCATTATGAGCACGATGTAGCAATTTTAAAGGATGGTAGCTCTGAAGTTTTATCTTCATTTGAAGAAATTGAAAAGGTATTAAATAATAAAAGTCAAAAACAAGATGGCTAAACAAACATCTATAGAGCAGGATGGTACGATTACTGAAGCATTGTCAAATGCAATGTTTAGAGTCGAACTGGAAAATGGACATGTAATTACAGCACATATCTCAGGAAAAATGAGAATGCACTATATAAGAATACTTCCAGGAGATAAAGTAAAAGTAGAAATGTCACCTTATGACTTGACTAAAGGAAGAATTACGTTTAGATACAAATAATAAAAAAATGAAAGTAAGAGCATCTATAAAAAAAAGATCTGCAGATTGTAAAATCGTAAGACGTAAAGGAAGATTGTATGTAATCAATAAAAAGAACCCTAAGTTCAAACAAAGACAAGGATAATATTATGGCAAGAATATCAGGAATAGATTTACCGAAAAATAAAAGAGGTGTTATAGGACTAACTTATATCTATGGCATTGGAAGAAGTACTGCACAAAAAATTTTAGCTGAAGCTAATGTTGATCAGAACATTAAAGTTCAAGATTGGAATGACGAGCAGTTAGGTAAAATCAGAAAAATTATAAGCGAATCTTACAAAGTTGAAGGTTCTCTTAGATCAGAAGTTCAATTAAACATTAAAAGATTAATGGATATTGGATCTCAAAGAGGAATCAGACATAGATCAGGTCTACCCCTCAGAGGTCAAAGGACAAAAAATAATTCTAGAACTAGAAAAGGTAAAAGAAAAACTGTTGCTAATAAGAAAAAAGCAACTAAATAATTAAAGTTATAATCTTATGGCTAAACAAACTAAAAAGAAAAAAAACGTACAAATTAGTCCTGTTGGAGAGGCGCATATACAGGCCTCTTTTAACAATATAATAATTTCTTTATGTAATGAAAAAGGTCAGGTGATATCTTGGTCTTCAGCAGGCAAAATGGGGTTTAGAGGTTCTAAGAAAAACACTCCTTATGCAGCACAAATTGCGGCAGAAGATTGTTCTAAAGAAGCTTATGAATTCGGATTAAGAAAAGTAAAAGTTTTCGTCAAGGGGCCAGGTGCAGGTAGAGAATCTGCAATAAGAGGAATCCATAATAATGGAATTGAAGTTACTGAAATAGTAGACGTAACTCCTATTCCCCACAATGGGTGTAGGCCTCCTAAAAGAAGAAGAGTATAAAATAAAATATAAACCAGAAAAGTTTATCATCGGAGGATATTGACCTTAATTCATGAAATGCTTTTCAAAAAAACAGTAAAATGGCAAGATACAATGGTCCAAAATCAAAAATAGCAAGAAAGTTCAGAGAACCTATCTTTGGTCCTGACAAGTCGCTTGAAAAGAAAAATTATCCACCTGGAATGCATGGTCCTAATAAAAGGAGAATGAAAAGATCTGAATATGCAGTTCAGTTGGCCGAAAAGCAAAAAGCTAAGTATACTTATGGTATTCTAGAGAAACAATTTTCCAATATGTTTAAAAAAGCTTCTTCAAAATCTGGAATTACAGGTGAAATACTCCTCCAGTTATGTGAGCTTAGATTAGATAATGTTGTTTTTAGATTAGGTATATCACCAACCAGAAGGGGTTCAAGACAACTTGTAACCCATAGACATATAACAGTTAATGGTAAAATTGTTAATATTCCTTCATATTCTTTAAAAGTTGGAGATGTAGTTGGTGTAAGAGAAAAATCAAAATCTTTATTAATTATTACTCAGTCACTCAGCTCTGATAGTAATAGACCTGAATGGTTGCTTTGGGATAGTTCTTCTATTTCCGGAGAAGTAAAAATTATACCAAACAGAGAACAGATAGCTGAAAATATCAAAGAACAATTAATTGTAGAACTTTACTCTAAATAATAAAGAGTATATAAAAAAATATATAATGGCAATTTTAGATTTCCAAAAACCAGAAAAAGTAATTATGTTGGACTCTTCTGACTATAAAGGTCAGTTTGAGTTTAGACCACTTGAACCAGGATACGGCATAACAGTTGGTAATGCGTTAAGAAGAATACTGTTAAACTCAATAGAGGGCTTTGCAATCACTTCTGTTAAAATAGAAGGAGTAGATCATGAGTTCTCAACAATAAAAGGAGTTGTTGAAGATGTTACTGAACTTGTGTTGAATTTGAAACAAGTTAGGTTCAAAAGACAGATCGAAGACTCAGATTTAGAGGAAGTAAATGTGACAATCTCAGGACAAGATTCATTTACTGCAGGTGATATAGGTAAATTTACATCATCTTTTCAGGTACTAAATACAGATCATATTATTTGTAACATGAACAAGTCTGTAAAATTAAGTTTAGTACTTACCATTTCTAAGGGAAGAGGATATGTTCCAGCAGAAGAAAATAAAACTGAAAATGCAGCAGTAGGAACAATTTTCACTGATTCTATCTTTACCCCTATTAGAAATGTTAAATATACAATTGAAAATTTTAGAGTAGAACAAAAAACAGACTATGAAAAACTGATTTTTGATATTGATACTGATGGCTCAATACACCCTAAAGAAGCTTTGAAAGAGGCAGCGAGAATTTTAATTCATCATTTTATGTTATTTTCTGATGAGAAAATTACCCTTGACGAAGATGAAAAATCAGAATCGGAGGAATTTGATGAAACTTCTTTACATATGCGACAATTACTAAAAACAAGACTTGTTGATATGGATCTTTCTGTCAGAGCATTAAATTGTCTTAAGGCTGCTGACGTTGAGACTTTAGGGGAATTAGTAGCATACAATAAAAACGATTTATTAAAATTCAGAAACTTCGGAAAAAAATCACTTACAGAATTGGATGACCTTATAGAGTCAAAAGGTCTTTCATTTGGTATGGACGTTTCAAGATATAAATTAGATAGAGATTAATGATTTTTCTACTTTTTTAAATAATTATAGGATATGAGACATGGAAAGAAAATAAATCACTTGAGCAGAAAAACAGCACATAGAGGTGCAATGCTTGCCAATATGGCCTGCTCACTGATAGAACATAAACGAATAAATACAACATTAGCTAAAGCAAAAGCTCTTAGAAAGTATGTAGAACCTTTAATAACAAAATCTAAAGAGGATACAACTCACAATAGAAGAGTAGTTTTTAGCTATTTAAAAAGCAAGGAAGCATCCTCAACCCTTTTCAGAGATGTTGCGCCAAAGGTCAACGATAGACCTGGTGGATATACAAGAATAATTAAATTAAATAATCGACTTGGAGATAATGCTGAAATGGCAATGATTGAGTTGGTAGATTTTAACGAATTACTTACAAAAGATCAGGCGAAGAAGAAGAAAACAAGAAGAAGAGGCTCAGGAAAAAAGTCTACAGCTACAAAGTCTAGCACCAGTAATCCAAAAAGTGATAGTATTGAAGACGCTGTTATTGTAGATGAAACTGAAAAAATTAGTTCGGAGGAGATAAAAAATGAAGACGATAAAAAAAATCCTGTTAATGATGATTCGACTTCTGAACCAGAAAAAGATGATAATAACAATTAATGAACTTTAATGTTTTTTTATAAATTAATAAGGGTGGTTAATAACTACCCTTTTTTTTTGCCTAAAAAAATTAGAACAATATAATCTAAAAATTAATTTTGTAGGATGAATTCAAACGAAAACAAAGCAACACTGTTACTTTCTGATGGGACAATTTTTTACGGAAAGCCATGCGGTAAGATTGGAACAACAACTGGTGAAATTGCCTTCAATACAGGCATGACAGGTTATCAAGAAATTTTTACAGATCCCTCTTATTTTGGTCAGCTATTGACCATGGCTAATTCGCATATTGGAAACTACGGCACAAACGAGTTAGAAATAGAATCTAATAATGTGCAGATTAAAGGTTTAATTGTTAAAAAATTTGCACATCATTTTTCTAGATACGGTGATCAAAATCAGTTACTAAATAATTTTTTACTTAAAGATAATATTGTTGGTATTAAGGACATTGATACCAGGGAGTTAATAAGACATATCAGAGAGAATGGAGCCCAAAATGCAATTATTTCTTCAGAAAATAAATCTATTGACGATCTAAAAAAAATACTTAAGGATGCCCCTAATATGAAAGGGCTTGAATTAGCTTCAAAGGTATCAACTAAAAGTATTTATGAAGTTGGTACAGGAGATTTAAGAATAGCATTGATTGATTTTGGAGTCAAAAAAAATATAATTAGGTGTTTAAAAGAAAGAAATTGTACGGTAAAAGTATTTCCTTATAATGTATCATTTAAAGAAATTAGTGAATATCAACCAAATGGCATTATGCTTTCAAATGGTCCTGGTGATCCTGAGCCACTTAAAGATTCAATAGAATTAGTAAAACAATTAGTTGAAGAAAACTTTCCAATTTTTGGTATATGCTTAGGACATCAAATTCTTGCACTTTCCCAAGGGCTAAATACTGAGAAAATGTACAATGGTCATAGGGGTATTAATCATCCAGTAAAAAATTTACTTACTAATAAGTGTGAAGTTACTTCTCAAAATCACGGTTTTGTTGTTAAAAGAGAGGATGTCGAAAAAAATAAAAATATAACTTTAACACATGTACACTTAAATGATCATACTGTTGCAGGAATTTCTATCAATGGTAAAAAAGCTTTCTCAGTACAATATCATCCTGAATCTTCACCTGGTCCTAATGATTCTAGGTATTTATTTGATCAATTTATAGAAATTGTTTCTGAAACAAAATTAGAAATTCAAAAGGTATTATAATGGGGGTTATTAAACATATTCATTCAAGACAAATTTTAGATTCAAGAGGTAATCCAACAATTGAAGTGGATGTTTCCACATCCAGCGGAGGGTTTGGTAGAGCTGCAGTTCCATCTGGCGCGTCGACAGGAATTCACGAAGCTGTCGAATTAAGGGACGGTAATAAAAAAGTATATCTTGGAAAAGGAGTTATGAATGCTGTTAACAATGTAAACTTAACAATAGCTAATGAACTGACAGGCCTTTCAATTTTTGAGCAGTCAGAGATCGATAACATTATGATTAAAATGGATGGTACTGAAAATAAATCCAATCTAGGGGCAAATGCAATACTAGGCGTTTCCTTAGCTTGTGCTAAGGCAGCTGCCTCTGAAATAGGTAGACCATTATATAGTTATTTGGGAGGGGTTAAGTCTAACACTTTACCAGTTCCAATGATGAATATTTTAAATGGAGGTTCTCATGCTGATAATAAAATAGATATACAGGAGTTTATGGTTATGCCATTTGGTGCAAAATCATTTAGTCATGCATTACAAATGGGGACTGAGGTATTCCATCATCTCAAAAATGTTTTGAAGGCAAAAGGAATGTCTACGAACGTAGGAGATGAAGGTGGATTTGCTCCCGCTTTAGGGTCTAACGTTGAAGGAATAGAAGCTGTGTTACAAGCAATCGAAGCAGCAGGATATAGGCCTGGAGAAGATATTTGGATTGCTTTAGATGCAGCTGCTTCTGAGTTTTACTCTGAAGACAGTAAAAAATATACATTTGAATCTACTGGTGATATTATGGACTCTAATGATATGGTGAGTTTCTGGGAAGAATGGGTAAATAGGTATCCTATAATTTCTATTGAGGATGGTTTGGCTGAAGATGATTGGGATGGCTGGAAATCACTAACTAATGCACTCGATAAGAAATGCCAACTTGTTGGAGACGATTTATTTGTTACAAATACAAAAAGGTTAGAAAGAGGAATTAAGGAGAATATTGCAAATTCGATATTAATTAAAGTAAATCAGATAGGTTCTCTTTCAGAAACAATTAAGGCAGTTTCATTGGCAGATCAAAATGGTTTTACATCTGTAATGAGTCATAGGAGTGGAGAGACTGAAGATAACACTATTGCCGATTTGGCTGTTGCGCTAAATACGGGTCAAATTAAAACTGGTTCTGCTTCAAGATCAGATAGAATGGCTAAGTATAATCAACTGTTGAGAATCGAAGAACAACTTGGGAATTCATCATATTATCCGGAAAAAAATTTTAAATTTTTGAAAGTGTAGTTAATGGGTAAAAGAAAAAAAAGAAACAAATATAAAAAATGGTTTTTTGTTCTTCTTTTTATAAATTTTTCTTATTTAACGTATAAATTTTCAGAAACTCCCTCGCTTTTAAAGTACCTTAAACAAGTAACTAGTCAGATATTTTATTCTCCTAAAGTTCCAACTGGAAACTATATTTATGGTATTGATGTTTCAGAATATCAAGGATTCATCGATTGGAAAAATATTGACAAAATAAACGAGGGAAAAAAAATTGATTTTGTTATGATTAGAGCTAGTGCTGGCGATAATCATAGAGACAGATATTTCACAACAAACTGGAGAGAATCTGGGAAAAATAATATTTTGAGAGGTGCTTATCATTATTTTAGACCTAACGAAAATTCTACTCTTCAAGCTAATAATTTTATAAAAAATGTAAAATTAAGTCCAGGTGATTTACCTCCAATATTAGATATTGAAAGATTAAGTAAAATACAAAGCGTAAAAAGTCTTAAGATAGGCGTTAAAAATTGGTTAAAAATTGTTGAATCTCACTATGGTACCGAACCAATTTTATACACTGGAGCACATTATTACAAAGACCATTTAGCAGATGATTTTTCCAATTACAGGTTATGGGTTGCCAATTATAATAAAGTCAATGATCCATTAAAAAAATATAAATGGATGATGTGGCAATTTTCAGATAATGGAACTGTGAATGGCATTAAGGGACCAGTAGATTTAAACTTATTTAAAGGAACTAAATTTGATTTAAAAAATTATGCTTTAAAATAAACCAAAAATTGTTTCTTTGTTTTAAAATTTCAATTAAAATTAAATGGAAGATCAAAAATTAATTTGTTACACCAAGACCGATGAGGCACCTGCTTTAGCTACATATTCATTTTTACCAATTATTAATGCTTTTACTAAAGAAATTGGTGTAAATATTAAGCTCAAAGATATTTCTTTAGCTGGAAGAATTTTATCTAGTTTCCCAAATTATTTAAAAGATAATCAAAAGATAGAAGACGATCTTAGTTATTTAGGAAATTTAGCAAAAACTCCATCTGCAAATATTATTAAATTACCTAACATCAGTGCATCTATACCCCAACTCACATCTGCAATAAAAGAGCTACAGTCTAAAGGTTATGAAATTCCAAATTATCCAGAAGAACCTAAAAATAGCGATGAAAAGAGAATTAAAGAACTTTACGATAAAGTTAAAGGTAGCGCTGTAAATCCAGTTCTAAGAGAAGGTAATTCTGATAGAAGAGCCCCCAAGGCAGTTAAGAATTATGCAAAAAGAAATCCACATCATATGGGGGAATGGTCTAGCTCATCCAAGACGCATGTTTCTAGTATGAAAGGTGGCGATTTTTTTGGAACTGAAAAATCCTTAACTGTTAGTTCGAGTGATATTGTCAAAATTGTATTAATTGGAAATGAAGGAGAAAAGAAAATACTAAAAGAGGCTATAAAACTTCAAAAAGGAGAAGTAATCGACGCATCTGTTATGAGTATGAAATCTTTAGAAAGTTTTTTTGAAAAAGAAATTCAGAATGCGAAAGATGAATCTATATTATTTTCACTTCATATGAAAGCTACAATGATGAAAGTTTCAGATCCAATAATTTTTGGAAAATGTGTAGAAGTTTTCTATAAAGAATTATTTAACAACTATGGTGAAAAATTAAAAGAAATAGGTGTAGATGTAAATAATGGATTTGGCAACATCGTTTCAAAGTTAAATAAGTTGTCTAAAAGTTTAAGAAACGAAATATTAGAAAAAATTGAGGAAATTAATTTGAGTAATCCAGATATTGCCATGGTTGATTCAGATAATGGAATAAGTAACCTACATGTGCCCAGTGATGTTATAATTGATGCTTCTATGCCAGCTATGATTAGAAGTTCAGGAAAAATGTGGAATAAAAATGGTGAGTTACAGGATGTAAAAGCTGTAATTCCTGATAGAAGTTACTCTAGCATATATAAAGCAACTATTGATTTTTGTAAGAAAAATGGTGCTTTTGATCCAACTACTATGGGTAGTGTTTCAAACGTAGGTTTAATGGCTCAAAAAGCAGAAGAATATGGTTCACATGATAAAACTTTTCAAATCAAATCTTCAGGAAAAGTTCAAATTATTAATTCTTCAGGTAAAATATTGTTAGAACACGAAGTTGAAAAAGGAGATATCTTTAGAATGTGTCAGGTCAAAGATGCTCCTGTACAAGACTGGGTGAAATTAGCAGTTTCAAGGGCAAAAGCGACAAATTCTCCAGCAGTTTTTTGGTTAGACAAAAATAGACCACACGATATAGAGTTAATTAAGAAAGTAGAAAAATATTTAAAAAATTTCAATTCTAATACTTTAGATGTTCATATATTATCTCCGTTAGAAGCTACAAATTATACCCTAGATCGAGTTAAAAAAGGGTTAGATACAATTTCAGTTACAGGAAATGTACTAAGAGATTATTTGACAGATCTTTTTCCGATCCTAGAATTAGGAACAAGCGCAAAAATGTTATCAATTGTTCCACTGATGAATGGTGGTGGTTTATTTGAAACTGGTGCTGGCGGTTCTGCACCAAAGCATGTACAACAATTTACTAAGGAAGGTTATTTAAGATGGGATTCGCTTGGAGAATTTTTAGCTTTAGCAGTTTCACTTGAACATTTCTCGGAAAAATATAATGATAAAAGATGTAAGTTATTATCTCATTGTTTAGATAATGCAACTGAGAAACTTCTGGTGGAAAATAAATCACCGGCAAGAAAATTAGGTTTTATAGATAATAGGGGGAGCCATTTCTATATTGCACTTTTTTGGGCTCAAGAGCTAGCAAAACAAGAAGAAGATTTACAACTTGCAAAGATTTTTACACCATTAGCAAATTCTTTAAAAGAAAATGAATCAGCAATTAATAGTCAGCTAATAGAAGCCCAGTGTTCTTCCGAAGATATAGGTGGTTATTATTTTCCTAGCGAAGAACTAGTTAAAAAAGCAATGAGACCTAGTTCAATTTTTAACAGTATTATTGATTCTTTTTAGAACTGAATCCTTATCTGAGCTCTAAGTTCAGACTTCTGATTTCCTTCAATTTTATTGTAACCAGATCCTATTTCTTCTCTGTTGCTGTAGTTCCATATAGACCCTCTTAGCCAAATATCTATACTTTTATTTAATTGATATTTAATATTTATGTATGATCTTGCTCCCTGATAATAGTAAGCAGGAATTCTAAAATAGTATAATACGTCATTTTCAAAACTATATATTCTTGTATTATAAGATTCGGTATCAAAAATTGCAAATCTTGCATTTATTGAAAATTTACTTTCTTTGGGTTTTAACATAAAATCTTGAATAAGTAAAATACCATCTTCCTTATCATTAAATTGCTCTTCATGTGTAATATACTCAATCCTACTTCTGAGTCTTATAGACTCAGTAATCATTATATTAAAATTTATTCTGTAATTCCAACGATGGTAATTTATAGTTCTTTGAATGTCCCTAACAGCAGAGTTTGTTTCACTAACAGGTTTAATTCTATTTCTTATTCTTCCATAAATAGTGAGTTTTTTTGTAGGGTGATATGCTATTTGAAAAAAGCCATCAGTTCCTTTTGTATTTGGTCTGTTCACTTGGTATCTTAGCCAAGGAAATTTAAATTGATCAAAATAAGACGAAATTTCCCATTCTTCATTTATTTTAAGTTGGAATCCTGTGAATAGCCCAGACTCATTATTAGTTCTGCTACTTTCTCCAACAGCATTTGAATAATTGCTGTAATAACTTTTATTAAAGTTTCTATGTAAGACTGATATTGCAAATTTTGGATGTAGTGAAGCAAGTAATCCATGAAGATTAGCAATTCCACCATATGAACTGATACTAGACTCTCCGAAAAAGTTTAGATTTCTTTTAATTATACTGTAGTTTAATCCATTAGCCCAATTAACCTCATTATTAAATTGAAACTTATTATAAAGAAAAGTATTTCTATTTATTTCACCATTGTATTTTGTCATAGTACTAACTAATCCAATTTTTAAGAATCTGTTTTGATAAGATGTTTCATGTCCGAAAATTGTTTCTTTAATTGCATCTCTGTTTTCAAGTTCATTTATTGTGGAGTGTATTCCAGAGTTTTGTAAGCTACTAAATAATAAATTTCCTTCAGTTATTGTAGTATCTTCAATTAAATTGGCATCAATTTTCTTGTTAGATCCAAAGAATAGAAAGTTAAATTTTCTGTACTCAAACATAACAGCGGCACCTCTCATAAATCTATTTTCATCTAATGCTGTGTATGGTTTAATACCAGATGGATTCCTCATTATTCCCATTACGTCAGCTGATTTTCCAATTGCTAGTCCTGACCAAAATGTTAGTCCTTGTCCCAACTGAATATGAAAATCCCCTATTGCTAAGGACTTAATTTTTCCAATATCTCTAATATGAAAATGTGCTGAATAATAGTCAAATCCAATTTTATTGGTATAATTAAATAGTTTGTTTGCTCTTTGATTCGCTAAAAAAGCTTCTCCAGCATCTTTTTCTGCTGTTAACCCAATACTTAATTTATTTTGGTACTTGAACCGATACCTTAAATATATATTATCTGGAGAGCCAATTTGTGTCATATTTGGTGAGTTTAGCCATTGATCGTCATTTACATCTTTTTGGCCAGTTGTTGTATTTATATTTCTAGAGAATCTAAAAAAAATATCATTTTTACCTCTTTTTATAATTTCTGAGAATGACAATTTTGATGCATCTAAGTTTGATTTCACAGCTATAAAAGGCTGAATATTCCTTATGTCATTTGCATCAACAAGTGGCACACTTTGAAGTTCATAAATAGTTAAAAAATCGCCATGTTCTTTTTTATGGTTAATAATAGAAATAATTTGAAATTGGTTCAATAGTTTTAATTCTTTTAAGTCATATTCTAATTCTCTTTTATTAATATTAATAGGGTGTTCGTAGTAATAGCTTAGTTGGTCAAAAAGTGTTGTGAAATCTATTTCTTCGTCATCATTATTTTCTGCAATATTTTCAATACTCTGTTCGATGATATATTGCTTTTTCATTTCTTTTTCTGAAAATATATTAATGTTTTGAGCTGTTAAAACATTAAAAAAAAACAATGTTAATATTAAGCTATTTACTTTTTTATTTTTCAAAGCTGTAAGAAATAGAAAAGTCAGGACTCCATCCTAATATTTGATGAACTTGGGTTGCAAAATTAATTTCAATTAATTTTAAATTAACACCAATTCCAAATGCTGCTTTATTTGGATTAGTTCCAATACCTCCACGAAAATTTATTTTATTATTTGGACTATAATTTACTGCGGCTAGTAAAGATGTTGGATAGATAATGTTTTTATTCAAAGCTGTATGTAAAGAAAGCTGGTTTGAAATATGATACCCTAACGCTATTTGCATTTCAGTTTGTATTTTTTCATTTTCAAAATCAGCTAGATTTGCAAGTGTAGGATTTTTGATATTTACACCTAAATTAAGCTCATTAGTAAGCTTTGCAACTAAACCTAAATCTGCTGTTACGACAGATTTAGTACTGTAATATTCTCCTGAATTAAAGTGATAATAATTTAATTTTATACCACTTT
>Ga0163109_10003369_pt1 | contig 12229 bp, 10 predicted proteins | sample CRUFie1St13metaG_FD_108704 | JGI IMG/M metagenome (GOLD analysis project Ga0163109, IMG submission 108704) | Marine microbial communities from the Costa Rica Dome - CRUD Field 142mm St13 metaG | ecosystem: Environmental > Aquatic > Marine > Oceanic > Photic zone | place: Costa Rica: the Eastern... | reverse complement strand
TTCCAGGTGAAGCTGGTGGAGTAATTCCACCTTCATATTCTACAGTTACTCCAGTATCAGTACCATCTATTTGTACACCACCCAATGTAACGCCTTCTGGACTTCCAGCAGAACGTTGCCTAATCATAACAGTTGGTTTGCAAACATCACCATCTTTCAATCTGTCAACAAGAGCAATTTCATTCGTACTACCTGGAGCACGAATACGAAAGTTTGGAATCCAATTGCCTACTGGTTGTGTATCAAACTTATAATGCATACCATTATGCAGAGTAAAGTGTTTAATTCCAGTACCACCACCTAAAGAACTATTCTGACCATCGTCTACTCCACTTTGAGTAAAATATCCATTAAGATCCAATCCCGTACTTAATGCTACATCTCGTGCTACTAAATCAATCATATCAATATCTCCAAAAGTAGAGATACCTGCACCTTTGTATTCACCATCTTGGAAAGTGGCAGAATTGACTACGATTTGTTCTGCATTTATAATTCCATCACTATCAACCTTAAATTTACCATTCTTGTCATTAACTAATACTTCAGAACCCCTAAGAGTCAATATACCATCAACACTCACATTACCATCAACACTCACATTATCTAAGTTAGTATCTCCGATAACATTTAAACCACTAGTAATAGTTGCATTATTATTAATTGACAACTTTCCATAAACATCAAGTTGTCCACCAAAAATATAATTAAAATTAGTTCTATTTTTAAATAAAGTCATATTACACCTTTAAGTGCGCTAATACCTTGTTTTGCAACAGAAACCGCTGATGATGTTCCTGTTCCACCCGCTGCTGCTGATGCTGCCATTGCAATATCTTCTGCCGCAAGACCAGAGAATACTTGATTCAAGAAAGTCTTCATATTAGTTTCAGTTGCAATACAATTTGGTCCATAAGAATGTGGTGCCTCACAATATGCTTCCTTTCCAACTAAATCAATCTTATCACCAGCATCTAAGAGTATATTTTGTCCCGCTTTTAATTTAATATCTGTCTTGGCTTCCATAATAATATTATTGCCAAGAATTCTAACATCACCATTTTCCATAGCAGTGATAAGAACACTACCCTTCATACCAGTGATGCAAATGTCTACACCACCTCTTTCAGTGTTCTGACCACCAATAATCTCAATAGTTCTATCGTTGTATAAACGCCACGTTCCGCCCTCAGTCATTCCAGAAAGAGAAACATCACCCTCACTGTTATTACCATAGATATCATAAACTCCTGGACCATTGAACCCTACTTGAGGATTATTTGATTCAATCCTAAATTTAGGTCCAAGATTAATATATTGTCTGCCTTCCCAATTATTTGACATTTTTCATACCTCTATCATAATATTTAGTATCCACTACTATATCCACCACCACTAGGTGGCGATGATGAAGGTGGTGTTGACGGAGGTGGTGTTGATGAAGGTGTTGTTGGTGATGAGGGAGTTGAGGTTGTTTGAGTTGGAGTTGTTTGAGTTGTTTCCTCACTAGTTGTGGAAGTATTACCATATGTGGTTACATCGGAAACTTCATCAGTTATTTGTTCCACTTGAGTGGTAGTACTAAATGACGCTGATGGATCTCCAAGACTTTCCTCAGGAGTATCATAGATGTATGCGTGAGGTTTATTTACATGCACAGCACCTACCATTTTTCTACCATTTGATGGATGTACGTGGAATGGTCCATAATATTTTTTACCATTAACATAACCCACAAAGTCATCTTCTTTAGAAATACAATCAATAACTTGCTTAACTTCACCCTGTGCAAGTTCAGGTCTCCTCTTAACTCTAGGTTTTACTTTAGCACCACTTCCAACGATGGAATTGACTGTATATTCAAGTAGATCGGTGATACTAGGATATTCATTATTAGTTTTACGAATAGCTTTAACTATTGAACCATTGTTGTCAATTTTAATATTATATTCATTTCCAAGACTGTCAGTAATTGTATCTTCACCATCGTAACCTTCTCCACCATCGATAATAATAGGTCCGTTTTCATCATCAAGAATGAAGTCATCAATAATTGGATTAGATTTATCTGGTACATAATTTTCACCTTCTGTAACAATGTAAATGTCAGTTATTTTTTGATAAGTAGGAGAATCTGGATCATAATCAATAACTGCTCTTGCTGTAGCACCATAACCTTCACCACATTCATCTACAAGTTCAACAAATGGTGGAAAAGTATATCCACCGCCACCATTAACAAGATCTACGCCAATTACACTACCAGTGAGTCCTTGTCCACCCTGAGCAACTTGAACAATTGCATTTGCAATACCACCTATTCCATTAATACCTCCTCCAAATATTTTGACTTTTGTACCTCCACAACCTCCAAGTTCTGGTGGTCCTGCATAACACTTACTTAAGGGACTTTCAAATCCTGGTGCCGCTACACTTGGATTCATGAAATCAAAGTATCCTAAAGAATTAGTAATAGAAGAAATATCTTGAATTAAGTCAATTGGTAATCTAGATAAATCTTCTGCAATTGCTTTTGCTTCATTAGCAGTGTTTAAAATTTCATTAACAGGGACACCAGATTTATCACTAAATCCTTTACCTATTACCCACTCATCAGATGCAAGATCATATTCTGGTGCCACTTGGTTACATCCAAGTTCTTGTGCAATACCAAGAATTGCGCTTGCAGTTCCACCCAACCAACTACCAACATCAAATCCCATAAGAATTTTATCAACTCCTGCCATTAGAGGTCCAAGTAAACTAGTTACGCCAGAAATGATATGATTCATCAAAGCACCAACAACTTGGTCACCAATACATGAAACAAAATTAGTAACGTTATCAGCAACACTTTGAAGAACACCTTTTATTATAGATCCAATGCCATTCAAAACTTTATTGGCAATACAGGGAATTGCGTCAGAAATTGCTTTTACTGGACCAATAAAGGTTGCTTGTGCTATCGTCCCTGCAATATCTGCCGCAGTTGGACTTTGCGTTGCAGCAAGAACTATAGCATATACACTATCATATAATGCCTGAAGACCAAAATTTAAAGTTGGTATAAGAATATTTGATAAATTTTTAGTCATATCTTGAATCATACGACCAGCACTTTTTTGGATATTTGAAGTTGCTGTATCAATCAATTCAAATAATTGTTGCTTCTTTTTACCAATAAATTCATTTGCACCATTAATGGCACCTTGAATACCACCAGTTATTTCTGCTACACTTTTTGTAAAATTATCAATATCATTTTTTATTCTCCTAACAGCACTATCTTCTTCATCAGATGCTACGGTAACTTTTTTACCAATAGCACGACTTGAAGAAACTTCTTTTGTAGTTGCTGCTTTTTCTTTTGCTAGTGCTTTTGCTAAGGCAGCATCCTCAGCAGCAAGTGTTTCATCAATTGAACCAGCACCACCTTTTCCTTTATTAATTTTATCGGCAGTTGCCTTATCTACAGAACGTGGTGCTTTTTGTGATGTTGTGGTCTGTTCGTTTGATTGATTTGGTACAATAACTCCACCAGCAGCGGGTTTCACCCTACCGGTATAACCAGTAAAAGGTTCAAATGGATTCTTATACGTTGTCGAAGGAACTTGACCAGTTCTACCAAAAACACCAAGGATTGCAGGTTGTTGTGCATTATCACCATCCAAAAAGAATCCAAATACAGTATCTCCTGGAGCAATTTTTACTGACGTTGCTCTATTTGATGCACCAGAACCATCAGTACATCCAAGGATTGCAATTGCCCAAGGTAAGTCTTCATCAGGAAGTTCAGTAGTAGTGTATGGGTGATATCCAAAGATACGAACTTTGAAGCGGTTGCCCCATCCACCACCATTTGCTTGGTTACCCTGTGCAGATATTGGGGCAGTCTGACCAATCCACCAGCGAAATCCGTCTCTACCAATAAAATTAGTTTTTAGTAATGACTCCTCTAACATCAGTTCTCTTTGTTATTTGTTCCGTATTGACCAAATGTATCTCTAATCAACTTTGCAGAAGTATATGAACCCTCTGCGTCAAAGCGATGACATAACTCTTTAATCATATATAGACCACTTTGTTCTTGATCGAATTCCTTCTCCTTTTTCGTTGAAGTAATTGGAAAAGAACATTCGATAATGTCACCTGCTCTTAAATTAGTATTTGAAGGAATAGTAATTGTCAAAGTTTGTGTGAATAAACTATTATATCTGAGTAATGACTGCGATTGATTTTCAAGAGGGTCTGCATTCAAGTCTGTTTTTACATCTTTTTCAATAGTTCCTCTATCTAAGATACCAGTAATTATTCTGGTTGGAACTTCACCTAAAGTTTTTTCAGAACTCTCATTAATTTTTGGTAATTTTAGTTTTTTACCAAGATTCTTCACTTTACCATAATCATCTATAGTAAATTTTCTTTTCTCTGGTGGAGTTACCTTAAATGTAAGTGGATCAAAATATGCACGATGAGAACAATAAGAACCTAATCGCAGTTTTTCAAGCATATTTTGATTTCTGTTTGTGATATAAGACATTATTATTTTATCTTCACCAAATGCAGAACCAGTATGTGATTGCCCATCTGCAACTGTTGTATAATAAAATTTATCTTTTGGTTCTTGAGTAATTAATTTATCAAGAGATTTGAACTTATATCCATCTTGAGTTTGATAAAAGACATATCCGGCAATACCAGACTCTGGTGCTGCTTTAGATGCTAACCAAGTAAGAACAGTAAAAGGTTTCCTCATATTACCAATGAAACCATACTTATTAGAAGTTTGATCCGCATCAATTGATTTTTTTGTTTGAATAAGTTCTGTTAATATTTTTTCTACGGATCCAGAAATTGGTGAAGAAGATGGATATTTTTTTACTACTCGTGTTGTTTCATTAGTGATTGCTTCTCTAGAACAAAGATTTAAAACAAAAGTTTCAACCTGAGGTTGACTAACAATATTTGTTATACTTGAAACATACAAATAATCATCAGTATTTTTTGAAAAGTTTAATCCAGGACTTTCTGCATTACCTTTAATATTAAGAGATACTCTTTCTCCACCTCTTAATGGAAGTCCTTGATAAATTCCTTTGCCATCAAAAGCATTACCGGTAGTAGTAACGATAATTTTTGCTGTAATCGTTGGTGAAAAAATATCCTCATAATAATCTATAGACTGAACACCAAGTCTTAAATCAGCACTCTGAGAATTATCGTTAGATTCAATGAGTACCTCTATGTATTCTGATGGATCTGACGCTTTTCTACTTGGCATTATGTATATTCTAACTCTCTAAGAAGATTATTTGTGATAAAACTATTTAACCCACTTTCCATGACAACATTAGTTCCACCATCACTGCCTCCACCAGAAACCATTACTCCTGGTGATTGTGGTTGCTGTCCTCCTATGGGAATTGGTACTGGAACCACTGTTCCCTTTTTCTTAGATGTTGAAACTGCAGTTGATGCACTATTCATACCTGTTCCTGTCAAAGAAGGACCGCCGCGGCCACTAAGATCTGGTATTTGTCCTGGTTTTTTATCAATTTGAGCTGCAGATAGGATAATTAATGCAATATATGGGTCTGGAGAAATGGTGCTTCCATATGCGATTCTTCCTCTCTCTGTAGTCGCTTCCAAGTGAATATGTGGTCCTGTAGATTTACCAGTACTACCAGTGACTGCAAAAGAAGTTCCTGCTGGAATAGCACCAGACTTGATTATTATTGAACTATTATGAGCAAATCTAAGTTGAACACCATAAGAAGGTACCCATACATCAATAACAAGACCATATCCATTTGGTTCATTTTTAGTTCCAACAACTTCACAATCAGCTCTTAATGCAATATAAAGACCAGAATCACAACCAATATCAATACCTCCGTGAGGTTTTGATCTAAATTTCTCAAAAGAACCTAAAAGTGATGTAATTCTAGCTGGAGCACCTATATCGCTTACCATATCACCTTTTTGAAATCTGGTACTCAGTTCAAGTTTTCCAGTTTGTCCAAACTTTTTAAATGCTGCTTCAACTGCTTCTGGTGTAATGGTAGCTTTATTACCACCAAATCCCCTGTAATAACTTTGACCTCTTTGAATAGATTGAACATATCCTTGTTGATCTGCTAATACAGGAATACCTGCAAATTCCATTGCAAGTAAACTTGCTGCTCTAATAGGATCGTTTATAATCATATCAGGAGTAATTCCTCTCCCCTTAATCAAAGATATTGCAATTAAATCTTGATTTTCTTCATTAAACAAATCTTTTTCTGGATCTAGTCCAGCATTTATTGCCTGATTAATTGGATTCGTTAATTGATATCTACCAATTGCACCACGACCACCATTTTCACCTGTTGCGTTTGCTGCCTCAGCAATCGTCATATTTGTGAGATTATCATTCTTATCATTTGGTGCAATCGAAGTATATCCACCTTCAGCACTTCCAATCAAATTCAGAATTGGTCCATATTGTCCACCAGGACCGCCAGGACCTGTTCCAGGACCATCAGGTTTTGAATTTCTATTATTTGATTGATTAGAACCAGCAGAACCAGAAAAATAATCCCTAACTTGAGCAATTAAGTCATAATTTCGTAAATTTTCCAATCCTTTCTGAAAATCTTTAAACATATCATTAACACCAGAATCAACATCTTTCAAAGAAGAATTTAATTTATTTTCCTGCTGCTGCACATCTTCTTCTTGTGGAGAAAAAATACGTCCAGAAAGACCGTCAAGAGAAATATTAAAGTTTTTAAAGAAATTTGTTGTATTATCAACCCAACCACGAAGTGTGTTGTAAATCGTAGTCATCTTTGTTATCAATGCTTCCGCACCCTCAATAATCCTTGGCAAGTTTGTTAGTAACCATCCAATAAAAATGGTTCCGACAAAACTCATAATTCTTCCCAAGAATCCTTGAGTACTTGATGTTATTGCCTTTTGTGTTGCTTTACCTATTCCTAATGAATTAATTTTTCCTGCTTCAATTACATCTTCTCTTTCTCTTCTCCTTACTGCTTCTCTTCTTTTTTCAAAAGCACCTAGTCTTAATCTAATTGCTTTTTCTTTTTCTCTATTACCTTCTACAAGTCCACGTATGATTACTGAAGACGTGCTATTAGCCTTTCTCAACCCAACACCAAAACTATTCAGAGATTTCTGAATATTGTTAATACTACTACTACTTTTAAAGAGTGATTGTTGTACTGACATCAATTAGGCACCACATTAAAGTTGGAATATGCACCAAGAAGATAAATGTTATCTTCATTTGCAGTTGGTATATTTGGAACACCAGAGACTTCACCTTGAGCAGAGGGAGTTTGAATAGGTTCTGATTGTTGAGTTTGTGCCTGCTCAATAGGTATGGGAACAACTGTTACTTCTGGTTCGGTTGATTGTGATATAGTTTTTGCAACAGAATTATCTCTACTCATAGGAGTAAACATATTTGTGGGAAGTTGTCCAGTTTGACCAATATATCTCTCCTGGTCTACAAAGCTTTGTACCTCACTGACACTATATCCCATATCCGATAATGTAGTGTCACCTTGTGTCATCTGACCAGGTTCTAATCCTGCAGAGGGATCACCTTCAATGGAAACATTATCCACATTAATATTCATTTCAGTTTCACCGTATTCTGCTGTTTGAGAGAAGTCCATAGGAAGTTCTTCCTCATTACCCGTTAGATCACCTGCCGACATAGGTGATCTACCCATTACTGGAGTAACTGGTTGTAATGATGGACCACCGAAACCAGTTTGTGGAGGAGATGTTGGATCAGGTGGTGGTTGTTGATTTTGCTGATTTTGCTGATTTTGTTGATTGGTCTGATTTTCTTGAGTACCTTCAATTGTTGGATTATCTTGACTAGGTGTAACTTCTGCTGGAGGTGTTGTTGAATCTGGTGTTGATTCTTCTGGTGGTATTATTTTGAATAACCTCAATAAATCAAGTACACCCTTTTTTGCAGCCTCAGTTACTACGATGAGAAATTGTGAAATTGGATCTGAAAAATAACTTGCCAATGCAGCACCAGTAGCAAGAAGAGCAAAAGCTTTAAATCTTAAAGTAAGTAATGCTAATGCTGCTTTACCACCCAACATTACTGCTCCAATCTTAACTAAATTGGATACAATTTTATTTTGTAATTTTTCTAGTTCTTTTTTATTTCCATCACTGAGAGCATTTAATACCTTTATTGCATTTATCGCTAACCATCCACCTAGTAATGTGTAGAAGAAATTTCCAAGTCTTCCTAAAGTAACTTGTGCTCTACCTGACAATCTTTCCGCAGGTTCAATTGTTTTATTTTGTATTTTTTTCTCAATTGCAGATTCTTTACCTTCTCTAAGTTGTTGCTCTGCTAATCTACGTTCAAGTAATATTTCCTGCTGCTCTTTTTGTCTTTCTAATGATTGAGATGTCGCTAAACTATTGGCAACAACTTGAAGAGATCCTGATAATGAATTTATTTGATTAGATAAATTTTGTATTTGATTAGATACAACACCTAACTGTAAAGAGTTTCTATTAATTAAAGTGGTTGTTGTTGGATCTGGTTGTACAGCAGCAGGAGGAGTCGCTCTACCAGTAAAAGCGGCGGCAGATATTGTTGTTCTTCTTCCTATAAGTGCTGAATTAACCATTCTGCTGTTGCTGTGCCTTTAGATTTTCTTCTTCAATATATTGTTGGAGGAAAGTTAGATAAATTTCTTTCTCCCAAGGTATCATATTTTCTAACTCTGTCAATGAGTATTTATGATGATGCATCAAGGCAAAATTAATTCTAAAGTATGACTCAAGATCAGTATGAGCCATACTTACGCGAAAAAAGATGCTAACCCTTCCAATAGAACATCATTCTCAACTTCAGTATTTGGATTTTTTACCTTTATTGTATGCGACAATTTAGGCATAGTTACAAAGAAATCTTCAACTTCTTTAAATTGCTTTGAACTAAGTTGTTCAAGAAAATCACGAATCTCTTTTTTAGTGCAATCTTTTGCAGACCAAGATTCTTCTTCATTATATATTTGTTCGATACATGATCCAATAATTTCAAAAGTATCATCTACATTAATATCAGATATAGCAAAGTTACTTTTTACAAATTGTTCCATTGATGGATACTTCATTCTCAAAGTAAGGGAGTCATCTAATCTAATATCACGAGAATGTTTTTCATCAACTTGAATCATAATATCATCAAGTGCAATTGTTATTGGAACTTTTGTTTCTCCGTCATCAGGACAAGTAACAAGAACTTCAACTTCCTCACCAACAGATTTACCACGGATATTGAGAAACAAATATTCAATGTCAAATGTGGCAAGTTCTTCTACTTTAACTCCACGAGTTATAATGCAATTCTTGATTACATTTTTTACAGCATCAGTAATTTGCTTTGGATCTTCACTCTCCATAGCCATAATAAGAATTTTTTCCTCTTTAACCAAAAATGGTCTATATTTAATTTTTTTTCCGACAGAGGGAATTATCAACTCATAAGTTGGTGTGGAAATTTTTGGTAAAGGCATTACAATCTTTGCACGTCAGTAAAATTATTTAGATGGGATATTAAAGCTTTTCAAAAGAACTATCAAACACGCTAGGACTAAAAAATTGACTATTTAAAACTGAAGATTCTTGTATGGAAAATGCGCTAGCACTAGTGCTACTATTATACAAACCTGAGAATTTAGTAAAAGTGGTATCATTAGGCGATGTGACTCCATTATCTAATTTTGTACCACCAAATTTAGAAGCATTACCAGAATTTCCTTTTGTTGGTGTCTCTTTGTTACTATCCGTTCCAGTAGCATAATTTATAGAATATGACTGTCCTGCAATATAACGCTCATAATTAAATGATGCTGTTGCTTTTAATATTTGAGAACCTTCATAGCTAACTGTAGTAGCATTCAGTGATATTGGAAATAACCCAATAAATCTATACTCAATATATCTCCTATAATCTTTTTCAAATTTTACAACTTTAGTATAATCACATTTATATTCATCTGGATATCTCATTCTGTAATAATATCCCCTCTGTGCTGGATCTACAGCATCAGAACCAGTAGTAGAACCACTAGAAGCAAATTCCATCCAATGCTCAAGAAACTTTAATGCACGATACTCATTATCAACATAAAAGTCCAAATCCATTTGAACAAATTGTCTTGTGTGTATCATCCTCTCGGTGACACCTTGAAAATTTCCTACAATATCTGCTGTAGCAAAACTACTTCCAGGTAAAGATGCTCTAGAACAAAGGAGACCAATTTCTTCTCCAAGAAATCTAGTATCCATACCTCTTTGTTTGAGATATCTCATTAAATTTGGAGGAAATCCACCAAACTGCATCAAATAATTTGATGTAAGTGCTACGTTTGATATAAGAGGTTTTATTTGGGATATCTTTTTGGGAAACGGTCTAGGCACTCTAAATATCTTATATGAGATTATTAGTTATTTAGATGTCATACAAGGGAAAATATTCACCATCATATCCCAAAAAATATAAAGGAGATCCAACAAACATTGTTTATCGCTCTCTTTGGGAAAGAAAGTTTATGGTTTATTGTGATAACAATGAAAATATATTGGAATGGGGAAGTGAAGAAATTGTTCTCCCATATCGTTCGCCTGTTGATAATAGAATTCACAGATATTTTCCAGACTTCTATATCAAATATAAGGACATCAATGGTAAAATTAAACGCTCATTGATTGAAATTAAACCATTAAGGCAATGTTCTCCACCATCTAAACCTAAGAGACAAACAAAAAAATATTTAAATGAGGCTTACGAATATGCCAAAAATCAGGCGAAGTGGAAAGCAGCAAAAGAATTTTGTGAAGATCGAATGTGGGAGTTTAAAGTATTCACTGAAAAAGAATTAGGTATCAAATAATGGCAAGAACCATTAAGACTGGCGGCAGACTTGGAAGTAAATATTATTATGTTTATGAAACTGGTGAAGTAACATCTAGTAATGATCCAAATATTGAAGTTGGTTCTAATGTATATGAATCTGGAATTCGTAAAGACCCAAGACCTGCTAGCAATAGACCAACTGATACTGATGTAAATAGAAATAGGATTCGTGTTGTAACTAATAATATTACTGGCGTTAGAGACCCTGATATTGTAATGGGAGAATTAATAAAAGTATTGGATAAATCTGAAGCACCAATACCTGGAAAATTGTATGTTTATCGTTACCAAGCTATCACACCTGGAATAAGATTTGATAGAAATCCTGTGGTTCAAATGCGTACACCACTAGAAGATGGTTGGATTGCAGAGAACTATCATTGGTTAGGTAGAGGACAATCAGTAAGAAGATATCTTGCTAATGAAGTCGTAACAGATGGAATTTATGAAATATATCCATCTGAGTTGAGAGATGTTCTTATGCTTCCATTAGCAGATTTTGCTATGAGTAGCTAAATACTTAAAAAATAACGTCTATAATGGCTACTACAGAAGACGATTATAGTGCTTTAATGGCAAATAACTTTACAAGTTCTATTGATTTAGGTATCGATTTACTTGGCGACTATAAAGAAGACCTTGCGGGAAAATCTAATCAGAATTCTACAAATGAACAGGTTGGTCAAGGTGCTCAATCTCAACTCAATTTAAGATATCCTAAGCAAAGACTTGATGCGAGTGCAGATTATCTGTCAATCATATCTTTTGACTATAAGTCAAATAATGAAATATTTGGATTGGCAAATTCTGGCAATAATGGTAAATCATTAACAGATTTACTTTCTAAATTAACAAGTAAAGCAGATGCTATAGAAAAAATTCTCGATGAGAATAGTGAAGACGTTAAATTGATGGAAAATATACAAACCATCTATTTACCAATACCTCAAAATGTCTCAGACAATATGTCTGTAGGGTATGCTGAAGATACTTTAAATCCATTGCAAGTTGCTGGTCTTGGTGTTGCAAAAACTTTAGGAGATGCAGCGTTTGATAAAAAGGCGAGAGATCAGGTATTCACAAACTTGAAGAGTGCAGGAGTAAAAATAAGTCAGGAAGAACAAAATGCATTAACAAATCTGGTTGCAACGAAAGCAATCAATCAATTTGGTGCTAATGTAAGACCACAATCAATCATCACAAGGGCAAGTGGTCAAATTTTACAATCTAATTTAGAGTTACTATTCAATAACGTTACTCTTA
>Ga0163109_10003368_pt1 | contig 12231 bp, 9 predicted proteins | sample CRUFie1St13metaG_FD_108704 | JGI IMG/M metagenome (GOLD analysis project Ga0163109, IMG submission 108704) | Marine microbial communities from the Costa Rica Dome - CRUD Field 142mm St13 metaG | ecosystem: Environmental > Aquatic > Marine > Oceanic > Photic zone | place: Costa Rica: the Eastern... | reverse complement strand
GCAGTGCAGTGAGCAATATAACGAATGACAGATTCGATTGAGAGAAAAATAGCGGTGATCTTCGCCACTGATGTGGTGGGCTATAGCTCCGCAATGGAGCGTGACGAAGTGCAGACGCTCAAGAACCTCCGCTCTTGCAAAGCGATCTTAATGTCTCTTCTGGAAGAAAATGGCGGCAGAGTTTTCAACACTGCAGGTGACTCCGTCCTCGCAGAATTCACGAGCGCCGTGTCCGCGGTAGTTTGTGCCTCAGAATTTCAGCGCTTGATCGCAGAACGCAATAGCGGGGTCGAAGAAAAAGAGCAGATGCTATTTCGGATTGGCGTCAACATCGGCGATGTTGTCATAGAAGACGGCAACCTATACGGGGAGGGGGTCAATATTGCAGCACGCTTGGAAGCGTCATCTATGCCCGGAGGAGTCACTGTCTCAAAGAGCGTTTTTGATCTTGTTAATGGCAAGACTGAGCTGACTTTTAGGGACGTTGGCACTCAGCGAGTAAAGCAAAGCGTGTTTCAGGCCTTTGACTTAGCTAGCCAACACGCTGCGGAGAGGCCCCAAAAAAAGCTGTCGTCTCTTAAGCCGGAGCGCCTAATAAAAAAACCATCTTTTCTCATTGGCGCAGTGGCTGCAGTCGTTGCCCTAGCGGTTCTAATAAATAATTTTTCGGGCTTGTCACTTGACAAGTTTCGGTTATCAGATCCCGCGGCTATGCCGCATCTAACATTAGGTCCAATAAGACCTGCGAATACAATGTCCGGTGACGAGTTATTCTATTCGTCTGCTTTATTTAGCGTTCTTGAACAAGCCACCGATGCGTTCGATGGCGGGATGAGTGTGCTCGCAATGAACGAAATCCATTGGGACATGCTGCGACAACAGGGTTTTGTATACGCCGACGGGGTGTTAGATCTTAGCGATATCACGGCTGCGGACATATCTTCCATATTCGGGGTTCTGGATTATCTCATGATGGGATCGGTGGATCTGGACAGGGGAGCCCGCACGATTACCTTGGAATTGTTTAGTGTCGAGGGTGGCTTTGAGCAACCGATCAAAGTCATTTCAAAGAACGTTGAAAGCCTCGCGTCCCTCGCGAACTTCCTCAGAGAGTCCCTCAATATTTTTCATAGTATTATGGTGGCTGATCAGGAATGGGGTACAGCATCAATAGTCTCCCGTCTCCTCCCACGAACCAACGAAGTGTTCAAGCATTACGGTAAGCTCTGGTCCTATCGATTAAGGCAGACAGAGATCTCGTCACAAGAGACTGACGAGCTGATTGAAAGCATCTTGGCCAGTGATCCTCGTTTTGCGCTCGCTTGGCTAGAAAAAGTCAATAATACGAACGACACATCAAGCGAGGAGTTTTTGCTCGCTGTGTCAAAACTGTACGCACTTAAAGACAACCTTGGTCCAAAGGCGTCACTCACGGCTGCTCAAGAATACTACTCATGGGTGCGACCAGATTCCTCTCTGCGAACCAAAGCAGTAGAGAAGGCTTGGGAATCTCGTCCGTTTGATTGGTATTTCAGCTACTGGTTGCGCAACGAGTATCTAGAGGCCGGTGCAATCGATCTTGCTCTGGAGGCGGCATCGAAATACCCGGGTAGTCAAACTTCAAAGACTTTCCAGATTGCTCGTACCTATTACAAACTCAACGATTACGAGAAAGTTTTAGAGACCTATGACGACGATGCAGATCATTGGAGACAATCCCAGTATTACATCGATAGTCTGTGTCAAATTAGCGCGCCTGAGAAATGCATAGAGACTTCCGAGGTGTTGCTAGCTAACCAGCCGACGCAAGTTTTTGGTTATGAAGTAAAATCAAACAGTCAAATCTGTCTCGCGGATTTTACTGGTGCGGAAGACACCTTAAAAACCTTTGAGCGGGTTGTATTCAATGACCCCTCTGAAACGGGAGTGCTTGAAATTCGTGCCCGACAAGCTTTGGCCACGGGGCGCATAGACTCCTTTGAGCGTTACTGTAGAGACAGTGCGGAGCAAGAAGACTACTTATACACCGACGAATCTTTACTAGTATCTAAATGCGATCTAGATATCGCGCTGGCCAAAAATCAGTTTGAGACTGCTAAGCAGCTCCTATCTGAACTCGAGGCTAACCGAGAGACCTCATATGATTCATATGGCTTTACTACTCGCAAGCTTGAGTTTGAAATCATCTTGTTTGAGCGCGGCGACCCGCTGGCTAACCTTGAAGAGTTGGAAACTGCATTTTCGAACTTCCAGCAAAGCAACTTGATTTATAAGCAGCGCTCGCCGCGAAGTGCCGAACTATTGGAAGCTAAGCTAGAAGCTAGGTACCTATTAATCAAGAATGAGGCTGGGCTCGCTATCAAAACACTGGAGCCTGTGAGCAATTATGATTTTGATCCTCGCGCCGAGGCAATAACGTGGGCGCGTGCCTTGTCTATGCAAGGAGATTACCAAGAAGCATTAAAGCGGCTAGAACGCATTACTGACATCTGCCCTATGGCGCCCGAGCCGTTGATCGTACGAGCGAAGATTGCCAAACAAGTAGGTAACGAAGCTCTTTACCTTTCCAGTCTCGACACTGTCGAAAAATCTCTGAGTGTAGCTGACGCTGATTTTCATCTTCTGACCGAATTAAAAAAAATGCGACTGCACGCAAATGGCGAATAGAACTCAACGGCCTTAGAAACACTGACCTCGCAAGGACCACCGAATCGATCCGATAGCATTATCTGGTGCACTGCAGCCAAGGAGGGCTGATATGGACATCGACCCAGCCATCACACAACGACGGTTAGCCCTTTTTTTTCAAATCCAGCTTTTAAGTGTTTCAGCAGGATCATCTGTATCAGCGACAGGCGTTTACGGCCCCCCCGGGGGTAGCACCCAACTGGGCAGACTAGTTGGACAGCGGTGGAATGGAGGGCTGCTGCGATGCCGCTGCCGTCCCCTGCATTAATTCCTAGGCAGCTATTCTGATTGTCTGTATTGATAATGATTATCATTTGCGTTTAAAATGTGCTTTCGCATTAAGCGAAGTCATTACGGAGGTGGTAAGTGGACAAATCATTGATGCTAGACCCAACTGATTATGTAGGCGTCTCGTTTTGGATAATTTCGGCTGCAATGCTCGCAGCGACATACTTTTTCTTTGTCGAAAGAGATAGAGCAGCTGGAAAATGGAAGACATCGCTTACGGTTGCCGCGATGGTCACGGGTATTGCTGCCCTGCACTATTTCTACATGCGAGGTGTGTGGGTCGCTACAGGCGAAAGCCCAACGGTATTTCGTTATGTGGACTGGTTATTGACTGTCCCGCTGCAAATAATTGAGTTCTATCTTATTCTCGCCGCAGTCGCCGTTATTGGTGCTGGGCTATTTTGGCGATTACTCGTCGCCTCAGTGGTCATGCTGGTAGCAGGGTATCTTGGTGAAGTTAATGCATCTAGTCAGATATTCCTGTGGGGAGGATTCGTAATCGGCACGGCTGCTTGGCTTTACATCATTTATGAAATCTTTATTGGCGAAGCCAGCAAAATTAATGCTAGTGAAGGCACACATGCCTCTCAAAGGGCCTTCAAAGCTTTGCGGATTATCGTAACGTTCGGTTGGGCCATATATCCCATAGGATACATTTGGGGTTACGCTGGAGACGGAAGTGCCGCGTCGCTTAACCTAGTTTATAACCTTGCCGACTTCGTCAATAAAATCGCATTTGGCGTAGTCATCTGGTCGGCCGCAACAGCTTCCTCAGACGCAGCAGACTAGTGCCTTACTAGCTAAATTATTGCTACTAGACCAAGGAGCCAGCTATGTTGGCTCCATTTTTTTCAAACCCAGCTTTTAAGTGTGTCAGCAGGATCATCTGTATCAGCGACAGGCGTTTACGGCCCCCCCGGGGAGGTATCGGTGAGAGTATCTAAGCAGGTGCTGCTTTGATTGGACCTCGGTATAGCCCTGGTATAATTTGAGGCTGAAACGCTTGTTTCGTGAGCTTAATTAAAGGAGTTTTCTCATGTTGGTTGTCGCGCCTTCCGCACCAACACAAGCTATTGCACGACACGGACGTCGCTTAGCGCGACATGAGGTTGAGTTCGCGAGAGAGTGTTATTACCGCACATCAACGACGATCCCGGTGATGTTATCCCTGCCACCTCTTCGCAGCGCCTCATCAATTAAATCAGCGAGTGTGAGCTCACTGAAAGCCACTCCTAACATGCTTTGGATCTTCTCATGCGGAAGTTCTTTATAGAGTCCGTCTGTGCAGACGAGAAATCTGTCGCTTGCTTCGACTTCGGTAATATCAGCGTCAAGATGCAAATCTTGGTGAATGCCTACTGCTCTGGTCAGCACATTCGCTGACTTTAGACGTTGTGCCGCCTCAAGGGATAATTCCCCTGTCCTATATCGCTCTTGGGCTAGATTATGGTCCTCTGTCAGCAAAGTTAACTCACCGCTCCTTAGGCGATAAATTCGGCTATCTCCAGCCCATATCAAGATGGCCTTGGATTGAAAAATAATGAGAGCGGCAACTGTGGTGCTAGGCATCCCCGCACCCGCCATATTTTTGCAAGCCTGATGCGCTTGGCGAAGCCTTGAGGTGATATCAGCCAGGGATTCATCAACTGAGCTCCTCTGGCAGTAACTCTCCACATGCTCCACGACTGCCGCGCTCGCTTTGTCACCATTGCCATGGCCGCCGACTCCGTCGGCGACCAGCCACAGCCCCTCAGCTTCGTTTATGAACAAAGCGTCCTCGTTGATTCGTCGGGTGTGGCCTATGTGAGTGCCGTGGCAGGTATAGGTTGTGTGTGGGCCAGGCATTTTCCAACTTGCTTCCTGTTTTGAATAATGAAAAAAGACGGGCGCATCCAGCCAGTCGTCGAGCGCGCTTCGGTTACGTACCCCAATTGTGTTGGACGACTCGGATAACTTCCTCGGCCGAACCGGGTCGGTCATTGGGATCTTTGCTAAGGCAGCTCATGGCCAATTCTGACAACACTTTCGGGACCTTGAGATTTCCGTAGTAAGACGGGGCATCGGGCACCTTTTCACGCACGTCCTCCAGTATTTTTCTTACCACTTGGCCAGTAAAAGGGGTGCGCCCAGTCAGTGCCTCGTACATCACCGCGCCCAAGCTGTAGATGTCTGATCGGAAGTCTATGTCAGGTTCACGATCAATTTGCTCGGGCGACATATACATCACTGACCCCTGGAGCTTGCCAGCGTTGGTCATTGTTACGCCGATATTGAGATCAGGTAAGTCGCTCTCGGCGGATGCGAGGGCGCCTTCTCTGTGCCAGACCTTTGCAAGCCCCCAGTCCAGCAATAGGACCTCGCCGTAGGGTCCGATCAATACATTGTCCGGTTTGATGTCACGATGCACCACGCCAGCAGTGTGGGCATAAGCTAGCGCGTTACCGACCTGAACGATGACATTCATGAGCTGTGAAAAGTCGTATCGCTGCCGATAGTTAAACAACTCTCTGAGCGTATAACCGTGGACTAACTTCATCGTAAAAAAATAATGCCCACGATTGTCTCGCCCGATCTCATATGTAGGCATCGTATTGGGATGTTGCAGCATTGCGGAAATACGCGCCTCGCGAAGCAGGCGCAGGTTTTCGGTCGGGTCTTTTTGAAACTCGGGTTTGAGGGTTTTGTAGCAGACTGTTCGCCCCAGATATAAATCTCGGCATGACTGAATTAGAGACTTCCCGCCCGTGGCGATGGTCGTAAAGTACGCGTAGCGGAGTTTCGGGTTCAGTGTCTCTGGCAGCGGTGCATCAGTTTCATCCGCAAACAATTGAGGTGCTACGTTATTTCTTTGAGGGAAATGAAGCATTACTCCTCCTATGTATTCGGATTTAAAGTATGACAGACAGCGTCCGAGTTGGTCTGACGTAGATGGTTTGGCTTTGTGAGTCTGACAATGGGTCGCTTGATGCGCGCATCAACAATGCGCAGACTGCGCTCTGAATTGAACTCACTATCTTGATGAGGCAAACCGTGGCTTCTCCTGTGGAAGACAATCACTTTCGCCCGGGCATTGCGGCATTGCGGGCATCGCGTGCAGACGAGGCACGGGCCCACTTTCAGGCGGCTATCGATGCCGGGCTTGCGACCACCAAGAGTTGGCTGGGGCTCACGCTGGCCTCACTGGTGCTGGGCGAAAACCGGGCCGCCGAGGCGTCGGTTGATGAGGTCCTGACGCGTGAGCCCCACAATCTGCGGGGGCTGATCATCAAGGGTGATCTGTTGTTGGGCCGTGATGAGGAGCGCCAAGCGGTGTCTCACTACAACTTGGTCATGAGACTGGCGGCAACTTTGGCAGATATTCCCCCGCAACTGCAGCAGGATCTGGTCCGGATTCAGGATCGATTGGAGCAAATTTCTGAGGTGTTTCAGTCGCAGTTGCTGGAAAGGTTGCATGCGGGGGGTTACCGCCGCGATACAGCGAGCGCGCGTTTTAACCGTGGGCTGGACATGCTGATGGGTGCGGCAGAGAGAGAAGACGATACTTCACCTTTTCCGCAAAAGCCCCATGCGTTTTATTTGCCCGACATGCCCTATCGGCCTTTTTATCCCAGCGAGGAATTGCCATGGGTACAGGAGATCGAAGCAGCCACCGACGCCATAGAAGCAGAGTTATCAGCTTTTCTCGCAACCCGAGCGCAAGCCTTTGCGCCTTATATCCACGGCGGGCTGGAACTACCGGGACAAACACCCGACACGCTTAGAGATCACGATAACTGGACGGCGGCCTTCCTCATACGTGATGGCGTCGAAGATTCGGAGTGGTCGGCCACCTGCCCCACCGTCAGCGCCCTCATGGATACCCTGCCCCTGACAGCCATAAAAGGGTTCTCGCCGTCGGTGCTGTTCTCCAAGCTCAAGCCAGGCGCTCGAATCGATCCGCATACCGGGCTGTTGAACTGTCGTTTGATATGTCACCTGCCATTGGTCGTGCCGGCCGGCTGTGGTCTCAGAGTGGGCGATGATCGTCGGGACTTCGTACGAGGCGAAGTCTGGGCCTTCGACGACAGCATTAACCATGAAGCATGGAATAACAGTGCAGACGACCGTATCGTGCTGATCTTTGATGTCTGGCATCCGGATCTGACAGAGCAGGAGCGACGCGACATCACCTCGCTGCTGGAGGCGGTATCTACCTAGCGGGATGTGATCGCGCATTTCTGACGGTGATCAGTTGCACGGCCAAAAATGGCGATTTTTCACGCAATGGGGCCGGTTTTATGCGGGTTGACGCCATGGTCCGCGGTTCCTATACTCCCGCGCCTCAGTTTGTAGTGCACGCACTACCGTGACGCCTGCGGTCAATACGTAATAGGTTTGGCCGCGTAAAAGGGGGCGTTCAGTGAGAGTATTGATGCGGGGTGGAGCAGCCTGGTAGCTCGTCGGGCTCATAACCCGAAGGTCGTCGGTTCAAATCCGGCCCCCGCTACCAATTCGATGGCAGCCCTGTTGCTCGCTTGTCATCGCCTCGAAAGCCCCCTTTGGGGCTTTTTTGTGGCCGGAAGAAAAGTGGCCGGGAGGACACAGGGATGTCGGGTAAGGAAGCGCAATTGACGCAGCTTTTGCAGCCGACAGTTGAGGCGATGGGTTATGTGCTGTGGGGAATTGAGCTGATCTCCCCGGGCAAACGTCCCACGCTACGGCTTTACATTGAGGCTGACTCTGGCATCAGCGTGGATGACTGTGCCGCTGTCAGTCATCAGGTGAGCGGGGTACTGGATGTTGAGGACCCTATCAGCAGTGAATACACGCTGGAGGTGTCCTCGCCCGGGGTCGATCGGTTGTTGTTCAGTCCCGAGCACTATGCCCCGTACGTTGGGGAAATGATCGATGTCCGGTTGAGATTGCCGGTCGAAGGCAGGCGTCGCTACAAGGGTGCCCTGCTTAATGTGGACAACGAGACGGTGGTTGTAGTGGTAGACGATCAGGAGTTTAAGCTGCCTTTGCGGTCTGTGGATCGCGCGAGGGTGTTTCCCCGACTGGAGGTCGGTCAGGGCAAGAAGTGAAGGGGTATTACCCCGCAGGAAAGCCAACCACCGGTTGGTTTTCCATCAGAGCGAGAGTGAAACGATGAACAAAGAGATTTTGATGGTTGCTGAGGCTGTATCAACTGAGAAAGGTGTCTCAGAGGACATTATTTTCGAAGCGATCGAGCTGGCCCTGGCCACTGCCACCAAGAAACGCTACGACGAGGAGGCCGATATCCAGGTCACGATTGACCGAGAGTCGGGCGACTACGTGACCAAGCGTCAGTGGTTGGTAATGCCAGACACCGAACTGGCGCTTCTGGGTACACAATTTACGACTGAAGAGGCCGCCGAGGTAAACACGTCACTGCAGCCGGGAGACTACCACGAAGAAGTGGTCGAAAACGTCGACTTTGGCAGGATTGCCGCACAGACGGCCAAGCAGGTGATTGTTCAGCGTGTTAGAGATGCTGAGCGTGCCCAGATCGCAGATGAGTACCGGGGCCGGGAAGGCGAACTGTTGGCCGGCACCGTTAAGAAGGTGACCCGCGACAACATCATTGTTGATTTGGGGAATAACGCCGAAGGCCTTTTACCCCGCGGAGAATTGGTTGGTCGTGAGACGTTCCGTATCAATGACCGAGTGCGGGCAATCCTGACTGAAATCAATACCGAAGCCCGGGGTCCGCAGCTGATTTTGTCGCGGGCCTGTCAGGAAATGCTGGTGGAGCTGTTCAAGATTGAGGTACCCGAAATTTCCGAGGGCGTCATACAAATCAGAGCGGCAGCCAGAGACCCGGGCTCCAGAGCCAAGATTGCAGTAAAGACGGGCGATCAGCGCATTGATCCGGTTGGCGCCTGCGTCGGCATGAGGGGTTCGAGGGTTCAGGCGGTCTCGAACGAGCTCGATAACGAGCGCGTGGACATTATTCTCTGGGACGACAACGCCGCGCAATTGGTGATCAATGCCATGTCCCCCGCCGAGGTGGAATCTATCGTCGTGGATGAGGACAACTCGACCATGGAAGTCGCGGTGGCAGAGGACAATCTCGCACAGGCCATTGGCCGTGGTGGCCAGAATGTGCGCCTCGCGTCCGATCTTACCGGTTGGATCATCAATGTGATGAGCGTGGATGAGGCGATTGAAAAGCAAGAGGCTGAGGCCGGGGAAGTCATAGAGCGCTTTATGGCTGCGCTGGATATCGACGAGGACATAGCCACCGTGCTGGTCGAGGAAGGCTTTACCACACTGGAAGAGATTGCTTATGTCCCGCTAGAGGAGATGAACGCGATCGAGGGCTTCGATGAGGAGATCTCTGAGGAACTGCGGGCTCGTGCCAAAGACGCTCTGCTCACCATGGCGATTGCCTCCGAGGAAGAACTGGACGCCAACGAGCCTGCCGAGGATCTGCTGACGATGGACGGCATGGACAAGCATCTGGCTTACGTATTGGCCAGTAAGGGCATTGTCACCATGGAAGATCTGGCAGAGCAAGGCGTTGACGATTTGCTGGATATTGAAGAAATGACAGAACAGCGTGCGGCAGAGCTGATTATGACTGCCCGCGCCCCTTGGTTCGCTGAGGAGGAAGAGGCAACCGCTTAACGGATTCATGCGGCATAGCACTTCAAGTACTGAGCGGTTAGGGAGACAGACATGGCACAAGTGACAGTAGAGCAATTGGCAGAGACGGTGGGCGCATCGGTAGACCGGTTGCTCTCGCAAATGAAGGATGCGGGTTTGCCCCATGCCTCCGCCGGTGAGGCAGTGTCTGAAGAAGACAAACAGACATTGCTCGCGCACCTGAAAAAAAGCCATGGTGAGCGGGCCGGTGCCCCGAAAAAGATCACTCTTAAGCGCAAGTCGGTCAGCACACTGCGTGCTGGCGGCGCAGGCAAGCGGACAGTCAATGTCGAGGTCCGAAAGAAGCGAACCTATGTCAAGCGAGAGGATGTAGAAGGCGTTGAACCAGAGGCCGATGCCAGCGCCGACGCGCCACAAGAAATGGCAGATCAGGTGGCAACGCCAGAACCCGTCCTGGCCGAAGTAGCGGGCGCGACGGATACCGCCTCCGACAGTGACGACCCGGAACTGCTTAGGCAGCGCGCAGCCTCCCGTCGAAAGGCAGAGGAGCAGGCGCGGCAACTGGAACTTGAAGCGGCTGCCAAAGCGAAGGCCGAGGAGGCCGCAAGGCAGGCTGAAGAGGGCGCCGCACAGGCGACCAGTAAGGACGGGGAGCGGAAGCAGCCGAAGCGTCTGCATGCCGCGCCATCAAAAGATGAAGCCACCAAGACTCGGGACGAGTTGCGTCGCCGGCCTGGTAAAGGCCGCCTAGAGCGTGGTGGTGTCCCCGGTGCGCGAGGTAAGCAGCGTGGCCACAACCTTTCCATTAACGATCTTGAAGCAGCAGAGGCGGGTGTTGCGCGTCGTCGTGGAGGCCGGCGCAAGAAGCTCTCGGATGAGCCGAACCAGCATGCCTTTGAACAGCCCACCGAGAAAATTATTTATGACGTGAGTATTCCCGAGAACATCACCGTTGGCGATTTGGCTCAACAGATGGCGGTCAAAGCGGGTGAAGTTATTAAAGAATTGATGAATCTCGGTGTCATGGCGACGATCAACCAGATGCTCGATCAGGATACGGCGACTCTGGTAGTTGAAGAGCTCGGCCATCGCGTTGTACTTAAGAGTAACGAGGAAGTGGAGGAACGCCTCGAGGAAACTTTGGCTAGCCAAGAGGGGACGCTCGAACCCAGAGCACCCGTCGTGACGGTGATGGGACATGTTGATCACGGCAAGACGTCTCTGCTCGACTATATTCGTGAATCCCGTGTGGCCAGTGGTGAGGCGGGCGGTATTACTCAGCACATTGGGGCGTACCACGTGAAAACGGATAAGGGGATGATCACCTTCCTCGACACGCCCGGCCACGCCGCGTTTACCGCGATGCGAGCGCGTGGCGCAAAGTCGACCGACATCGTTATTTTGGTGGTCGCCGCTGATGACGGTGTGATGCCTCAGACCGAAGAGGCGATCCAGCACGCACGTGCGGCGGATGTGCCGATTGTGGTGGCCGTTAACAAGATCGACAAGGAAGCGGCTGATCCCGAGCGAGTAAAGACCGAGCTGGCGGCAAAAGAAGTGATTCCAGAAGATTGGGGTGGCGATACACAGTTCATCCCGGTTTCCGCGCACACTGGGCAGGGCATTGGTGACCTGCTGGATGCGTTGTTGCTGCAATCAGAGGTGCTTGAACTGACGGCGCCGGCAGATGTGCCTGCGTCTGGCATCGTGGTCGAATCCCGACTCGATAAAGGCCGCGGCGCTGTTGCGTCGCTGTTGATTCAGCAGGGCACATTGAAGCAGGGCGATATTGTGCTCGCGGGTCTGCAGTACGGACGTGTGCGCGCCATGCTTGATGAAAACGGCCAGCCGATTAACGAAGCGGGCCCCAGCATCCCGGTCGAAATCTTGGGCCTTGACGGTACGCCCGACGCCGGTGATCCCGTGGTGGCTGTCGAAAATGAGAAGAAGGCGCGCGAAGTCGCCGACTTCCGGCAGGAGAAGATGCGGTCTTCCAAGCTTGCGCGTCAGCAAGCGGCCAAGCTCGACAACATGTTCGAGACCATGACGGCGGGATCCGTCGAAACACTCAACCTCATCATCAAAGCAGACGTGCGCGGCTCGTTCGAGGCGTTGCAGGGCGCCTTGGTTGATCTCGGCAATGAAGAGGTGAAGGTCAATATCGTCTCCGGCGGCGTGGGCGGTATTTCCGAGACAGATATCAGCCTCGCGATGACCAGCTCAGCCATCATCATCGGCTTCAACGCCCGTGCTGACAGCAAGGCGCGTGCGGCGGCAGAAAACGAAGGGATCGAGATTCGCTACTACAACGTCATCTACGATCTGATCGACGACGTCCGAGCTGCGCTTTCAGGCATGTTGTCTCCCGAAATGCGCGAAGAGATTGTCGGCATCGCCGAGGTGCGCGACACCTTCCGCTCACCCAAGTTTGGCTTGATCGCAGGCTGCATGGTGATCGAGGGTACGGTTTACCGGTCCAAGCCTATCCGTGTGTTGCGTGACAACCTCGTGATTTACGAGGGAGAGTTGGAGTCCCTTCGCCGCTTCAAGGATGACGCCAACGAGGTGCGCAACGGGACTGAATGCGGTATCGGAGTGAAGAACTACACTGACGTGAAAGTTGGCGACCTCATTGAGGTATTTGAT
>Ga0163109_10003366_pt1 | contig 12234 bp, 10 predicted proteins | sample CRUFie1St13metaG_FD_108704 | JGI IMG/M metagenome (GOLD analysis project Ga0163109, IMG submission 108704) | Marine microbial communities from the Costa Rica Dome - CRUD Field 142mm St13 metaG | ecosystem: Environmental > Aquatic > Marine > Oceanic > Photic zone | place: Costa Rica: the Eastern... | reverse complement strand
TGTTGTGGGATTGATATGAGCTGCACTTTATAAATAAAAAATTGAAAAATGATTAAAAAAATAATATTTCTAATAACATTTGTAACTCTAAGTTCATGTCAAGGTCCTGAAAAAATGTCTGAACAAGAAGTATTAACTGCTTTTAATAATTTTTTTGAAGTGCTTGACAATGATTTAGACAGCTTTAACTCTGTAGTTACTAATGACTTTTTAATCTTTGAAAATAGCCGTAGATATACGAAAGAGGAATTTGTTGAATTTGTGAAAACATTTGATATTATTAGCAGTAAAAGAAGTTTTGAAAATATAGAAGTTGATACAGATATTAATTCAGCCCATATCTCACTAACTCAATTTGGGGAATTTATTGTAAATACTGCTAACGGTAAAGTTAAGTTAGAGTTTGAATGGCTTGAAAGTACTTACCTTGTTAAAAATCAAGAAGGTATTAAATTCAAATTTTACTTTTCAGAGGCTGTAAAAACCAGTACTACAAATCTTTAATTTTTATTGATCTATAAATTTTGTTTTCTTTGCTTAAGACCATTTTTTATTTTATTTTGCAAGCAAAATTTAATACTTTTGAATACATCAATTTTATAAAATTAAAATGAAAAAGAAATTATCTGTTCTATTAATTACTATTTTGTTTAGTTGTGAAAAAAAAATAACTGAGCAAACAAATGGATTTGGCCCATATGAAGGTCAATCAGTTTATCTTGGGGATCAATCAACTGTTGAAGTGTTTAAAGCGTTAGATAAAGCTTGGGCAGCAAGAGACTATACGGCCATGATGAGTTTTATTGAAGACGGCGGCTTATTCATTTTCGAAGATGGACACACAGTATCAAATGGTCAAGAATTTGTAGATAAAGTTGAAGCAGAATATATTGAATCGCTTGAAAAAGGTCAAGAATGGGGATGGAAAACCAATTATGCCTTTTCTGTTTACCCCAAAGGGTCTGATGACCCAAAAGCTACTAATCAACATGGTGAGTGGGTAAATGCTCAATTTTCTGGAAATGATGGAACTTATATAGAATGGTATCAGATTGTTAATGGTAAGCTCAAAATGTGGTATCAAACTAAAGGAAAATACGTTATCCCAGAGGATTAACAAATAAATTAATCATAAATACCTTTTATCATGAAAATTAAAACTGGTTGTATTGGATTTCATGTAGCGTTTAAAGTCCCTAATAATGACACAGAGCGCATGGAAAATTTTTTAGAAACTCATGAACATTTTATGAGAGAAACCCATCACATTGATGGAGATATAGAGCCCATTATTCTTTCCTATTCTGTGATGAAAAGTCCTGAATATAACAATCCTTTAGATCCAAATAGTGGTGAAACTGGGTTTACGCTATATGGATTAACAGAAATATACAATGGCCCTGACGGAGCTCAAATGCATATGAAACTTGGCCAAGAGCGTGAAGCAATGTTTACAGAGCTTATAAACCTAACAGGTGAATATTGTGTGAGCGGAATAATTGGCGCCCCGGTAATAAAATCAATGTAACATTTATTACAAAATAAAAAACCCCACTTTTGAAAAAGCGGGGTTCTTTTAATCGTTTGAAAATTATTTAAACAGACTTAACAAATGGAAGCCCAGTTTTTTCATTTTCTACAATCTTTTTTCCAGCAGGAAGGTCGCATGAATTAGAACGCTCATCTTTAGCGAAATAATAAATCGTTTGATTTCTTCCGCCTTTTAATACAACGTCTTTTGTATGTAAATAATACGTTTTTCCTTTGCTATTTTTAAATGAATATCCCATAATATAATTTTATTTTAAACCAAATTACAAAAATTACTTCGGTAATACCAAAAAAATCTACAGATAAATGATGTTTTTTTTAAGAAGTAGAGTTAATTGTTAATAAAATCAATCGTTTTCGCACAAACAAAGTCTAAATCTGCAGGTAATTTTGCGCTTGTCCAGGGATGTTTAGCACCAAAAACATGGTTAGCTCCTCTAATTTTGTGTAACACTCCTTTTGGGCTCCATGATTTTAATCTTTTTGCCTCTGAAAAATCTACAGATGTGTCATTATCTCCATGAATAATTAGATGTGGTATAGTTAATTTTTTTGCAGAATTTGAAATTTTTAGTCGAGTTCTATTTTTTATAAAATCTTTATAGAATTGATACTTGTGAGGCATGTCTTGCATTGTCCTAGAATTCTTCACATAATAAATTCCATTAGTTTTCCATTGACTGAGGGCTTTCCCCTTTGGAAACCTAGACTCATAATCGCTAACTCCTGCTAATGTTATAAGCTTTTTAATTCGATTGTCTTCGGAAGCATAAATAGTAGCTATTCCTCCACCTCTACTATGTCCAATTAAAATTAAATTATTCGTATCTAAAGCCTCGTTACTTTTATACTTGCAACAAACCCAATCGGTCACAGCTTTTATATCCGCAAGCTCTTTAGAGTAATTATTTTCACTAAATGCTTTGAGGTCTGGAAAATCAATTGGATTATTAATTGTGCCTCCATTAAATGAAAAATTAAACTTTAGAAAAGCTACCCCTTTTGAAACAAAATTTTTAGCCATTAGTGACCAACACCCCCAATCCTTAAAGCCTTTATACCCATGACAAAAAACAACAATAGGGGCCCTTTTTATGCTCTGATCATATATTAAATCGTATAATATTGGACGTCCGCTACTACCTTGAATTAGTTTGTTTTTTATATTCGACATATTAAACATCCTTTTCGATAAACTCCTTTTCGATACTAAAGATATCTTTGAGTAATTTTACTAACTGATCTTCAAACAAATTAGTAATTTCTTCATTAATTAAATCATCACTCCCCTGAATTAGTAATGATTTATCTTTTGATTTGAACTTTAAAAATCCTGACTTTAAATTTTTAAATGAATAAATTCCTGCCTCAAAAGGAGTATGAAAGTTTTCTGTCTTACTAAGTATGTAAGCGTACATTAATAATTGAAAACTTTTGTTGTATTTTATATAATCCTTTGTAATTAATGAAAAATTTAAAAGATTTAACTCTGATTGAGAAACTTTGGACGTTTTATAATCTATGATACGAAAGACTCCATCAAAACTATCTAGTCTGTCAATACTACCTTTCAAACGAACTGGAATTCTGATACTTGGATGATTAAGAATAGTTTCTACTTGCTTTTCAACTGCATAAATTTTAATCTTATGCCCTTTATCCAAATTATTTATTTCCTGTATTATAAAATTATTAATATATCTTTTAGCAATTTCAAAACTAATTAGGTTTTTACCCCTAGTAATATTTCCATTTTTATATGCCCTGTTATAAAATTTCATAATTATCTCATCAAGCTTTGGAATTAATTTTCTTAATTCTTCAGATTTTAAAAATAGGCCTTCAAAGGGTTTATATAGTTCTTCTAGAGTGTAGTGTATAATATTTCCGAAAGTTTTAGCTTCAATAGTCTCCTCAACTCCATCAAGCTCTCTTATCCCCAAAACTTTAAAATTATAAAAATCAATTGGGTTTCTTATATACTGAGCTAAAGAAGAAGGGGAAAACCCTTTGTCAGCAATTATCTTAAGTTTAGAGACAATGCCATGTGTCTTATTTATTTTAATTGCAGCTTTTTTTGGTTGAATTATTTCAGGCGCTAATATTTGATGCTTGCATTTATGAATATCTTGTGTTTGAAGCTGAATTAAAAAACGACTAGGTTCAGATCCTTTTAAAGAATCCGAATGTGTATTATAAATTAAATGAACATTCTTTGCTCTGTGCAATAGGCGATAAAAATGATAAGTATATATTGCATCTTTTTCTTTGTATGTAGGAAGATTATTTTCTCTCTTAATATCAAATGGAATATATGAATTCTGAGATTTACCTGCTGGAATTATGCCCTCATTAAGGGACAATATAATAACTGTTTCATAATCTATAGCGCGGGTTTCTAGCATACCCATAATTTGAAGACCACTAAAAGGGTCTCCATTAAAATTTAACCTTTCCTTACCTACAACTTCATTAAACAAACTTTCTAAAGTCTTAATGGAATCAACAATATTATATTTTGAATTAAACCTTTTAATTTTTTCAATGAGTTCATAAAATCGAATAGAGTATTCTGATATTAATTTGCTACTGTTTTTATTAAAAAAATTTCGGATTTTATCTAACAAAACAAGTAGTCGTTCAATACAATTATCCACATCCCCTTTACAGTCATCAAAAAGTAAGATCGATAAATTATCTATTTTTGGGTTTAACTCTAAAATCACCTCTAAAGTAACTTCAGTAATATTCTGTGATTTAAGACTTCGAATCAAATTATTTGCTGAATTATATTCTACACTATTAAACAGCTGATTCAGTTGGGGGTTAGAAATCAAATCAATGACATCCTTGTAGTAAAATAAACCGTCCTGAGTGCCGTGAATTTTAAACCAAGTAGAAATCAATGAATTTAGTGGAGCTTGTGACATTGGGAAGCCCATTGTTATGTTTATACCGCCTATTTCAGGGGGGATAGAATTGATTAAAGGTAAAAGCAAAGCTTCATCTGCCAATACAATAGCTGTATTTTTTAAATTATTTTTTTTATGTAATTCAAATAAAAGTTCAGCCGCATATTTTACCTGACCAATATGCTTTGTAGCTCCTGTAATGTTGATTTTTTTTGAAGACTTAAAGTTATCCGATTTGAAATTGAATTTATTTTTCTTGTAATATGGCCAAGTTTTAATGTAATCTCTCATGAATAATCCAGAATCATGAAATTTACTGTCTAAGAAAGTTCTGTCACAATCCCAAAAAATCTCAGCAATCCCTTCTTCTAATAATCGCTGAAAAATTAATTCTTCTGCCTTGTTAAGAGCGTTGAACCCCAAAAATATGTGAAATTTTCGACCTGTATTATCTATATAATTATCAAGATTTTGAACAGCCACTTTATAACCCAACCCCTGATAGGCAGCCCCATTATTAAGTAATTGCTTTGAAAAATTATTATAATAAAGATTAATTTTTTTCCAAAACTTTAAATAATCCTTAACCATTTTAGTTGGAGCTGAATCTAAGGACCAATGGTTAATATCGTGAATAGCATCTAAATAATTGAAAATTTTGTTTGGTGATATTAAATTTCTGTCAATTTCATTGAAATCTTGTAATATGACTGAAGCCCATCTTGAAAATCTGCTAAAAGTCTCAAGATCTTCTAGGGGTACTAAATTTTTATAAACATTATAAAATTCAAATAAAACTTCAATATTATCAATATTTTTTAGTTGAGATAATTGCTCAATAAATTCTTCAATCGAGTAAATTTCAGGTAAAATTGAAGGAGCCTTTAAATTGGTTTTTAGTGATTGTTTCAAGAACAACCCTGCTCTCTTGCTTGGAAGAATAAAAGTGCATTTATGGATCTTTTTTTCCGAAGATAATATTCGCTCAATAACTTTGTCAATGAAACCATACATTTTATAAAAATAAAAAACGCTTCACAAATGTGAAGCGTTTTTTTCATTTTTTAACTAGTTCGAACTATTTGGCTAACTTGACCTCAACTCGTCTGTTTTGAGCCATACCCTGATCGGTTTCATTACTAGCTACTGGTGAGGTTTCACCAAAACCAACAGATGTCAGCCTAGATGAATCAATACCATTTGAAATTAAGAAATTAACTATTGACAAAGCCCTTTCTTCTGAAAGCTTTTGGTTAAACTTTTTAGATCCAATACTATCAGTATGGCCTGCTATTACAAAATTTGCATTCGGATAATTTATAAGAATTTCGACAATAGCTTGTAAAGTTTCAGTAGCTTCAGCTTTTATAGATGATTTACCATACTCAAAATTAATTGTTTTTGCATAGCTAGCAAGCTTTTTTTGAACTTGCTCGCCAGGTACTTCAGGACAACCATTATTTGCTACGGTTCCGGCTTCGTTAGGACATTTATCATCCTTATCAAAAACTGAATCGCCATCCGAATCAGGCCATGGACATCCTTTATTACCCTCTGGACCTGCTTCATTAGGACATGTATCTTTTTGGTCAGTTATACCGTCTCCATCACTATCTGGACAACCAAACATTTCAGCAATGCCTGCTACGTCGGGACATTGATCTTTGTCGTCAGAAATACCATCTCCATCACTATCTGGACAACCAGCATACTCAGCTAGCCCAAATTCATCTGGACAAGTATCAGCTGAATCTTGGATACCGTCTCCATCACTATCTGGACAACCACTAAAGATCTTTAATCCAGGAGTTTCAGGACATAAATCCTTTTTATCTACAATACCGTCTCCATCTGTATCCAAGCCACCAAATCTTACATTAAGCCCTAAAGAATGTCTAAAATGTTGCTGTACAAGATCAGTATTATCAGGCATTACATAATTATATGTAGTCTTTAATGACAAACCTATATAATCATTTGCCCAATATGTTAACCCAAGCGATGTGTTAAAACTTTCAGTACTATTAATTTCATTTGGGTCAGCATTACCATTGGAATTAAAAGGCCCCTCTTCAAGCCAAGTATAGCCAGCTCCAACTCCAAAAATGGGCTCAAATTTATTTGAATTCAAAAGCTCTGAAAAACTGTAATCCACACCTAGACTTAGATTAAAATAGTCTAAATTATCAACTCTCTGTGAACCATAATTTTCAATTTGATTGTACGCTCCAGCTAGGTTTAATGAAAAATTATTGCCTATATACCTTCCTACTGATAAATAAGAAATAGATGGAGATATATTCCAATGATCACTAACATTAAACATATCTTCAAATGTATCGCCAGAAAATAATTCTTGCCCTGGTTCGTGAGTACCCACTGGATAAAAATCAATTGCTGTCATTCCAACAGAAATTTGCCATGGATTTTCTTCTGACTGTGCGGTAAGATTAATACTTGCAACGAAGAAAACAATTACTAATACTTTTAATAAATAACTTTTCATAAATTTAATTTTGTTTTGATTTTGTCAATTTATTGCAAAAATAAGTGGTATTCTTTAGAAAACAAGTATAATTTGAAAAATCTTCTGTTCAATTTCAATCAAAAAAGACTTATTTTATAATTTTTAAAAGCTTCCCAACCTTCCCAAAAGCAACAATTGCATTGTCTAAATGCTCTTTTGTATGGGCAGCAGAAAGTTGAATTCTAATCCTGGCCTTATCTCTTGGAACTACTGGGTAGAAAAAGCCAATGACATAAATACCTTCTTTTAGAAGTAAATTAGCCATTTCTTGTGCTAATTTTGCTTCGTATAACATAACCGGAACTATTGCTGAGTCACCATCAATTATATCAAAGCCTAAATTAATTAATTCTTTTTTGAGATAGGCCGTATTCCATTCCAATTGATCCCTTAATGAAGTATCATTTGAAAGTAAATCAAAAACTTTAATTGAAGCACCAACAAGCGCTGGAGCTAATGAATTTGAAAATAAATATGGCCTTGAGCGCTGTCGCAACATTGAAATTATTTCTTTCTTACCAGTTGTATATCCGCCCATTCCTCCTCCAAAAGCTTTGCCAAGAGTCCCTGTAATAATATCAATTCTATTGAGAACTCCTTTTGCTTCTAAAGTACCTCTCCCTGTATCACCTAAGAATCCAGCCGCATGGCACTCATCGATCATAACTAGTGCATCATACTGTTCTGCTAAATTGCATATCTTATCTAATGGAGCAACTAATCCATCCATTGAAAACACTCCATCAGTAACAATTATTTTAAACCTAGCTCCGCTTTTAGTTGCAGCTTTTAATTGTAGCTCTAAATCAGACATATCGTTATTTTTGTAACGAAATCGCTTGGCTTTACATAAACGGACTCCATCAATAATTGATGCATGGTTCAAACTATCTGAAATTATAGCATCTTGATCGTTAAGTAAGGGTTCAAAAACGCCACCATTGGCATCAAAAGCAGCTGCATATAAAATAGTGTCTTCTGTCTGGTAAAAATCTGCAATACGTTCCTCTAGCTCCTTATGAATATCTTGTGTCCCACAAATAAACCTGACTGATGCCATTCCAAATCCGTGAGTATCCATAGTGTCTTTGGCTGCTTGAATGACTTCGGGGTGAGAAGAAAGTCCCAAATAATTATTAGCACAGAAATTTAATACCTTTTGACCTGAGTCTAATACTATCTCTGCCCCCTGGGACGATACTATTATCCTTTCCTCTTTATATAAGCCTTGATCCTTAATTAAATCCAATTCATTTTTTAAATGTTCTTGCATACTTGAATACATACCTGTTTATTTAAAAGTTTTTATGTTGAGTTTGGGGTAAATATAAATCAATATCTTTTTGTCAATTCTGAAGCCAAGTGATTTAACAACAATAGCGTAATGCTCTAATTGCTCTCTATGAGATTTGTTTGGTTCTCCAGTTTTATAATCAATAATAACAGCCTCATTATCGTTATTCAAAACTAGTCTATCTGGAATTATTATTTGCTCATTTTGTGTTAAAATCTCTCTTTCGTTAAACACCTCGGATTCAATTTTATAATAGGAACTAAGCTTAGGGTGAGTAACAATAGAATAAACAATTTTTAAAAATTCTTCAGATTCAGTCTTTGAAATCAGCCCAACTTTTAAGAATCCATTTATAACATCATCAACATCTGATTTCACATAGACCTTAGCTAATATTGAATGAATTAAATTTCCTTTTTTAATAGCTTCATTTTTGAAGCTATTTCTATCTTGGATTTTGCTTTGAATAATTGATACATTCAAATTTTTCTTGGCGGTTGAGTAAAAAAGCTTTGGTTTAATGCTCTTTACAGCAGATTTGTTTTCCAATTTATTTTCTTTTCTTGAGCCAAAACAATATTTGCATTTTCCTGACTCCCATTTACCACTAGAGTCAAGGAAGTTAACTAACAAATCTGAATATGTTTTTAGAGAATCATTAACGATTGACTCTTTAGGGTTCTTTCCTATAACGTACAATTGTTGGGCGGCTCTTGTCAATGCTACATATAATAAATTAATGTTATCTAACTCAAGTTTAGATTGATGTTCATTAAATATTTTATTAGTTTCTTGGTTGAAATGCTCAAAATCTTTATTGTAATTCATTAGTAAATAAGGAAAATTTATATCTAAATGAGATGAAGAAATCCACTCTTTTGGCTCAATTTCTTTATAAATATTTAAATCTGCAAAAGGAAAAATAACAACTGGAAACTCCAAACCTTTTGCTTTATGTATTGTTAGAATTCTAACTGAATTGACTCCCTCTGAAGAAGACAGACTTAAGCTATCTTTTTTATGCTCAAAATACTCTACAAAACTTGAAATATTTGATGCATATTTTTGTGAAAATTCAAAAACAAAATCTAAAAAGGATTGCACATAAGCGTCAGAAGATTTGACTAGACTGAAACTGCCAATAATGGATTCCGTAGCATCGTATACAGACTGATTAAAAAAGTCTTCTATTTCAAAATTTATACCATATGCATTTAATCTATTTAAGAAAGCTTTTGGCGGGCAGGATAAACTCTCTTCTCTGAAACTGTGAGCTTGTTTAATCTTATGCTTATCAATTATATAATTAATTAAAAATAGATGTGAAATTTGATCATTTGGATTAATAATGTATTTGAAAAAAGCAATTACAAACATAACCTCATTGGATGAAGATATTAAAAGGCTTTGGCTTGAAATAATTGGAATTTCATTGTTAATCAAATGATTAGCAATAGCTACTCCTTCCTTCTGTTTTCTTACCAGAATGCAAATATCTTTAAAGTCTACACCCAAGTTTTCAGAAATTGTAGAATTAATTATCTCTGAAACTTTATCAGCATAAGTAAACACTCTTTCCTCAAAACTTTCAAAATCTAAAAATTCAAGCTGCACAAACCCTGGCTGATTATCATTAGCCTTTTGTTTAGAATCATTATATAGTTTCTGATAGTGGCTATTTGAAAAAATCCTATTAGAAATATAGTTAAAAAATGAATTATTAAATTTTACTATCTCTTTAGAGCTTCGAAAGTTAATTGGGAGGTCAAAAATATTAGCTTTGAAAGGAAATGAGTTGCGATCATAAATTAAATCCATAAATTGATCTGGATGGCCTCCCCTCCATCTATAAATAGATTGCTTGGCATCTCCAGCCAATAAAACTGTGTTTTTTGGACTGGCAAGTACGTTTTGAACTAATGGAATTAAATTCTGCCATTGCAATGTAGATGTGTCTTGGAACTCATCAATAAAAATGTGATTATATTTCTCCCCAATTCTTTCGTAAACAAAGGGTGTGGGTTGAGATTTAATTTCATTGCTAATAATTGTATTAAACTCCGAGATAAGAACTAAATTATTTTTACTCTTAATTTCCGTAAGTTCATTGTTAACCAAAGCTAATACAGAATTTGGTGTTATGTTATCAATAATATTTTTTAAATACTTTAGCTTGTAAATACCCCTTTTGGTGATTTCAAATGCGTTAATGATTTCTTGTTCTAAAGAATCAATTCTTTGTTTTAATTTATCTTTTGTTTTTTGGGTATAAAAGGAATAGTTTTGAATATCATTGTGCCATTTACTACTAAAAGTCATTTTATGGGTCAATAAAATTAACTTTTCAAAATGCTTTGGGATAGAGCTTCTATTGAAATCTGAGTAATCAAGTCCGGCTTTTGAAATGAGTTCTAGAATTTGCTTAGAAATATCAATGACTTGTTTTTCAATAATCAAAAATTCATCTTTCAATTGAAATTTGAAATCGCTAAAAGAAGCCAAACTCTTATCAATAAAAGTGTTTATGTAAAAAATTGCATCTTCTTGCAATAAAAGTTGCGCAGATTTATTTAAATCAATTGAAATATCCCAGCTTTTGTCATCATCTGTTTTAGAAATAGCATAGTCAATTAATATTCTTGTAAGGTTATCATCCTTTCCCGCCTTGTTAATCAATGAATCAACAGATTTTTTAATCAAAAATTTGCTATCAAGCTCAACTTCAAAATTACTTGAAAGTTTTAAATCATAAGAAAAAGTTCTTAAAATCCTTTGATTGAATTTGTCAATTGTAGAGATTTCAAATCCGCCATAATTGTGTAATATTTTTTGTAGTAATATTTTTGCATTTTCAGAGACCATTTTTGGAGAGATCTGAAGCTCATCAACTAAATCTATAAAAAGCGGATCTTTAGTTTTAACAATCTCAGAGTCTGAAAAACGAATCAAGGCTTGTAAAATGCGTTGTTTCATTTCATCAACAGCCTTGTTTGTAAATGTAATAGCCAAAATATGCTTGTGAGGTAAATAGGCTTTTGATTGAAAAAGTAGTTTTAAATAGTCTTTTACAAGAGAATAGGTCTTGCCGCTCCCTGCTGATGCGCTATAAATTTTAAACATGTAATTGACTAAATTTAGTTTATACCAAAATAAAGAATATTAATAAGATACTTGTGTAGAAGTTAATTAAAAAACATAAATTTGTGTATTAATAATACTTAAAATTTAAATTATGGCTTTTGAACTTCCTAAACTCAATTATAAATACGATGCTTTAGAACCAAAGATTGACGCAAAAACAATGGAAATCCATCACTCTAAACATCACAATGGTTATACTTCCAAGCTTAATGCAGCAATTTCTGGGTCAGACCTAGAAGGTAAAAGTATTGAATCAATAATGGTAAATTTAAACATGTCCAACAGTGCATTAAGAAATAATGCCGGCGGATATTATAATCATAGTCTATTTTGGAAAGTAATTAGCCCAATTGATAAAGGTGAAGTTTCAGACGAACTAAAAGAAGCTATTATAAATGAATTTGATTCTTTTGAAAACTTTAAATCTGCTTTTTCTAAGGCAGCAGCGACACAGTTTGGTTCTGGATGGGCATGGCTGTGTGTAAAAAAGGGTGGGGAAGTTGAAGTTTGCTCAACTCCCAATCAAGATAATCCCCTGATGCCTGGAATTGGTTGTGGTGGAGTCCCAATACTTGGGATTGATGTATGGGAACATGCATACTATTTGAATTACCAAAACAGACGCCCCGACTACATAAATGCTTTTTTCGATTTAATAAACTGGAAAGAGGTGTCAAAACGATACGAATCATCAAAATAAAATAAAAAAGGTGAACAGATGTTCACCTTTTTTGCCCCAAATCTACCATGAACTTAACCTACTTATGTTATGGTATCTCAAATATATACTTTAAATGCATATCGCAAGT
>Ga0163109_10003365_pt1 | contig 12234 bp, 11 predicted proteins | sample CRUFie1St13metaG_FD_108704 | JGI IMG/M metagenome (GOLD analysis project Ga0163109, IMG submission 108704) | Marine microbial communities from the Costa Rica Dome - CRUD Field 142mm St13 metaG | ecosystem: Environmental > Aquatic > Marine > Oceanic > Photic zone | place: Costa Rica: the Eastern... | reverse complement strand
CGAAGCCTGGACGGACGACGAAGATGCGATCCAGCGCGCCAACGACACCCCCTATGGGCTGGCCGCAGGGATCTGGACCGCCGACGTGGCGCTGGCCATGCGGATGGCGCCCCGGATCGAGGCAGGGACGGTCTACATCAACAACTACTTCAACGCGGCGACGCAAAGCCCCGTCGGCGGGTTCAAGCAGTCGGGCTATGGCCGCGAAAACGGCATCGAGGGTATGCGCTGCTTCATGCAGACCAAGTCGGTATGGCTGGCGACCAACCCGCAGTGAGGCCAAGCGTGACCGGATCGGGCCATGACCCCAGACGATAAAATCACCGGGCTCCAACGGCTGTTTCCGGAGAGCGTGATCGAGACCCGCGACCCGAGTACGGGCGCGGTCACCCGGCGCGTCGACCCCGATCGGCTGCGCGCCGCCCTGCAGGCTGAGCTGGGCCAAGAACACCTTGCGGCTGAAACCTACGCCTTCACGTGGCCGGGAAAGGCCGAAGCCCGGCGGCAGGCTGCGGCGCCACCCGAAGGCCGGCTCCACCCCCGCCCCGACCTGAGCAAGTCACCCGAGACCACCGGGCACCGGCTGATCGTTGGCGACAACCTCACCGCGCTGAAGCTGCTGCGGGCCGGGTCAGCTGCCGAGCCGGAAATCGGCGACCTCGCCGGGCAGGTTCGGCTGATCTACATCGATCCGCCCTACAACACCGGCAACGCTTTCATTTTCCCGGATAACTTCCGCGAAAGCCTGCGCTCCTACACCGCGCGCAAGCCCAGAACGGCGGCGATAGACCCGCAGCAGGCCGCCGAAGACGCCGACCACCACGGCCGCTTTCATGCCGACTGGCTGAGCTTCATGCTGCCACGGCTGGAGGTGGCCCGAGATCTGCTTCGCGAAGACGGCTGCATCGTCATCTCCATCGACGAGAACGAGCTCCCAAACCTCTGGAAACTGTGCGAGGAGGTGTTCGGCGCCGAGAACTTCGTCGAGTGCATGGTCTACGACAAGAAATCCTCGGCCAAGGGTGTCCCACCGGCGCAGATGATCGCCGGGGTGCACGAATACCTGCTGGTGTTCCAGCGCTCTTCGGCCTTTTCCTTCATCGGGCGACCGCGCAGCCCGGAGGGCTTCGACAACCCCGACAACGACCCGCGCGGCCCCTGGCGCAACACCAACTGCAAATCCACAGTGAAAGACCCGCACGAAGCCTTCGAAGTCGAGGACCCGGCGACCGGGCGGCGGTTCCGCGATGTCTGGGCCTTCAGCCCGGCGGAGATGGCGCGCAAGGCGGGGGCAGGCGAGCTGATCTTCCCCAAATCCCAGAGCGGGCAGGTGCGGATGAAGGAATATTTCAACGAATTCCGCAACGCCAACATCCCGATCAAGTCCTCGCTCGGCCTCTACGATGCCCAGTACAACACCCAGTATCTGACCCGGCTGATGGAGGCCAAGGTCTTCCTCAACCCCAAGCACATCCGCCTGATGCGCGACCTGCTCGCCTTCACCACGCAGGGCGATGACATTGTGCTGGACTTCTTTGGCGGGTCGGGGACGACGGCCGATGCGCTGCTGTCGCTCAACGCCGAAGACGGGCAGCGGCGGCGGTTCGTGCTGGTGCAGCTCGACGTGCCGGTGGAACCGACCTCGGCGGCGGGAAAGGCGGGTTACGCCAGCATCGCCGACCTGTGCCGCGACCGCATCGACCGCGCGGGCGCTGCGCTGGACCCGGCCAAAGCCCACCCGGACTGGGATGGCGATACCGGCTACCGCTTGTTCGACGTCGGCCCGGCCGACTGACAGCGACCGCCGCCGGCCGATTTGCACGCGAGCCTTCGAGACCCCATTTACAGGACAGAGCGCTGCGCTGCGCCACAGTGCAGCCCTGCCCCTGTTGTCACTGCTGGAAAGGGTCTCCCATGGCTCCCCTGATCGCCGTCCTCCTGCTCATCGGCCTGACCGTGGTGGTCATCGGCGCACTTGCGATCCCGATGAATTTCTTCCGGTGGGTGGCGACCGTGCGCGAGGAGCGGGATCGGCTCGAAACAGAACTGCTCGAAGCCCGCAAGGAAATCCGCAGCCTCAAGGAAGAGCTGATGCGCCAAAGTGGCGACTGAGACGAGCCGCGACTGAGACGGGCGACGACTGAGACGGGCGACGGCTCAGCCGCGCAGGCGCAGGATCCGGCGTTCGATCTGGAGCGCGATCCGACCCGAGAGGTCCGGGCAGTCGCGCTGGCAGATTTCTTCATAGACAGACGGCTTCGTGCCCTCCGCCTCGAACAGCGCCAGCGGCAGCGCACGGCCCCCCAGCTCGCGCGCGATATCGACGTTGCGCAGGCCGAAGGTCTTGAGCTCGACTTCTTCCAGCCGGTCGCTGATCGGAGTGACGCGACGGATAAAGCTGATGGCGCCGATCCGGTCTTCCGGGGCGACGGTGTTGATGTGGGAGGCTTGGATGACCTGTTCGTGCACGATCTGGCGCAACTCCCGTTCCCCGGCGGCGTGGGCCAAGGCCTGAACGAAGCCGCCGCAGACCACGATATCTTCGCGGCCGTAACGCTGGGCGTCGAAGTGCAGCGGGTGGGTGTTGCGCAGCAGGGTGCTCAGGCCAAGGTTTTCAGACCAGCCGATGGGGCGCACGGGTGGGTGCAGGATCAGCTGCCCGGCCACCAGATCCGGCGCGATGGAAGCCGGGTTCGCGGGAAGGCCTGCGCCGACGGCCTCGATCATGCGCTCACGCAGTGATCGGGCGGGCGTGGCAGCGGCGGCAAAGTCGCTACCCACGGCGCCGGGCTCGATGGCGCCGACACACGCCGGGGCGACCGGGTCGAAGTAGGACATTTTGGTGAGGCTGAAGACCCGCTCCCCGCGCTGGTTGATGAGCACGTGGCGGGTCCGGATTACGCTGGCGTCGCCGCGCGCGGTGTTGCGCACGCTCTCCACCAGAATCCGGTTGCTAAAGGTATCGCCAACAAAGGCCGGGCGCTCTGCGACAGCGTCGTGCAGCCCCAGATGCAGGCGGCAGCTCTCGCTGAACGGCTCGACCGACATGCAGAGTGTCAGATTGAGCAGCAGACTGTAGGGCAGCATCCGGTCGGACAGGCCGAGGCTTCGGGCGAATTCAACGCTGGTCTCGAGGTGGTTGGAGGCGTGGAAGGCGCTCTGCCAGGTCGCGCGCCAGCCGTCGTCGATGGTCAGGGCGTAGGGGCTTTCCAGCACCTGCCCGGGGCGGAGGCAGGTCAGGTCGATGCCGTAGCGGGGCACGGCGGCGGATACGGTCGCTGCCACCGCCTCGGGGGCAGACGCTGTTGCAGAAACCGCCCCGGTCTCAGGCGCCGCGGCAGACGGGCATTGAGCCAGCACGGTCTCGGCCCAGGCCAGCATCGGCGGGCCGACCATCTCACCCCCAAGGGTGGCGACCCCGCCCTGTCCCACCTGCTCGACGATCAGGTGGGCACGGTGCTGGTCAGCGTGCGAGGGGGCAAAGGCCTTGGCCGCGATGGGGTTCTGGCGCGGGTGCAGGGTATAGGTGCCGGAGAAGCCCAGCGCTTTCATGCTGGCACAAGCGCGGGCGAAGGCGCGGTCGTTTGCGAGGTCCATGAACGGGGAGGCAAGGGCCTGCAGCCCCTCGGCCCGCGCGGCCATGACCACGGTCGAGCGGGCGGTGAGCAGGCTTTCTGAACTGTTGTCGCCCCGGGTGGCGTGGAGAAAGTCGGCGTGGCCGAACGAAAGGGCGATGGTGCGCAGGGAGGCCCTGGCGATCTCGGCTGCGGCGAGGATGGCGGCGGGGGTTTCGAGCAGGCAGACGAAGCGGACCTGACCAACCCTGAGGCCAGCGGCGCGCTCGGCTGCCGCGACCCGGCGGTCGAAGGCGACAACTTCGGCGGCGCTGTTGAGCATGGGCAGCACCAGACCTTCGATGCCTGCGTGCATGACCGCCTGCAGATCGGCGTCGAGATCGGCTGCTGCGTCGAGGGCGTTGACGCGCACGAAGACGCGCTGCTCCTCACCCAGCCCGTCGCGGAGCAGGCCGTTGATCCAACGGCGAGCGGCGGGGCGGTTGGCGGGTTTGACGCTGTCTTCGAGGTCGAGAACCACGGCATCGGCACCGGCGCCCGTGATGCGGGATGCCGCTGCGCCCTGCTTGGCAAAGAAAAGACTGCGGATGGGGGCGACAGGTGCTGAGGCAGGCGATGGGAGGGGCGCGTCGATGGGTGCCGCGTCGAGCGATCCTGCCTGAGCGCTGTTGCCCTGACCCTGCGGGCCGATGTGGTGTTTTCTGAGCAAAGTCATGATGGCGTCTCCCCGATTGCTGATGGCCTGCTGACAACGGCAATCTAGGAAAACGCGGCTTTACGGTCAGAAACACCCTGTTTCGGTTTGTAACGGCAGTGTTGTGAAGTATGTCCCCCGGCCGCTGTCGTCCCCGGCTTGCAATCGCTCAGAGCCGGGGGCGGAGGAAGTCCGCGATTTCCGTCAAGGAAAGCTCAGCTTCAGGAATGTCGGGGTAGAACTCAAACACGTGCCACAGCCCTTCCCAGACACGCAGGTCAACGGCCGCGCCGCCCTCGCGCATCACCCGCGCCAGCCGCACACAGGAGCTCAGCAGCATATCGCGGGTTCCCGTGGTGATCAGGGTCGGTGGAAAGGCCGCATCGAACGCGCCGAAGACCGGGGAGGCCTCGGGGTCCGTCACGTCGTGCCCGGCCAGATAGGCGATGGTTATGTTGGGCCCTTCATCCGCGCGCAGCACCGGGTCACGGTCTGCCGCCGCACTGTCGCCGAAGTCGTTGAGATCACAGGCCGGAGACAGCGCCGCGATTGCCGCCGGCACGGGCAGGCCACGCGCGCGCAGGCGGTGGGTCAGCGCCAGCGACAGATTACCGCCCGCACTCTCCCCGGCGACGCAGAAGCTTCCCTCCCCGGACAGCGCCTGCGCAACCGCGAAGGCATCATCCAGCGCGGCGGGAAACGGATGCTCGGGTGCCAGACGATAGTAGGGGGCAACGATCCGGGCGCCGGTTTTGACCGCCAGCGCGGCGGTGATCGGCAGGTCTTCGAACGGACTACCAACCATGAACCCACCACCAAACAGGTACAGAATGGTGCCCTTGGTGGGCACAGAGCCGTCGGCGCAGACCTCCATGCAGGCCACGCCGCCAACCTCGACGTCCGTGATGGTCACCGGGTAGCGCGCCAGCGCCATTTCAACCGCCGGGGTGTAGCCCTCGCGCTGGGCCTTGCGGATGCCGTCCAGCGGCTGGTCTAGCACGTAGGGCGAGTCATAGGGCTCCATGGCCGCGAAAATGGCTTCGGCTTCGGGGCTGAGGGCAGCAGGAGAGCGGGGCATAGCGGGAACCTCTCGAACAGGAAGGATGAACGATCACAGGGACTTCGCCCGATGCTAGCCGGTTTTTGCCGCCGCAGCCATCACAGGTCTGGCAGGGCCCGTTCAATCGCCGTCCAGTCATCGCGCGGCAGCACCACGCAGGGCTCACCGATGTCCTCGAGCCAGGAAAACACCGAGAAAAACGGCTGCGCGTAGGAACGCGTGGCGTGCGGTGCCATCGGCGGGTTGAAGATGAAGCTGCCCGGGCCGAGGTCGCGCCAGTCGCCCTCCCCGAAGCGCCAGCCTGAACGCGGTGACAGGTTCACATAGGTCTCCGGCGCCGGGTGGGCGTGGTCGCGGTAAAGCGTGCGCGGATGCAGCAGGAACAAGCCCAGCGTGAAGTCGGCGTGCTCGAAGCCGCAGGCGCCGGGACCAATCAGCAGCGTGTGCAGGTTGCCGGTGCGATAGCCGGCGCCAACGTCCGCATCCGGGGCGTAGTATTTCATCTGATCCTCCGCCCAGACCAGATCGTCGACCGCCGCCTTCAGGGCCTGCTGCAGCGCCAGCAAGCCGGGCGCCTGCATGTGCTCGATCGCCTCATTGAGCAAGGCGCGATGACGACCGGGCGACTGCGGTGGAAGGTCGGCGAAGGCCCCGGGCGTCAGCGCTGTCGTCGCCAGCCGGTCGAGCGTGCGTTGCGCGGCCTTAGCTGTTGCGCCGCCCTCACCGCAGCAGGCACGGAGCAGGCCGGCAATGGCATCGACCACCCCGCGCACGCGCTCGTACTTTCCGGTCACGGAAGCCCACTGCGCGGCCTCAGGCGGCTGGCGATGGCCACCCGGCTCAGGCCTCGCCCAGCAACCGCGCGTCGTAGGGGTACTGCGTGATGTTCTCGAAGCCGGTCTCGGTCACGATCAGCTGGTCTTCGAGCTTGATGCAGAAGTCGCCGCCTTCCTCGCCCACCAGTGCTTCGACGCACAGACACATGCCCGGCTCGAGCTCGTAGTCGTTGGCCCCTTCCTGGAACTCTTCCTTGTAGGGGATACACGGCCACTCATCGCACAGGCCCACGCCGTGGAACCGGCAGCTGTACTGCCGCGCCACGTATTTCGGGTCCAGCTGGTGCCCGCCGAAGGTCAGCTCCTTCATGGTCGTGCCAGGCTTCACCAACTGCTCGTTGGTGCGCATGTGCTCGACCGCGTGCTTATAGGCCTCGATCATGTCGGCGCGCGGCGCCTGATCGCCGATCCACCACGTGCGCGAGATGTCGATGCAGAAGCCGTAGATGCCGACCAGATCGGTGTCGAAGGCGAGGATTTCGTTGTTCTGCAGCTTGCGCGGGCCGCACTCCTGAAACCACGGGTTGGTCCGTGGGCCGGAGGCGAGCAGGCGGGTTTCGATCCACTCGCCGCCGCGCTTGATGTTGCCGGCGTGCAGGACCGACCAGATTTCGTCCTCGGTCATGCCCGGCTGCACCGCCGCCTGCATCTCGTAGACCGACTGTTCGCAGGACCAGCTGGCGCACTTCATGGCCAGCTGCTCGTCGATGCTCTTGACGCTGCGCGCCTTTTCCATCGCTTCCTCGCCGCGCATGACGTCAAAGCCCGCATCCCGCAGCGCGTAGAAGCCGTCGAGCATGATCTTGTCGACACCCAGCCGCATGTTGCCGCCGGCGTGCTCGCCCATCAGCTCGACCACCTGCTGCGCGAAGCCGTCGGCGGCCTGCTGCGTCCGGTCGCCGTTGGCGAAGTAGAACATGCTCGCCCCGCTGCGCACTTCTTTGACCAGCGGGTTGAAGTCGCATAGGAACGGGCTGTTCTTGTAGTCCCAGACCACCAGATGACCGTCGGCGGTGACCAAGCAGGCGCGGAACGGATTGTGGGTGTTCCACAGCTGCATGCTCGTGCTGTCGCTGGCGTAGCGGATGTTCAGCGGGTCGAACAGCAGCACGCCGCCCCAGTCGCGCTCGTGCAGCGCCTTGACGATCCGGTCGAGGCGGTAGGCGCGCATGGCCTGCAGGTCCGGCGCCTGCAGCCCGGCTGCGTGCCACTCCTGCCACGCCAGGTCGGTCGGGCCGATTTCGATGCGGTTGCCGTTGTTGGGGCTGCCGTCGTCGAGGGCGTCGCCGCGCGCGCTGTCGATAGGCACCGGCGGGGCGGCTTCGGCCTTAGCGCTGGCAAAGGGCATAACCTTACGGGTGTTGCTGTAAAACTCGCCGTCCATCGTGGCATCCTCCAATCGGAACTCTGTCACAAAACCCAGACAGGATTCAGTGCAGGATAGTTTATCGATTTGCGTCACCCATGCGACACTTCTGCGCCCGGAAGCTGCGATGGAGCGGCTGGTCTCAGGCGAACAGAAGCGTCACCGCCGACAGCACCGCGACCGCCACCAGTGCTCCTGCCATCCCGAGGTTGATCATCCGCTGCCACCGCTGGGAAAGCTCTAGGGCGTGCAGGCGCACCCCGGCCCAGAGCCACAGGAAGTGCAGTGGGAACCAGATCAGGTTCGCGATCAGCAGCTTGGCCCCGATCTCGAACCACAGCGAGTTAGGCGCAAAGCTGAAGCCAGTGAACAGCGCCGTGTTGACGGCATAGGCCTTGGGATTGAGCACCTGCAGCACCACCGCGCTGAGCACGCCGGGCGGGTGCCGGGCCTCGATGAAGGCGATCCGTGTCCCGGCAAAGGCGATCCGGGCGGCGAGGTAGAACAGGAAGGCCGTCGACCCGGCCAGCAGCAACAGCCGCAGCCCCGGCGCCGACAGCAGCACGGCGGCGAGGCCGCTCATCACCGCCAGCATGACGATGTTCGCCCCCAGCATGATGCCGAGCACAAACACCACCGAGCGCCGGAAACCATAGGAGGCACCGAAGCCCGCCACCGTGAGGACGGCCGGACCGGGGGTAAGGACGAGGAAAAATGCGGCAAGGCCGAAGCTGATCATGGCGCCATTTGCTGCGCCTTTGCCGCGCGCAGCAAGCGCAAATTGAACTAAGACGGCAAAGGGCGACCGACGGCCGCGCAGGACTTTTAGGACAAACGGCCTAAATCACCAATTTACTGAGCTTTTTTGCCGGAGACCGCGCCATGCAGGAGCATCCGCGCCGCCGTGACCTGATCGACGAACTCCACGCGCGCCCCTTTGCCGAGGTCAGCGCCCCCTGCGACGTGGTCTTTCTCGCCTGCAAGCACCCGGAGAATGCAGTCGGGCGCGACCGCGCCGGCGAGCGCGACCGGCTGACCGACCGGCTGAGTGCTGCCGGGCTCGACCCCGATAAGGTCGGCACCAACCACTTCCTCGACCGCGTGGCGGCGGGCGACCGGCTCAAGTGGGAGCAGCATTCGGAGTTCACCAGCCTCGCGCTGTTCCGCGAAGACACCGCCGCCGAGGCCTTTGCCTTTGATGACGCCCGCGCCACCCTCGACGACTGGGCAAAGGGCCTGACCGCGCCGGCGCTGGTGAAGGTCTCCATCCGCGTCGAACACGCCCCCGAAGACCCCGCCGCCATGGCCGCGCGCCTGTCCCAGTGGTTCAACCCCAAGAGCCTCGCGGCCGCCCGCATTCTCGACGGCAGCGGCGTGCTAGCCGGGGATTTCCAGCTCGACGAGCACGGCCACATGCGCTTCGCCCTGTTCGTCGCGCCCGACACCAGCCCGGCCCGCGTTGGGCAGGTGGTGCAGTCGGTGCTGGAGATCGAGACCTACCGCGCCATGGCCATGCTCGGCCTGCACCGCGCGCGCAAGCTGGCCAAGGCCCTGACCGACTTCGACCAGCGGCTCGAAGACATCGTGCTGACCATGGCCAAGGCCGACGCGGACGCCGAAGGCCTGCTGTTCAACCTGCTCGACATCTCGTCGACGCTGGAGGAGCAGGCGGCGCTGATGACCTTCCGCTTCGGCGCGACCGAGGCCTACAACGCCATCGTCCACGACCGCATCGAGCTGCTGCGCGAGCAGCGGTTCGAGGGGCTGCAGACCTTCCACGAGTTCATGATGCGCCGCTTTGACCCGGCAATCCGGACCGTCAGTTCGACCCAGGACCGGCTCAACAGCCAGCTCGACCGCACCACCCGGACGGCCGAGCTGCTGCGCACCCGCGTCGACGTCTCGCGCTCGGCGCAGAACCAGTCGCTGCTGACCAGCATGGACCGGCGCACGGGGCTGCAACTGCGGCTGCAGCGCACGGTCGAAGGCCTGTCGGTGATCGCGATCAGCTACTACGCCGTCAACCTGCTCTCCGGGCTGCTGTATCCGCTGGCGGACGCGGCTGGGTTCTCCAAGCCGCAGCTGACCGCCGGGCTGGTGGTGCCGGTGGTGCTGATGGTGGCGCTGCTGATCCGGCGCCTGCGGTTGGGCGAGCGTCGCAAGGACCGCGACGGCAGCGACAACTCTACAGGCGCCGGGCGTGACAACCGCCGAGATTGATCGCCCGCCCAAGATAACGCGCAGCGCGCACTGGCCTTGACGCCGCCACGACGCGCGGGAAGGGTGAGGGCGAGACCCTTGCAACGCCGGACCCGGACCCGCCATGCTCGACCAGAACCTCTACAGCTGCTTTCAGGACCGGCGCCCGGCTGACCCCGGCGCCCTGTTCCTGCGCGGGGACCGGCGCAGCCTCGCCTACGGCGACCTCGACACCGAAACCGGGCGCTACGCCGCAGCGCTGACCGCCTGCGGGGTCAGCCCCGGCGACCGGGTTGTGGTGCAGGTCGGCAAATCGGTCGAATTCGTGCTGCTCTACCTCGCCTGTCTGCGCATGGGCGCGGTATTTGTGCCGCTCAACCCCGCCTATACCCGAGCCGAGCTGGCCTACTTCCTCGGCGACGCCAGCCCGCGCGTGCTGGTCTGCGACCCGGCGGCTGCGGCGGCCAACGACCTCCCCGCGCTGGCGGCGGAGACGGGAGTCGCCCACTGCCTGACGCTGGGCACCGACGGCGGCGGCAGCCTGCCCGAGGCCGCAGCGGCCCTGCCCCCCGCCACCGGTGTGGTCAGCCGCGGGCGCGACGACCTCGCCGCCATCCTCTACACCTCCGGCACCACCGGGCGGTCGAAGGGGGCGATGATCACCCACGGCAACCTGATCTCCAACGGGCTGGTGCTGCACGAATACTGGGGCTGGGTACCGGGAGACGTGCTGCTCCACGCGCTGCCGGTGTTCCACGTCCACGGCCTGTTCGTCGCGCTGCACTGCGCCCTGCTCAACGGCTCGGAAGTGATCTTCCTCGACGCCTTCGACCCCGCGCGGCTGGTGGCGGAGCTGCCCGGGGCCAGCGTGCTCATGGGGGTGCCGACCTTCTACGTCCGCCTGCTCGATACGCCCGGGTTCGACCGCAGCGTCAGCGACGGCGTGCGGCTGTTCATCTCCGGCTCGGCGCCGCTGCTGCCCGAGACCTTCGCGCAGTTCGCGGCCCTGACCGGGCAGCCGATCCTCGAACGCTACGGCATGACCGAGGCGGGGATGATCACCTCCAACCCCTACGCCGGGGGCGAGCGGATCGCGGGCACGGTCGGCTTCCCCCTGCCCGGGGTCAGCGCGCGGGTCGCCGACACGGACGGCAAGACGCTACCGGCGAGCGAGATCGGCATTCTGGAGATCACCGGCCCCAACGTCTTCGCCGGCTACTGGAACATGCCGGAGAAGACGGCGGAGGAGTTCCGCGCCGACGGCCACTTCATCACCGGCGATATGGCTACCATGGCCGAGGACGGGCGCATCGCCATCGTCGGCCGCGCCAAGGACCTGATCATCAGCGGCGGCTTCAACGTCTACCCCAAGGAGGTGGAGGAGCAGCTGGACCGGATGCCGGGGGTGCGGGAGAGCTGCGTCATCGGCCTGCCCCACCCCGATCTGGGCGAGGCGGTGACAGCGGTGATTGTGCCGGAGGCGAGCGGTAGAGCCTCAGGGGAGAGCACGGGCGTCAACGAGGGGGTGAACGAGGCGGCGATCACAGCCGAGAGCATCGCGGCCTTCCTCGCTGACCGCCTGGCGCGGTTCAAGCAACCCCGGCAGGTGGTGCTGGTCGACGCCCTACCCCGCAACGCCATGGGCAAGGTGCAGAAAAAGGCGCTGCGGGAGGACCATGCAGGGCTCTACGGCTGACCAACCCAGAACCAACCCCGGGGCCCAACCATTCAGCTCAGCACTGCGCATCAGCAGCGGTCGCAGCCAGCGACTTGAACAGGTTCCGCGCCATCGCAATCACGAAGCGACTACCGCCAATCTCTTTCTCGAAAGCCACCATGATTTCACGAACGATGACGTCCGTGGCGACGGCGCAGACGTTGTCGCGGCTGATGATCGACATGCCGAGATCGATCGCTCGATCGAGATTTTCGGAGAAGACGTCCTGCTAGGCGTTGCAGTCGATCAACCAGCAAACAACTATGGTTTCGATGGCTGCGGCCGTGGGCGCGGCGATCAACTCGGCGCCGATGTTGAAGGTCTCGTAGCCAACCTTCCAGACGCCGGAGTTGTTATCGACAATCCAAAACTCTGCATGGACCGTCTGAGCAGCGAGACCTTCGGTCGCAAACACCATAAGGCTCGGCAGCACGTCGTCTTCGGTGTTGCTTGCGAGGATGCCGTCGACCTGCGCGCGGTCTAAAGTCCCGGCGGCGATGCTCGTTCCCACCCGCATGTCGGCGTCGGCGTCCCCAGACAACCTGCGCAGGCCGATGAAGCCAATGGATCCAGCCGGAACCGCAAATTCGTAGGCCAGGTAGCGATACTGATCATCCACATCGTGATAAAACTCGGACGACTCACCCTCTGCCAAAAAGGCAGGACCATTGAGTTTTTGACCGGCAGCGGCGAAAGGAAAAAACATAAGCATCAAAAATAGAAATAACCGCACGGCAGGCCTCACTGAGCACAACTTCGATTAAATACGAATTTTCTATAAAATCTT
>Ga0163109_10003363_pt1 | contig 12236 bp, 9 predicted proteins | sample CRUFie1St13metaG_FD_108704 | JGI IMG/M metagenome (GOLD analysis project Ga0163109, IMG submission 108704) | Marine microbial communities from the Costa Rica Dome - CRUD Field 142mm St13 metaG | ecosystem: Environmental > Aquatic > Marine > Oceanic > Photic zone | place: Costa Rica: the Eastern... | reverse complement strand
TCTTCGCCCTCCCTCCTCGCGACGAGAAGCTGTCGCGACGGGCACTAGCATCCTCCTCTTCGTCATGTCCATGAGCTCGCGGCACTGGATCTTCGTGAGCACCAAGGCGGCTTACAAGTGGGTGCCATACCTCACTTTCGACCTCGGGCTGCTCGGAGGTGTTGCTACGATGCACGCCCAAGCCGGGGGCTTTGAAAACGAGTCCTCTGTTTCTTTCGAGTACAAGGACAGCAACCAGTATTGTCCCGACGACCAGTGCGTCGCGCTCTACCAGGCAGGGCTGGTCTGCGTCGTCCTCCTCTCGCTCTCGGTGGCCGCGTCCTTCGTGGCCCTGATCGTGGAGGTGGTCGTCATGCTTCAGCTGGGGAACGTGCTCTCCGAGACTGGACCCTTTGGGCCGTACGTCAACTACCAGAAGTGCAACAGGAACATGATCTGGGGGAGCATTTCGAGCATCCTGGGCGCCATACTATCCGTAACGGCACTTGCAACGTGGGCGGGAATCGTAGCGAACAACCAGGCGAGGTGGGCTCACACACGCAGGCTCACGCGCCCCACCCCCCCCACCTCGTCCCTCCCCCAGGCTAACGCGGCACTTCTCTCCCTCCCTTTCACTCTACGCCCCAAAACGCCCCAAAACAGCATTCCTCAAGCTCACAAGAGCGACGCGGTGACGTGGCATCCGGGTTGGTCGGTCTGGGCTTCGAACCTTCTTGGCGTACTGCTCGAGGCCTTCGCCTCGTTTTTGGTGTGCCGCAGCGTTAACCTCTCCAGGCACCCCTTCAGCGGGTACTCCTCCATCATTTGACACCCACTTTCATTGTACAACGTTTAGCCAGCAGTCCCCCCAGCCTCTCCTCCTCTCGCACTCCAGAAACTCCTTGAGGAAGGATCCCAGGCCCCGCGGAAGCGAATTGAAGTCTCATCCGAAGAAGGCGGAGGGGGGTCAGAAGAAGGTCTCTCGCCGCGTGCCGCTTGCCCTCGCGAGAGAATGGGCGCGGCCCCTGGGCACACAATGCTTTGAACGTACCCCGCCACAGGTCGTCCTTCAAAACCCTCGGAAACGCAGGGCAGAGCAAGCCATGGACAACATCTTGGCCATGCCCCAAGGTGGCTCCTTGGACCTTACCGCGCGGTTCGAGGGCCTCAGGTGTCGTTGCGACCACCGCGGAGGGCAGGAGGCGTCGACGTCGTCGACTGGCCCCGCGGCCAGGACCGGGGTGGAGAAAGCCGCCGAGCTCGTTCTCGAGTACAAGCGTAACCTGGAGAACGGCTTGCGGCAGTTTGTGGCGCTGAACAGCCAACTGCGGCTGCTGGAGACGGAGTCGGGTGGGGGCCCGAGCTCGAGTGACGGGGCGAGCAGGCGGCTTGATTTTGGGGGAGCGGTGGAGGACGAGGACGATGCCTCGGGCGACGGAGGGGCCGGCGCGGGGCAAGTGGAAGTCATGCGGGAGACCCTGACTCACATCGAGAAGACCTTTAAGAGGGACCTGATGAAGCTCAAGGGCCTCGTGCCCTTCATCAAGGGCGTGGAGGCGAGGACCCCGATGAGGTCCCACCTGCGGCAGAACATCCAGACCACCTGCACGGTGTACTTGAACCACTACACGCTAGCTTGGAAGGAAGTCTTGGACATGCCGCACGACGCGGATGCCTCCGACGGTTCCTTGGAGCCCGCCTCGGTGGCTGAATTCCTGCTCCGGATGTACTTTCACCTCGAGCGAAGCGAGCAGTGTGTGGACGGGTCGCAGCTGTACATGGAGAAGCTAAGGGGTCTCGTGGTGGAGTCCCAGAGGCTGCGGTCTCACGTCTGCCAGTGCCTTGACGTGGCCCTGAAGAGCAGGAAGAGCGAGGACGACGGTTTGGGGCAGGTGTGCTCGCCGTGCGCCAAGGACAGGATCCACAGGAGGAGGACCCGGCCGGGGACCTTCAAGGACGAGGCTATCCTGGACAAGCTCTTCCAGCAAAAGTTCTTTGACTTTGTTGCCGACCTGAAGGAGCTGGTGACAGCGGAGTACAAAGCGATAATGGCGGTGGCCGCAGACCGCAAGTACCGGGTCCTGTACGATCACGACGCCCTGGAGGTCGTTGGGAATACCCTGGAGGAGGTGGTGCCCCGTTTCCTGGACTTCCTGACTCAGAAGCAGCAGGCCCTGTCTGGGAAGCGGCGGACCATCATCGGCCAGGTCGCCTCGGCACTGAACTACTCGCCCTTAGGCAAGTGAAGTGGCGCGGAGCGGCCTCTCCCTCCTGGTAATTTCTTGTTGTTTATTTCGTGTACGGACTCGGATAGCAACAACGGTACGTGGTCTTGTTGCTTGCTCTCTCTCTCTCTCTGCGCTTTTGTCGGTGAACGGGGAGGGTGGGCATCTTGGGGTTGTTCGAGCAAGGCTTGCCATCACATCACATCACGGTGCAGGTCCTCAATTCTTGTGTGTCACCTTTCATGTAGGGTTCGCCCTCAAACCGCACTTCAAAGCTAATCCGTCTTCCAGGATCCTCGATCAGGATCCTCGATCAGGATCCGGGGGGGAGGAGTCTGGTTTTCGATTCTCGCCCAAGTCCCGAAAATGATCGTTGAGTTTCGCTTTTCAAGCCAGGCGTGTACAAATCCCTTGTTAGAAATTTGATTTTCCGGAGTGACAGAAAAGGACAGACAGAAGAACGAGGTGCCGCGCGAGCACCCGAAGCGAAGAAGACCGCGACCGACTGGCGGACCGCGACGCGAGCGGCAAAAGAAGGCAGTCGAGGTCCGGGAGACGCGGAGTGGACGAGGTAGAAGAAGCCGAAAGAGCCGACCCCGCACGCCGCGCGCACTATGGAGGTCGCGAACGCAGACGGATTTGTGTTCAAGAGGCGAAGGAAGGAGGAGGCGAGCACGTCAGCAAAGGCTCACAAGGCCCCGCGCGTGGAGGAGGTCCCAGCCAGGCAGCACGATGGGTACCGCGGCGGAGCGCGCGTGCAGGAGGAGCCCGAGGAGGTTGGCGCGGCGTACGTTTCCTCGAAGCGCCAGGACAGGGGTAGGAGGGCCTCGTTCATCACGGAGGAGACCTCCTTCCCACCCTACCCCGTGGGCGGGGCGGTGATTCTGCCCGCTGACGGCGAGGACGCCTCTTTGGACGAGGGCGAGAAGCTCGTGAAGCTGTGCCGCGAGATCGCGTCAACGGAGTGCAGGAACGTGTCGAGAACGTTTGTGGGCAAGACGGAGGAGGTCTCGCACCTGGTGTACGGCGCGCTCCAGTCCTTCGAGAAGAGGGTCGGCGCCCTCGTCCAGGCTGGCGAGGTCAAGTTCTTGTCCAAGGAGTCCAGGGAGCTGAGCACCAGGAAGCAGACCATGAAGAGGCTTGTGGAGTCTCTGGAGCAGGAGCTCAAGTCTTGGAATGAGATCGAGGAGGGGGGCGAGGGGGAAGCGGTCGCGGAGCGTTCCTACGAGGCAGAGGAGGAAATGGGGAGGAATGCCGTGAAGAGCGAGAGCCTGAGGGGCCAGCTGGCGACCGCCTACAACGAGACTTTGGACAAGATTGACGTCAAGGTGAACAACCTTTGTGGCCTGGTCAAGTCGGTGGAAAGCCTTTGCGGCCAGACAGAGGAGTACGCCAAGGACCTGCAGACAAAGTACCACAAGCAGGCCTTCAACCCCCTGCCCCACGTGAACTCCCCGGCCGCCCTAATCAAATCGCTCCTGAAGCCGGCCGTCTGAGGTTGCGGGGAGAGCGCAGAACGGAGAGGGCAACTTCCGATAAAAACCGATTAAAAAAGTGTAATCCCAGCATTACTACGCAGTGACGGCTTCGAGAGGCTAGGTAGCGATCTCCCTCCTCCTGCTGAACACCTGGAGTGCGCTCGCCTCGATCCCTTCCTCGGAGACGAGGTCGGGAACATTCCCTGCGGTCTGAATGGCCTCACAGGCAACCGCGATTCCGTATGACACGGCGTACTCTAGAGAGCCATTCCCGGCTCCCACGAGGGCCCTGATCACCCCAGCCACGAGGCAGTCCCCCGCCCCGTTCACGTTGGCCACCCGCACGCCCAGGGAGGGGAGGTGCTGGCAGGTCCCATCTCCCCTGGCGATCAGGACTCCTTGGCTCCCCCTTGTCACCAGAACGTTTTTAACGCCCAAGGACCTCAGCAGGGCAGCGTCCTCGGTCAGCCCGCCCCCCAAGGGCCTGCTCCGGCCGGATGCGGCAGCGATGGCCCCGAGCTCGGCTTCGTTGGGCGAAAGGTAAGCGATTCTCTGGAGGAACGGGGCTGCGCGAGCGGACTTTGTCACAGAGACAGGCTCGAAGAAGACGGGAACGCCGGCGTGGTAAGCGATCTCGAAGCAGGAGGCGAGAGCCTCCGGACTCAGATTGGCCTCGAGCACGAGTACCTCGGCCCGCTCGATGTCGCGCCTGAAGCCCGAGACCCAGGCCCCGTCCAGTTCGCTTTCCACCAGAGCGGTGTCCGCGACTCCCGACACGAGGCCGCCGCTCCCGTCGAAGGTGCATGCGACGACGGGCGTCGTCCTCCCGGGACAAACTTTGATGCCCCTCGTGTCCACGCCTGCCGACCGCAGGGCGTTCAGGATCTCCCTCCCCGCCGCGTCCTCGCCCACCACGCTCACGAAGAGCGGTCGTTCCCGCAGCCTGCCAAGGCACTCTGCTATGTTTCTGCCGACACCGCCGTGCTGGAACCTCACCCTTCCAGGAACCGTCGACCCAACCACCGCTCCGTCTCTCGTCAGGTGCACGTCCAGAACGCTCCCGCCCACGACTACCACTCTCGGCTTCCTCCTTCCAGCAGTGCTCTCCTTTCCCGTATCCGAGGCCGTCGACGACGTTCCGGATGGCGAAGACTCGCGGGTTTGCGGAATCGGGTCGTCGGGGGCGACGTGGCTCGCGAGTCGCGTGATCCTGATCCGGGCTTGTTGCCCCCGAGGGCCTTGCCGAGCGCGCGAGGCATCCTCCTGTCCCGCCATGGCTCCCCTCAAAGATGGATCGTGCGCGAGCTCGGGCGAGCTCGGATTGAAGATTTCCGACCGGGAACTTTTCCAGGAGCGCAGCGGCCCCGGCCCAGAAAAACCCCAGAGCGCAGAGGTGCGGAGCGGAGAGGCCGGAGAGGGCGGAGGAGCCGGATCCTAACAACATGGTTGTTCTCGCGGCATCGGTGGTGACCAAGACGGGAAAGGGTAAGCGGTCTGGACGACCGATGGGGAGGGGGAACGCGACTTCCCGTCCTCACACTCCATCGTTCTTCTGTCCCTCGCGCGCGAAGTTCGTTTTGCTTACCACCGCCGCTTGTTTTTCTCCTCTTTTTTTCCTCGCCTCTCGCCTCGCGACCACAGCCCTCGTGTCCCGTCAGTTCGTGGACATGACGAGGATCCGCATCGAGGGCCTGCTCGCGGCGTTCCCGAAGCTCGTCAACTCCGGAAAGCAGCACACCTACGTCGACACCGAGAACGTTCGATACGTGTATCAGCCTATGGAGGTGAGTGTGCGCGGCCTCCCTTTGAACCCGCCTTTCTCTTCTCGCTGCCCTCGCCATGCCCCCGTCTCCGAGACATTGCTCGCGCTTGGAGGGGAGGCGTCTCGAGGAATTCTTCGCGTCGAGGAGCCTGAAGGACTGAAGCGTCTCGTCTCGTCTCCCCTTTCCTCCTTTCTTTCGCCTGCCCCTCTGCAGACCCTGTACTTGGTACTCGTGACCAACAAGCAGAGCAACATCTTGGAGGACCTGGAGACGATGAAGCTGCTGAGCCGCATCCTGAGCGACTACGAGATGGACGAGGAGTCCATCTCGGACAACTGCTTTGAGATCGTCTTTGCCTTTGACGAGGCCATCTCCTTTGGACACCGCGAGCACATCAACTTGCAGCAGATCAAGACGAACTTGGAGATGGAGTCGCACGAGGAGAAGCTCCACAAGATGATCATCCAGTCTAAGATCAACGACACCAAGGACATCATGAAGAAGAAGGCCATGGAGATCGACAAGATCAAGCTGGAGAAGAAGCTTGAGAGCTCCAGAAACTCAATTAGCAGCATGGGTAGCGGCATGGGAGGAGGTATGGGCGGAGGAATGGGAGGAGGTGGAATGGGAGGAGGCGGAATGGGAGGAGGCGGAATGGGAGGAAGCGCGGCGCCGTCCTTCGGGTCGGACATCGCCGGCTTCGGAGGCGTGGGCATGTCTCAGCCGCAGTCGTCTTACACCATGAAGAAGTCCTCGGGCGCTGGAAAGGGAATGAAGCTCGGAAAGAAGAAGGCCTCCCTCCTGGACTCCTTCAAGCAGGACACCGCCATCCCGGAGCTGGAGTCGCCCAAGGCCGCAGCCGCAGCCCCGAGGGCCCCAGTGGACCCCGTTTCCATCGACATCGAGGAGAAGATCTCATGCACCATGCAGTCGGACGGCACCCTGGAGGGCATGGACGTTCAGGGCAGCATGAGCCTCGTCGTCCACGCCGAGGAGTCCTCGTGCATTAGGGTTCTCGCGGAGCTCGGGGACAACCCGGGAATCCAGTTCAAGACCCACCCCAACATCGACAAGGCCCTCTTCAACAAGAGCAGCACGCTCGGTTTGAAGGACCCCAACAGGCCTTTCCCCACGGGAAGTGCGCTCGGAGTGCTCAAGTGGAGGATCAGCCCCAAGGACGAGTCGATGATGCCCGTCCAGATCTCGTGCTGGCCGAGCGTGTCGGGGGCGGAGACCTACGTGAACCTGGAGTACGAGGTGAGGGAGGGCATGTCTCTGGAAAACTTGCAGATCACAATCCCGCTGCCAGGCCCACCTCAGGTCAACTCTTGCGAGTTTGGGGACTACCAGGTGGACTCCAGGAACGGGTGCCTGCACTGGCAGATCGAGCTCGTGGACGACGACAACAGGTCCGGGTCGATGGAGTTTGTCCTTTCCAACGCCGACCCCGATGGCATCTACCCCATCGAGCTCATGTTCTCCTCGCGCGACACTTTCGCCAACCTCGAGGTGGCCGGCATCAGCCGTACTGCAGACGGGCAGCCGGTGAGGTACGCCGCCACCAAGTCCCTCGTCGCGGACTCGTACATTGTCGAGGGCTGAGCTATTTTTCAGTAATATTTTGCAGTAAAAATAACTTCTGAGCACTCTCTCTCTCTCTCTCTCTCTCCTCCAAAACAACTTGGATTTGAGGATAAGCCTTCAACCAAGCCAAGGGGCAGATCCAAAGCGCGATCGATCATGGGAGCGTCGACGCGCGAGTTGGCTGGCAGGACGGGGGTTCCCGCGAGGGCCCCGCGTCCGGCCTGGTCGTTCGATCGGGTCCGGAAGGGCGGGCGAGAGGGCCGGCTCCGGGGCTCGCGGCCCGTCGCCTCGGCGGTGTCCCCGGCAGCCCTCTTGGCCGGTGGACAGACAGTCCTTGCCCCTCTCGGAGCACTGCCGACGACGCTGGCATGGGCTCCGAACCTATCGGACGAGTCCCTCGCGGCCCAGTTCTTCGCCTTCAGCCTCTTCCCCTACCTCGCCTTCCTTTACTACACGCTACGTACCGAGAAGATGCCAAAGCTCGCCAAGGTCGGCTTCTGCACCCTCCTGGTCTTCGTCTTCGCCACCATTCCGGCCGGGATCTACGCCAAGAAGGTGTACGGGACGTCCCTAGCGAACGTGGACTGGCTGCACGGTTCCGCGGAGAGCCTTCTGTCGCTGACCAACTTGCTGATCGTGCTTGGTTTTCGGGAGGGCATCCGGTCCAGGGCGGCCGCGGAGGTCTCGGGAGAGAAGCGGAAGGGTCGAGGCGGCCGGTGAGTGCCCCGAGGCGTGGCCAACAATTTTGAACAAGAACGAACCAACGCCGCCTACCAAGACGCATGAAAGTGTATATAGAGAAGTATTTTGTATACGTAGTGTTGAGTAAGTGTTCGTTTGAGTTTCCTCAGCAAACATCCTTCTTGCAGACCGGGCACGCCCTGTTCCTCTGCAGCCACCTGTCAATGCAATTGGGGTGGAAGGAGTGGGAGCACGGCAAAGTTCTCATCTGCTGGCCCTCCGCGTAGTCTTCGAGGCAGATGGCGCAGCAGCCCTGGTCGCTGGATCCACCCTTGTCCCCCTCGAACGTTCTCGTCGGTATGCTCTCGATCTGCTCCTTGGTCGCCCCCCTGTCCACTACCCCGACCCTCTCTTGCAGCTCCATGAGCTCCTCGTAGCTCAGCTCCTGCCCCAAAATGTCCTGCATCGGGTGGTTGGCCGGAAAACGTGACCGCAACAGAGGCCCGAGGCCGCCTTGCATGATGGGCAGCGGAACGACAGCGGGGGCCCCTCCCGTCCTGGACGAGACGAGACGCAGCCTGATCCCGTTGCCAAAGCCAGGGAGGATGATCTCGTTCACCCTCCTCCCCACCGTCGTCGCCGTCGCCGTCGACGACGGCTGCTCGAAGCCTCCTAGCTGTCGCATCAGATCGTTGATCGCGTCACCAGCACGCGAAGAGCCGAGGACTTGCCGCCGACGCGTCGGCGATGCCCGCGCGTCCTCCTCCGCCTGCAGCCTCCGCGCTAGCGCTTCGTCGGCCTCCATCTGGGAAGGCTCCCGCCGGACCCCATTAGCCGTCGCGGGGGACCCCAACCGGCTTGCCGCCCCGAGCAACACAGCCGTCCCGGCGACGACGGTGCCCACCAGGAAGGCCGCCGTGTTGAACGCGATCCGGCCCACGGCCGACGCCAAGTTCGGGATCTCCTGACCACCCTCGGTCTCCCCACACACCTCCTCCTCTTCTGCTCCTGCGCCTCTCGTACTCGCCCTCGCCTCCGCGTTCAACTCCTGCTGCAGCCTGCGGGCGAACTCAAGGTCGCCGCTCGTGTCCTCCAAGGCAGGCAAAGCAGGTGCGGAGGGCGGGTCCTCACCACTCCACTGGGCGCGCCTCCACCGCCTGCGCACCTCCTCGAGGTCGCTCTCGCTCTCGTGCTCGTCCGCCATCGAAAAGTCTAGGCTGCTCTGGGGTCCCCCTTGTCTCCACCCCACGTGGCATCCTGATGATTTCATGGCCCAGACTCATGAGACTCATGGGAGTGCCTTCTGGAGGTGGGGAAGGGGCCATATTCTGAGGACAGGTGCCGGGAGGGGGGCCAGCGCCGGCGTTTGAGGTGGAAAGACGGCGTGTGTTACCCTTCCATCGTAGGCGCAACGAGGCGAGGGAGAAAAGCTGTGCTCTGTTTCGCAAAAGTATCTATTATAACTTTTTTAACTACACGAAAGAAAAGTCCTTGACGCTGGGCTTTGGCGCCCAGGCAGAGGGCCATTCTCATTTATTGCAGAGCGTACCTAGAAAGGCTAGCTTACTGAATGGAGAACTTGGCGGTCTTGACGTCGTAGACCTCGGAGTGGGGGTGGTGGGATCCGCACTCTCCCTGGCAGACGGCAAGCTCGGCGACGTAGTCTCCCTCAGGCCACTGCTCTCCTCCCTGCTGCTGGGATGGCTCGGTCTTGACCTGGAAGTCGATGCTGTAGACGTTAGGCTGGAGGCCTCCGAAGACCTGGCCGCTTCCGACGACGTTGCCCTCAGGGTCCTGGATGGCGAAGATAAGCTCTCCGTCTCCGCAGGCCTTGGTGACGCTGAGAGAGGCAGAGAAGTCGATCTCGGAGTCCCTGTGTCCTGGGTTAGGGCTGACGTCGAAGCTGGTGAAGTTGGCGGCACCTCCCTCAGTTGGGTGGCAGACGGTGAGGAGCTCGCAGGCGTAGAAGGGGTCCAAGTCGACCTTGCTCAGGATCTTGACGAACATGTCGATTCCGACGATGTCGCAAAGAAGGGCGCAGACCTCTCCGAGGGTCTGGTTTGGGAGCATGCCGCAAAGGGCGCTGCAGCCTCCGACGATGCCTCCGTTGGCAATAATCTGGATAAGGTTGTTGATGGACTGGGAAACGAAGGAGATGCAGGTTGGGCAGAGGTCGAGTCCAGCTGGCTGGTTCTCGGCGACGACGGCCTTGCCCTGAGGGGTGATGGTGATCCTCAAGGCGTTGGACAGGTCGCGCTCGCCGTTGTGCAAGTCGACGGCGACGCTTCCAACATTCTTCAACTCAGTGTTGACGGCGGCAACGTTCGAGACGAACAGGCCGGCGATGACCGCGAGGGTGAAGACGGCGTACTTGTTCATTGTGTTGTGTGTGTCTTTGCTCTCTTAGCGCGAGGCTAGGCTAGGTTGTTCACGGCTTCTTCGACGTTCACAGGCGAAACGACGAAAGACACTTCTGTGCAGACGCGCTGTCAGTGGCACCGCACCCGGTGGTGGCGGTGGAATTCGCAATTTTATCTTGAGACGGTCTGTGCAAACGACCATGTTCCACAACAAGGCTTTTAGTACACGAATTCGTTTCGTACACCAACCCGTGTAGAAAATCAAGTGATTCAATTGCGAATCCGAGTGCCGATTTGGCGGCGCTAGACCTTCGTCTCTATTCCAGACACTCGACGTGTTGAACTGGCAAGGACACGATGACAACCATGTCACGTCTCGCTGCAGCAACTCCCTTCCAACATTTCCAAGACCTTCCAACATTTCCAAAAAAATCTTTTTGCTCGAAGCCCCAGTGACGCTTTTTGTCTTGTCAAAAACTGAACAAGCGGACGCCCTAGCAGGGACTGCAGGGACGCAGGATGGCGATGAACTTGAAGTGGGTGGCGCAGGTCACCGCGAGGGCGGTCGGCCGCGCCCCGGCGCTCGGCGGAGCCCAGCAAGGATCGAACTGCGCGAAGACCTTCAACCGTTTTCTCAACGTGCACGAGTACCAGGGTGCCAAGCAAATGGCCGGTTTTGGTATCAACGTTCCGCCCGGTATTCCGGCCTTCACCGTGCAGGAGGCGGTCGACGCGGCGAAGAAGATGGACGGAGGATCGGGCGAGGTACGCCGTCATTCTCTCTCTCTTTCCCTCAGTCTCTCTCGGGGGCGGCCGGTCGTCGTGCCGCGACCAACCCCCGTCCTCCCCTTCCTCCCGAATTCTCACTCACGCTGACGCGTCCACTTGGCCCGCTTGCCAACCGCGTTTCCTCTCGACGCGCGCAGGTCGTGGTGAAGAGCCAAATTCTCGCTGGAGGTAGAGGCCTTGGAACCTTCAAGTCCGGGCTTCAGGGAGGCGTCCACATCTGCAAGACGGAGGAGGTCGAGGGCCTGGCTTCGGAGATGCTCGGGGGAACTCTGGTGACCAAGCAGTCTGGGCCGGAGGGCAAGCCCGTGAACTGCCTTTACATCGCGAAGAAGATGCAGCTGCAGAACGAGAAGTACTTTGCGATTCTGCTGGACAGGGGCAGCGGCGGCCCTCTGGTCATCGCCTGCAGCGAGGGCGGCACCAGCATTGAGGACCTCGCCGAGAAGTACCCGGACAAGATCATCAAGTTCCCGATTGATATCAACGCCGGGATCACGGAGGATCAGGCAGCCCAGGTCGTGGACGGCCTGGAGGTCAGCGGTGACAAGGCCGCGGCGGTGGAGCAGGTGAAGGGTCTGTACAACCTCTTCGTCGAGAGCGACTGCACTATGGTCGAGGTAAACCCGCTTGCCGAGGACCCCGAGGGCAACCTGATCGCCGCGGACGCCAAGCTCGGCTTCGACGACAACGCGAGCTTCAGGCAGAAGGACCTCTTCGCACTGAAGGACGACACTCAGATCGACCAGAGGGAGGTCGCCGCGAGCAAGTGGGACCTGAACTACATCGGCCTTGACGGGGAGATCGGCTGCATGGTCAACGGCGCGGGGCTCGCCATGGCGACCATGGACATCATCAAGCTCCACGGCGGGACCCCGGCCAACTTTTTGGACGTTGGCGGCAGCGCCGAGAAGCAGCAGATCGTTGAGGCCTTCAAGATCCTCACCAAGGACGAGCACGTCAAGGCCATCCTGGTCAACATCTTCGGAGGGATCATGAAGTGCGACGTGATCGCCGCGGGAATCGTGGCGGCGGCCAAGGAGCTCGACCTCAAGGTCCCGCTCGTGGTCAGGCTCGAGGGAACCAACGTGGAGACCGGAAAGCAGATCATGGAGGAGAGCAACATGAAGATCATCACTGCTGTCGACCTCGATGACGCCGCCAAGAAGGCCGTCGCGGCCATCCAGGCCTGAAGCTGCAGCACACAGGGCTAAGTCGTCATTATCACCACAGCATTTTTTTTCTCTTCTCGTTCGAGTCGCCTTCACGATACGCACATGGCGTCAGAGCAGGCCCCCGCGTCCACGATGACGGCCTTCACCTCGACCCCCGCTGTGTTGTCCTTCTTTCCCTTGGCGTACGAGTTGATCTCCCTGGCGA
>Ga0163109_10003362_pt1 | contig 12236 bp, 2 predicted proteins | sample CRUFie1St13metaG_FD_108704 | JGI IMG/M metagenome (GOLD analysis project Ga0163109, IMG submission 108704) | Marine microbial communities from the Costa Rica Dome - CRUD Field 142mm St13 metaG | ecosystem: Environmental > Aquatic > Marine > Oceanic > Photic zone | place: Costa Rica: the Eastern... | reverse complement strand
GTTTTGTGTTTGTAGTAGTTCATCCATAGTAGAGGGTGGTGTGTTATGACCTATGATTGTAAATTCAGGTAGTTCTATTAGGTTAATCGTCAAGTATAAAGGTGCGTTTTCGTCTTTGTTCCATTTTCCATCATCTTTGTACCATAATCCATCATGTTCTTTTTTGATGTTATCAATAACATTAGTACTTGTATGAAATTCATATAACTGGCCATTAACTTCATATTTAATACATGTACCACTAGACCCAACCATATTAATAGGAAATGAAAATATATTATTTCCCAATGGGTCTGTTGTAAAATTGTAATATAGATAGTAATTTTTATTTATAATATCTAACTTTTTATCAGTAGTAAATCCAAGTCGTGGGAACGGTACTTTATTATCTTCTGTAGTAACTTGAAATGATAAAGATTCGTTATCAATAAGTGAAGTAGTAAAATTGGTTACTTTTTGAGGTTTAAATAAAATGGGTATATCGTTATTATCATATATTGTCATAAACAATGTACTATCATAATTTGAAAGTTGTATTGGAGTGTTCATGTATGATGAAATTAAATGTTTAGGGAATGAAATTTTAGATATACTTTTAAAAATTTTGTCTGATGGTAAGTCTGTTTCAAAGTTTATAACTCGAGTATATTCATGAGTAGTGCTATGTAATTTTTTATATTTTCCAAGTGTAGCATAATACGATATATCTGGTGATTTTACTAAACCGAAATAGTTGTCTGTAATACGAAAGTTTTTATTACCAGTCCAATGAATAAAACTATTTTGTTTAAGGGATACATTATATTTACTAACATTTTTATTGATAGATAGTTTATCATTAATAGTATAGTAACAATTATTTTCATCATTAGCTTTAACTTGAGATGTAATAACATGTTTAAAGATTTTTTCATTACAAATGAGTCCATCATTTTCTTTGATGGATACAAAGTTATTATTATTACCATAATATATGTTTTGTTTTCCTGAAAAGTTACAAAATGCATTTTGTTTAGCACATTCAATCATACCTTTGGAAGTGTCTGAAGAATATACATGTCTTTTCTTGTCTTTATGGTTTGTATATATTTTAATACCAAATAATTCTCCATCAAAATTATTATATTTTTTTGATAAACTATTTGATTGTGTACGAGATAGTTTAATATGATTGAAGTTAGCATTACCAATATTGAAATTAGACATACTCATTAACATACTATTTTCTCTTGTATCTGGATGTTCATTCGTATGTTCTTTATTATACTCTTCTAATAAATTAGTAAGTCTAATATTTTCGTTTGAATGTTTATAACTCAAGTCAAATTTATAAATATAACCATTCATCCCATCAACAAAATTCCCTTCCTTATTATAACGACAACCTATTGATGCTGCTTGTACTTTCATGCTTTCACTAGGAATATCTTCTAATAAAGATACATGGTATTTCATAAGTTTAAAGTCAGGTTCTAGGATACGGTCTCTCACAAGAGGTAGATAGCAAACTTTATAGTTGGTGTCTTCTTTTATAATTTTTATATCAATAAGGCGTGCAGAAAAGTCATGTACAGCATCAAGTACTAATCGTTGGGTGTTACCATCTTTACTTTTACTGAGACCTCTAATAGACATGAAAATATTGGGTGTATTATAAGGTTGTGTACAATCTCTATAGATTGTAATATTTTTTGAAGGGTCTGTTTTATCAAAACACATATGAAATAAGGTTTCTAATCGTTGTGTTTGATTAACTTTGTCTGGTAATTTATTAAATTTATAACCAAAATTTAGGGTTAATTGAGGTATTCCTTTACTACCATCTAAAATATTTACAAACTGAGTGAATTCTATATTATTTGATTTGTTATTATTAACATCATAAAGTATATGGCCAGTATTAAGTAGTAATTTACCAAATGTAAAATAAGGATATGTAAAATGTTCATTAAAAGTGTACTTAGGAATTTGTTTTTTAGTAGACGCCCGTTCGTGAAATGAATGATCGTTTACTTTAATTGTAAATATCGGAAGATTATATTTTCCATCTTTGGCTTGATGTGGTTCTTTTATTATAGAGAAACTTACTCTAAAATAGTTTGAAGTATGGTCGGGTAAATCTGTATGTAAAACAGATATATCCATTGAATCTTCAAGCTTCTCTATTTTTTCATATCTATGTGTTGGGATACTTATACCTTTATCTCTAAGCATTTTATCCAGATACGAATCTTCTTTATTATACAAATAATTGTTTTCTTCTGGGTTATACATATGATAAAATCTTTCATACAACATATCGTACATAGAGAGTGAAATACGTTTATCTTTATGTTCTATGAACTTTTTCCCTTTATTTTGAATGAGTTCTTTATAACTATCAGTATTTATAGAACTGTTTCCAATATAATCTGATACTCTTAGATTATTAATCCTAATACTTTCTGTTATAATCATATGATTGACACTTCTTTTTATAGTATTACTATCTCCACTATCAACAATTTTACTGCTACTAGCAGTTTTACTAAAGTATTTTTTATTATAATGAGATATAGAAGGACCATCAAATCTATAAAAGTATTTTCCTTTTTCTGAATCTTTTATTTCATATGAATATATATATTTTCCAGAAGATCGTAATTTAAGCGAACAACCTGCCACTTTGTCAGGAGAAGAACGATTATTATATAAAACAATACTTACAAGATCTTTTAAATTATATCTTTTACCAAGAGGTATTGCTACAAAACTGTGTCTTTTTACTCCTTTTTCCCACCAAAACTCATTATCCCAATTTCTATAACCTGAAACGTTACCATCATTAATTCTAGATTTCGTGCCGGAGCCAGAAGATGCATGTAATGGTGATTCCACAGGGTGTTCTCTAGCAACATTTATAATTTGGTCATTACTATTCTTAACCCATACTTGTATTTCACTTAACGTAATAGACTTTGTTTTTGGATTAGTACTTTCAAATCGGACAAAATCAAATTCAGCTTCTTCATTTATGACCATATCTTCAAATCTGTCGTATTTTTTTATAGGTGTTAATTCATTATTTCCGAATACGTTATTTAATAAGCTGTAAAGAGTATTAGTACCAATATTTATTTTTAAACCACCTATACAGAACCCATCACAATCATAGAAAAATAAGTGCATTGTACCATTTTCGTAATATGCTAATATAATTAAAGTTCTTGAACTTGGTTTTTTTATAATAAAATCATAATCTTCTAGTAGTTTACACAATTCAATGTTTGTATCATGTTTACAAATATATAAACCGTTCGAAATTATAGTTACGTCCACGTCCTTAGAATCTGGAATAAATTTATGGTCTGACAAGTCGTATTCTGTTTTGTTTAAAATAGTAAATCGACCGCTTAATTTATAATCAATTATATAATTATTCCAAACATTTACAACTTCATATTCTAAATACTCTGAATTGCATTCCTTTATATAAAAACTCTTTTCTGGAATAATAGAACCTGTAAACATATCATCTCTAATTTCACTTATTTCAATTGTGTTTTTTATTTTTATATCTTCTATCTTTTTTGTAAACGTCTCTTGAAAACATCTTAAATATGTTATAGTATTACCATTGACGCATATGCTTATATTAGCCCAATCTTTAGTCAAAAATACACATACATCTTTCCATTTACCATCTTCATTTAAAAAAATATGATATTCATTTCTGTTATCATTTAAACATTTAATATATAGTAAATTTTCTAGCAGATAACTTGAAATTCCTCTGTCAGGTTTAAACCAAATACTAAGTGATAATTCACCTTCATTTTGTGGTATTGGTATATATGATTTTTCAAGATGTATATATTTTATAGTTATACCCTTTTGCGTTGGTTGTTCTATAATACCTTTGTTTTTTAGGCGTGAAGAATGTGTCATATATGCGTAATCTATGATTGTAATATTATAAGGTTCCTCAGGGATACTATTTGAGTTATACTGTGCAAATGGTATATACTGAAAAAGTTTATCATTCCCCATATTAGTAGATACTGTATTGTGTTCAGTATTATATTCTAGTAGAATGGGTTTGTCTCCATCATCAAATCTTGATTGTAAATATTTATAGTATGTAACAGATTCGTCTTTCTTATTAAAGAAATGTAATATATCGTTATTATGCATTATAAAATATTTGTGAGGATTTTTGATAGAGTATTTTAGAATATAATAAAACCTATCATCATTAAAGGAAGCAATGACATGATTTTTACGAAGATTATTATTATTGATTCTGCCCTTAAATTCTATTTCAATACTTTCGTCTTCTATCTTTGTATTAATGGAGATTTTTGAATTTTTACCATTAAAGATGTATGAATTAAAATTATGAATATTACCTGTGATGGTATTGTCCTTACCAACTTCATGAGATATTTTATTTTTAGAGTAGATTGGGAATAAAGTACTAGTTAAGAAAGTATTGTTATTATTCCAGGACTTTGTTTTTACACAATCAATAAAATTTGATTTCATATCTTTTAAAGGAATTGGTAGTAAGGTTAATATATTATCGGATTGTTCTATTTTTTTTGTTGTTACACGTTTTGGATATTTTTCAATATAACAATCGCTACCTTTCAATTCGCCAGTATCATTAAATTGGTCTTTTCCACACAATACTCCATCCTCAAATTCCTTTTCAGTGTATTTATGAGGGTCTCCAAAACGAACCATTTGTTTACCATCAAAATCGCAGAATTGTCCATCTTTAGCACATAATTCATATTGACCTTTTTTTGTTGAGGGTATGTCTCTACTGTTACAATATTGTATTTGTTGTTGTCTAGCTTCTTTCATTTTAGCATAATCATACGCGTGTCTTTTAGGTTCATAGTTAAAGTTAAATATATATTTTTGTTTCTGTTGGTCAAAGTAACATCCTGGCATGTTTGTCATATTATATTCGTCTTGGAATTCTACGCCTGCTTTTTCTGCAAAATCTTTACAATCATCTCTTCTTTCACACAGGTCAATATCATTTTCGTCAAAGGTATGAAAAAGGTCTCTTTTACAAGATGTAAAATTGCTACCTGTATTTTTAGATACAGTAGTATTAGCTCCTTTTAGGGAACACAGTTCTTCTTTATGATTATAAGTAAAAGTATAACAATCTGGATGTTCATCACATTTATCTTTACAATCTTGAATATTGACGATATTATTCACATGGTGAACATTACTACTAGAATAATTGGTATTTTTTTCGCATATATATCCATCAAAATTATCAATACTACAACTATTTGACCCTATATCTGTATTTATTGCGACTGTTATGTCGTCAATGTATCTGTCTAAGTCGCTGCACGTTTTATCTTGTATGTGAACGCCTACGTTTAATCTAAGATAATTACCTTCAGTCACCATGTTTGTAAATTTTATTTGTTTAACATCTTTAATTATTTTATCAAAAATGAAATTGTATTTGTTCATATTTCCATGGTCCTTATAAAGCCTGTAATTAATACCATGTATATCATCAGTTTTTAATATATTTCCATCTTCACCGTACATAAAATATGTAAGATTATTAACAATTCGATATTCGTTATCTTGGTTAATGGTTTTTCTAAATTCAATGCTATATACATTTTGTGGACACTTAAAATTAATATTGTATTCTGTATCTCTGGATTTAGTATTATTATCAGCCCAATAGTTATTAAGACCTAATCGACCATTTTCAGATTTGAATCTTGAATCTGGATTTGTATTTGTAGCGGTTCGTGTTTCTTCATGAGAAGTAGCTAAATATATATTACCAATATCATAACTATTTTTACCTTCATCACTATCTTTTCTTGTATATTCCTGTATTTTCTCGATATCACATTTACGTAATGATTCAGTCATTTATTTATAACACAATAATTTTAAATTTATTTAAAATTATGATATTTGTTTAAATTCAACATCTAATTTACTATAATCAACCATTTCATATCCATTTTCATCTGTAAATGTAGCCCATGGAACTTCATCAGACATAACACCTTGATATACACCTGGAAATGTAAAACCTTTATATTCGTGAAGTTTGAAAGAGTATATATTTATTCCACTTGGAGATTTACCAATTAATTTTATATCATATTTCAATCTAGGGTCTGAAAACCAACTAGACACAGTACTAGCTGCACTACTGAATCCTCTACCAACAGATTTAGCAGCCTTTTTTGCTTCTTTTCTGGCCTTTTCAGCTTCTTTTTGTACAGCTTTCTTTGTTTCTGTTAGCGCTGCTCCACCTACTCCTGCTACTCCTGCTACGGCAGAACCTCCAATATTTTTCCACATATCCTCATTAGCAATGGTATATCCAACATCAGTTAATGCACTACCAATGTCTTGTAATACAACTTCAGAATCTTCTATTAATTGTTTAGCATCTTCTATTTTACCATTCATCCAGTTTTCCATTACATTAGAGTATAAAGGTGCGTTTTCTGAAACAAAATCTCTAACTTTTTCGGATGTTTTTGTACTTTCATACATTTCATATAAATCAATAAAATCAGTATGTGTTACAATTTCACTTTGAATACCTATACTAACTGGACCAAGTGTAAATGACATGGCATATTCAGGTCTACCATCACCATCACTATCTATACCACTCCATGATGCTCCTACACCGGCACCTGCTCCTACACCAACAGAAGCACCAGTATCATGATTAGTACCGCTTACTCCTGTTCCAACATTTGCTTCAGCAACCCAAGCAGAACCTCCTACACTTCCGGAATCCTCACCACTTTGTACACCTCCTTCTACACCAGCTCCAGCAAGTGTCCAATTATATTGAACGTTTTCGTCCCCTTCTCCTACTGAATATTTAGATTTACCATGTAACGTTACTGATTGATAAGAAGCATGTACACATGTATTCTTAGTAGATTCTACATCTTTACATGCAGTAGTTTGACTAGCAGTATACCAAATTTCATGTTCACCTCCCATAGATTTTTCATACCCTAATGAACCTTGCGTACCCCAAACTTGATTTGGTTGAGGTTCACAATCAGTAGAATCTGTTTCAAAACATGCTTTTTTGTCTACAGAATATGAAATCCCTAATCCAACCTCACTTTCGCTTTCTTCACCCTTTTCACTACCTTTATCACTCTTTCCTTTATTATATGTCTCAAATATTATTGGTTTATAATTAGGTAAACCTTTCGCCATATAAGATATATCTTGTTTAAAACATTCTTTAAGAATATTTTTGACTATATTAAACTTTAAATTAATAGATTTTGTATATGTTTCTTGAATGTAATGATGAATACTTGTATCGTATATGATATTACTTTCAATAGATATGTTCTTAATATCTGTACTTGGTAAATTTTGGTTCATTTTTTGGTCATGTCTATTTATACCTATGGATAAATATTGAGGATATACTATTTTTAAGTTATCTAGTTTACTAATGAGTCCATCCATTAAATGGACTTCGTCTTTAGTTTGTTTAATGGCTATCTTAAAATAAGATTGTTTATCAAAATTATATACATAACTAATAAAACTACTGTTGGTAGTTTCAAACGAACCTATTTCTTCAATACCAAATAATATTTTAACGTTTTTTTCAATACCTTTTATAAATATAGATGAACTTACATCACTAGTTTTACCACCATACGTTACAATACTAGTATCTTTATCAAAATTAGAAATGTTATCATTGAAATTTATATCTGTAGTTGTTTTTTCATATGGATCAATTATAATATCATTTTGCTCACTCTTGTAGTGTGGAATTATTGGATTTTCTCCTATTTTCAAATGCCTTACTTGAACTTTCGATATGGGAGCAGACTTATTAATTATAACACCTACTCTAATTCCATACCCCCCTTGACTACGAAATTGTTCCTCTCGTGGATTTAAACCATTTCTCAATATTATCTTGATTTTAGTTACATTTACTAACATTTCATCTAATATATTTATACGTACAGCTTGATCAAGATGCCCCGTATTTCCCATAAACATTATCTCTTTATCATCTTTCAGGGCTTCTGCTAATGCCCAGAGATCATTATCGGAGGTGATTCTGCCGTTTAGGTTGAGACTTCTGCACTTCCCCGGAATGCTCAAGAGTTTCGAGAGGTCAGAGGGAAGGTCGGGGCGAAAACAACTCTCTTCAAGAAAGGGACTTGCGGTAGGAGAAGATATCGGAGAATTTGTGTTCAAATTATCCGCCTCTAAACCTATGTTCCTGGTTATGTAGCCGCGTATTTTGGTTGAGAGATTTTTCGATATGCTGTCGTCAGATAAACCAAGGTTAGTTAACACTTTGTTTACTTCCAGGGCTTCTGCTAGCGCTTGTGCCCCTGTGTCGGTGATCTCGTTGTCGCTTAGGGAGAGATATTTGAGGGTGGTGTTTTCTTTCAGGGCTTCTGCGATATAATTTGCCCCTGTGTCGGTGATCTTGTTGTCGGCTAGGGAGAGTTGTTCGAGGGCGGTGGTGTTTTCTTCCAGGGCTTCTGCGATATAATTTGCCCCTGTGTCGGAGATCCTGTTCCGTTGTAGGTAGAGTGATTTGAGGGCAGTGTTTACTTTCAGGGCTTCTGAAAGAAATTTTGCCCCGAAGTCGGAGAAGTCGTTGGTGTTTAGGTCGAGTTTTTCGAGGACGGTGTTTACTTTCAGGGCTTCTGCGATATAATTTACGTCCGCGGCGGAGAAGTTGTTGCTGCCTAGTTTGAGTTCTTTTAGGACTGATTTTAATTTGTGCTCTTCTGTGTTTCCATGTGTATAATATCTTATCTTATATCTAGGAACAAAATATTTTGAACCATCGTTCTCCCTCAATTCATATGGTTGTGTTATAATCCCTTTAATATTAGATGGTTCTGGTAGATTTATTGTTATAAAATTATCATCAGTATCAAATTGTGATTTGTTTGAAATTTTATAATTACTAGGCAACCATCCTTTATTAGTGTCTCTATTATAAGGATATTCTAATTCGGCAGCTATCTGGTTGGAATGCGGACGTACTGATGACACTGCATAGGGATATTCACGATGTTCTACTTTTATTTTTATAGTATTACTGTCTCCACTATCAACAATGTTAGTTTTACTAGCAGTTTTACTAAAGATATTATATTCAGATATAGAAGGACCATCAAATCTATAAAAGTGCCTTCCATCTTCTTCTGCTTTTATTTCATATGAATATATATATTCTCCAGAATGTCGTAATTTAAGTGAACAACCTTCCATTCTTTTGTGCCTTGAATGCTTTGTGTTCAGCCTGTTATATATAACAATACTTACAAGGTCTTTTAAATTATAATTTTTTTTTAAATCGATTGCTACAAATTCTCCTATACCTCTTTCTTTTGTGAGATAACCAGCATCACCCGTAACTTGACCATCATTAATTCTACGTCTGTGCCATCCTCTAGAATCTCCAAAATTAGATGAAGAATGCGGAGTAGCACCTTTCTCTCTAGCAACATTTATAATTTGGTTACTTTTTATATCTTTAACCCATACTTGTATTTCTAAAATATTTATATAATTATGAATACTTGTTCTTTCAAATCTGACATAATCAAATTTAGCGTTTTCAATTTCTTTTGCACTTTCATATTTATCTTGTATTACAACCTTTTCATCTGGACTATATACAACATCTTGAGTAAAACTTGATTCAGGTATTTCTAAATCAAATCCAATCTGTTTAAGAGTTAATGGTAGTGTTTTTTCACTATTGGTAATGTGTCCAGGATATAAATTAATAAATCTGTTACTTTCATCCAATACATAAGATAGTTGTGTGGGTATTTCATTATCGTCTTTCATGAAATTGAAATGATATTTGTATATAGATTTATAGTCCATAGTATTCCAATTTCCCAATATTTGTCTATCACTATTCATTAATATAATAGATGAACCATATAAGTGTTTACTACCTGTTTCATTTTCAGGTGAATATATTTCAAGTATACCGTTATGAAGAGGTGTGTTTCCTAAATCTATTTCAATATATTGGTCTTTATTATCATCTGAACTAATCCAATTACCACTTGTATTATCTTGTATTCTTTTAATAGAATCTATATTAGTTGTTGAGTAAAAATTATATTCATTTAACGTATCTATAAAATTACTATAACTATAATCTACTTTAACACCCACTTTTAAGTTAATGTGGTCTGATGTAGTATCTTCACTATTTAATATTAATTCTATTTTACCTATTTTATCAAGCTCCACAACCTTATCAATATCAACAATGGCCTGATTTTCTGTAATAAAATTTAAATTAATTAATTCTGAGGTAGCAATTAAGACATCATCAAAATCATATAATTTATATGTTATTTTCGTGATGTGTGAACCTTCAGTTATTTTTTCATTATCAAACACCAAACTATGAACTTTTCCATAATTTGTATGTTTAAATTTAATAAAATAGCTAAACTTATTACAACTGTACTTGGATATAGAAAACCATTTATCATTTTCTAATCTACCATTGTCCGGATTAAAATACTCTGGTCTAAAGTAATCTAAATATTGTGTATAGTTGTGAATATATCTACATTCATCATATTCTGTAGTTAATTTGTGTATACTTTCATGATATTGTTTATTAAGTGTTAGTAGCTTTACATTAGAAATTGATAATCTATTTGTTGGTCTATTACCTGTAGAACGTTCGAATCTGTCTATATCACTCATATTTTTTTGTATTCTAATATATCTTATTCCAACTTCTGTTGGAGTTATGTGAAATATTTTATCTGTTTCTAATTGTTGACTAGAAGTAGTGTAAACATTATACAATAATCTTGGTACTGTATGAGTACGTGAACCCAATTGACTTCTCAAAAATCTCAACTCCGGCTTAGGCAATGATTTATAATTCTCTATATGTGCATTTTTATTTAATACTTTGTACACATATACATCTTCACCTTTGTTCACTATCTTATTAGATATAGTAACTGTCATTCCACTTCTTCCACTACTTTCTTCTGCATATTCAACGTTATATGTACCATTTTCATACCCTTCTCCATACTCTATTATATCTAATATAGATGGTTTGTTATCTTCTACATTAATTATAAATTTACCTTTAATCAAGTTTGAATTAGATTGTGTTATTGTTAAAATATCGTTTGGTTTATAACCAGTTCCAAAATTTGCTATTTTTAAATCATATGTAATATAAGATTCACGTATATATAAAATTTGGTTGTTTAAAATACTGACTTTACTTTGTGTATTTAACTCTTTTAGAATTATTTTATTATCAAGACGTCTATAGTCGGTGTATATGAATTTGTTATTACACGAGCTACAATTAGAGTGTGTACAATGGTAGTTGCTGTTTGGGTTATAAGGACACAAATCACTACTACAGTCTTTGTTTTGTTTATAACATTTTTGTAGTTCAGGACAATAATTGATAGGGAATTTATTACCTCCTCCACATTTTTCTTGAAGAGTAGATTCTCTGAAAACATACTCTAAAGTACCATTTGTCCATTCATCATCTGTTAAACACTTCTTAGCCATTTACTTATAAATAATTTTTTTTAAATATTTATAAATATTTAAAATTATTTAGATGGATGAAACTCTTTTATTCATTGAAGTCACGGCGATATCAACTGCTTTGGATTGGTGTGCACCCTTTGCTTTAAATGTGTTTATTCTCCTTTCAAGAGTGGCGTCATTTTTTGCTTGTGCTTCTTTTAGTTTGGCTGCTTTGTTGTTTAATTTAACTAGTTTAATTTGTTTTTGAAGTTTTCGGACTTCATTAGACTCTGATGAGATAGAGGAGTTTAAAGAGTCAATACGTTTTTGAAGAGATTTTTCTTTTCTCAACAACTCTATGTACGTATTAATTGCGTTATGGATTGATTCGGGTACTTTAGGTTTTCTCTTACAGCATCGAGTACCTTTTCTCGACCTTTTAGGTGTTTTCAATTTGCCGTATTTACAAACTTTTTTGGAGCATTTTTTAGATTTAGGTCTTCTTCTACATTTTCTAACTGTTTTTCCCTTTCTTGAAGGTGTTTTCAATTTGCCGTATTTACATGAACGTGCCATTTATTTATATAAACATAATTTAAAAAAATATTTTTTTTTAAACAATTAAATGCTAGATAAATATTCTGGAGAAGTTAAGATTATTGAAGACGGTTTTATGAAAT